>Ga0209992_10004473_pt1 | contig 10969 bp, 10 predicted proteins | sample 2SBtaG_2_FD_182564 | JGI IMG/M metagenome (GOLD analysis project Ga0209992, IMG submission 182564) | Deep subsurface microbial communities from Kolumbo volcano to uncover new lineages of life (NeLLi) - 2SBTROV12_ACTIVE470 metaG (SPAdes)... | ecosystem: Environmental > Aquatic > Marine >... | reverse complement strand
AGCCAGCTTCCGCAAGTCCTGTTCTTTTAGGTATAACACGAGCTTCACTTAATATGGAAAGTTTCCTAGCGGCAGCTTCATTCCAGGAGACTACGAGGGTTCTTACAGAATCATCAATGAACGGTCAGGTGGATCATCTTCGAGGATTGAAAGAAAATGTCATAATCGGTAGATTGATACCGGCAAGACTGGATCAGTCAGAGGAAGGTAGGGAGAAGCTAGGATTGCCAGATCCTAGTGATGTTGAAGCATTAGCGGAAGAAGAGTTTTCTCTTGCTGGAGCAATGACATCTACGGAATCTATGGAAAATCCATTCGAGGTTACTGAATCTGATTCTAAACCTGAAGAATCTTAAAGTTACCGAACAGTAAAAACTTTATAATCAGTTGATTCAGTATAGCTGCGGGCGGTTAGCTCAGAGGCCCAGAGCGCTGCGTTGACATCGCAGAGGTCACTGGTTCGACTCCAGTACCGCCCACCATTGAATTTTGAACTTAAATTCGGGTGTTTCGAGTGGTTTGAAGTTGCTCTGATTTAACATGCACCCTCAAAGAGGGATAGTCATACCAAAATTATTTGAAGAGGGTAATGTTGGTCTTTGATTAAGCCCGTTTTTTAAGAGGTAAATATGAAATATCTAACATATATATTCATAGCAGGATTAATTTTCCTACTGGTGGGTTGTTCTGCAAGTACAGAAGATGTTGATGCCACCGTTGAGGAAAGTCTCGTGAAACAGTTAGCTGAGATTGTAAACACTGCTAAGCCAGTGTCAACAACCGCTCCAAAACCAACGGCGACTAATGTAGTTGAACCAGAGGAAATAATTTATGAAGGCAAAGTGCTATATCTGGCAAATTGTGTAACTTGCCATGGTGTTAACCTGCAAGGCAATCCCAATTGGCGCTCTGGAACTGATAAAGATGGTCAACGTTTACCGCCTCCGCTCAATGGCACTGGACATACTTGGCACCATTCACCGGCACTTCTTTCTCAGATAATAAAGTATGGCTTAAAAATTTATGATGAAAATTACGAAGGTAAAATGGTGGGCAATGAAAATTTAACTTATAAAGAGATTTATTCTTTATTAGAATACATCAAGAGTGTTTGGCCTGAAGAACTTAGAGATAATTATATAAAAACCTATAAATAAAAAATGGACAATACTGTTAATAGCTCAACATTTAAAATACGTGGAATGACTTGCCAAGGGTGTGCTAACACAATCCAAGAAGGATTAAGCACTAACTCAGATATCGATTCAGCTAAAGTCGTATTAGAAACTAATGAATTGACTATCACCTCAAATCAACAAATCAGCGTACAGCAGGTGGATTCTCTACTTTCAAACTTAGGCAACTACAGTGTTGTAAAAAATAAACCAAACCTATTATCTAAAATAATCAGCTATTTAGACTCAAGAAAACCAATCCTGCTGGCGTTATTAATTGTGACAATTTCATCTTTGTCCCTGCAAACTGCATATGGCACATTTAATTGGAATAATTGGTTTACAACTTATATGGGAGTATTTTTTATAGTATTTTCCTTCTTAAAATTACTAAGCGTAAAAGGGTTCAGTGTAACTTTTTCAAAATATGATATTTTTGCAAAAAAGATACCTATGTTTGCAGTATCCTATCCATTTATAGAATTGTTATTGGGAGTGGCATTCTTAACTCAAACTCTATTAATTGCAGCAAATATACTTACTTTGATCTTTATGGTTTCACAATCCATTGGAGTTGTAAAAGTTCTGCAAAGCAAACAAGAAATACAATGTGCATGTTTAGGGTCTTCAATTAATCTTCCAATTTCGTACCTAACTCTTCTCGAAAATATAGTGATGATTCTGATGGCTGGGTATATGACTTACCAATTGATGAACTGATTAGTTGACAGCCACAGCCACGCCGATGCCGCCACGAACACCCCAGTAGGTAGTTTTATTCTTAAAATACCTTTGTAAAATACCAATTAACTCCTTTACTGCGCAAGTTTTAACAGTAAGTAACCCTATTGATATTGGGGTTTTAAACGCAGATGGGCATTGTATTCGGGCATTTAAAATTACTTATCGAAATTAACAAATTAAGTAACTTAATTATTCAAAAATTTACCCTGTCGAGAATCTTCAATATTTCTGAGATAGGGGTCCCATTTCGCCACACACAACCCGGGGTACACTTCCGCTTTAACAAGAGTGTAAATAAAAATTCAACAAAATTTAACAAATCATTAACCTGCTCAGCCCAATCTCACAGTAATTTGTGGTTAATGTTTGTTGTAATTAACTCCGTGTTAGTTGCCGCGAAACTTGAAAGTTTTTCAAAGAAAATATTTGAGAAGGTAAAATTTAAGGAGATGGAATAATGAGAAGGTATGTATTGCCAGTAATGCTTCTTTCGGCTTTGATTGCCCTCTTCGCCGCTGCGTGTTCAGCTGAACCCGAAGTGATCGTTGAAGAGAAGATTGTCGAAGTGGAGAAGATTGTCGAAGTGGAGAAGATTGTCGAAGTGGAGAAGGAAGTGGACGAAGGCATAGTAGTCCTAACCGGAATGATTGAAATTGATGGATCGTCCACAGTTTACCCTGTTACAGAAGCTGTAGCAGAAGAGTTCCGCAAGGAGTATCCGAAAGTACAAGTTAACGTAGGTGTGTCTGGCACAGGTGGAGGCTTTAAGCGCTTCAGTACAGGAGAAACAGAGATTTCTAATGCATCACGTGAAATAAAACCTCAAGAGTCTGCTCTAGCCACAGAAAACAATGTCGAATTCCATGAATTATTGGTAGGTCTTGACGGCCTATCTGTTGTAGTTAATAAGGCTAATGACTGGGCTACTTGCATGACTGTAGAAGAGCTGAAACTGCTTTGGAATACAGGAAGCACTATATCCAACTGGTCTGAAATTCGCCCAGAATGGCCTGATCAAAAGATCAATCTTTACGGCCCGGGCACAGACTCCGGAACATTTGATTTCTTCACTGATGAAATCAATGGCGAAGCTCAAGTCAGCAGGTCAGACTTCACGATGTCTGAAGACGACAATGTGCTTGTTATAGGTGTGAGCGGAGATAAAGGCGCATTAGGATACTTTGGATATGCGTACTACTTAGCGAACAAGGATGAGATAAACCTCGTATCTATAGACGCTGGTGATGGCTGTGTCGCACCAAATAACGAGACAATCGAAAATGGTGAATATAAGCCACTGTCTCGACCTCTGTATATCTATGTTAATAAAGCAAGTTTAAGTAGACCAGAAGTAAAGTCATTTGTTGAATACTATTTGGTGAACGCCGCGGAGCTCGTGACAGAAGTCGGTTACGTGAAGCTCGCAGATGAGGGATACCAAGCTGGCTTAGCTGCAATTAGGTAAGCTCAAATCAACAAATCAGCGTACAGCAGGTGGATTCTCTACTTTCAAACTTAGGCAACTACAGTGTTGTAAAAAATAAACCAAACCTATAATCAACAGAATCCCAAAACCCTATCTTCTCAAAAAACTAAAATTTTTGAGAAGATAGGGTTATAGAGATAACTAATAGATGGAAAAGGTACAACCAGGGGTATTTATATTTGCACCCAGATTTGCACCCAGATTATTATGGTGAAATAACCCTAAATATCGAGTAGAATTGCATTGATTTAAGTTGGGAGAAACCTAAGGTCTGTACGTTGACATCGCAGAGGTCATAAGTTCGACTCCAGTACCGCCCACCATTGAATTGATATTTTTCCTAGAAACTCTGAGCAAATCTGCTTGGGTCGAATTTATCTATGGGGATACTCGTTGAGTCTTTAGTTATTAAATCGGTAATGACTCTTGCCATAGCTGGTCCCATAACGATACCCTGTCGGCCTGCTCCGGTAGCAATATATACGCCTTCTATCTCTGGAACTTTACCAAGAACCAGTAGACCATCGGAAGACACTGGACGTAGGCAAGCTGTATGTTGTGCCAGCCGAGCCTCCGTTACAGAAGGGATCATTTTAAGTAAAGATGCCATTATTTTGTCCCTACCATCAGAGGTGGGCGTATCGTCAAACCCAGCCTCTTCCTCTGTAGTGCCTGCCCAAAGAAGTCCATCAGGTTTGGATGTGGCATAATTACCGGACCATCCGAGTGAGCATGTGAACGGTTCTTCGTCCGTCTGGAGGCGCAGGATTTGGCCTTTGAGAGGTCTTACTTCAAGAGGTAAATTTATCCATGAAGAAGCTTCTCCACTCCATGGCCCCATTGCTAGCACAACGTTTTTACATGAGAGGTTGCCTTTTTCTAGGAGAACTCCTTCAACATGGCCGGCTTTTGTCTTGAGGCCTATCACCCGTTCATTACGAACCGTGGCCCCAACTCTCTCTGAGGCCTGAATAAGTGCTATCATCAGCCGGTAAGGCTCAACATCCGCACCTTCTTCGCTATATATTCCGCCAATAATTTCAGGGCTTATTCGAGATTCGATATTCTTCGCACCTTCTGCATCCACCCAATGTGCATTACCTTCACCGTTCAGTTGGTGTAGCTTTAGGTTGTCTTGCAAGTTCGAGACTTCGTTATCTGTGAATGCAAGGCTTAGCGATGAGCGATGGCGGAACTGAATATCGACTCCTGTTTCCCCCGGCAGAATACGTGCGAACTCATTGTGGATTTTCCATCCCTCCGATTGAATTACAGTATGGGGGCCGGGTTGGACACCACGGCCTAAGCGTCCGTATGCAAAGCCCGACGCGTGACTTCCTACGGAATCTTTTTCAATAATGACACTGTTTATCCCTGCCTTGCCAAGCAGGTAAGCCGTAGCTACACCAACTATTCCACCCCCGACTATAACGACATCAGTGCTTTGAGTGTTCATGGTGTACCTTCTCCTATTTGAATCAGATTTGCATGCATTAGAGATCTGGTTACTGATTGTCGTAGATGGCCTTTGGACATAATAATCTATTCTAAAGAATTTCCCAATTATTGAAAAATTTACCCTTTAGAGAAGATAGGGTTATTGATATAACGGTATAGCTGTACCACACAACCCTGGGCACCCTATCCTCCTTTTAAAGTTTCTTATCATCTTTCCTGCCATTTATTAGTCAAAATGATTGTCAAAGCAGGGTGTATAGACATACCATTTAAAGCTAGTATGGAAGACGTATGACTTGGGCTTTGACATCGCAGAGGTAATAAGTTCGAATCTTATACCGCCACCATTGAATTTTGAACTTAAATTCGGGTGTTTCAAGTGATTTGAAGTTGCGCTGATTTGACTAGTGAACCGATTTCCTCATAAAAAATTATAAATATAGATCATTATAGAAAGGATAAAACGAATTGGGTAAGTGGAGTGAAACTAATATGCTCAAAAGCATAAACAACCCAACTAATGAAGCATATGAAATTAAACTTCATGCTCCTGAAATTACGTTCATCGGTGCATCAGAACAACCAGATTTTGCAACAGCCGATATTTTGTTTTATCCGAATGACAAAGTTGTGGAATTAAAATCATTAAAACAATATTTTTATCAATTTAGAGAAACACATATTTCTTATGAGCGAATCATAAATACTGTTTATGATGATTTAATGGAGACGTATTCGCCAAAACGTATCCGCATAGTTATGAAGTTTAACGTTCGAGGAGGAATAACGAGTCAACTGACGATCGATTCCGACTGGGGTGTTCGTGGCGGTAAAGAAGAGTTTAAGGATTGGTTATAATATCACTCTGTTAAAAAGACAGGGTTAATTAGTGTGATTTATTTCTACAGTGCCAACTTTTGTGTCTACAGAGACAATACCCTGAATAGAACCCAAGGCTTTTCCTCTTGTAGCTGTATCCTACAACTAGGATGGGGTGCCTGTCTTCATTATTAGTTCTTATGATTAATCTTACGATTTTGTGCATTTTGTTCTAAATAACTTATACTCTTGCCAACTGTATCTAGAAAGCAACCTCATAGGAGGTGAATGTGAATTTGATGTGGACTATTGTAGGACTAGTTTTTATCTTTCTCATTGTTTGTGTTCTTTTTCTTTTGGATATACTTCTATTCACAGGTTGGATCATTAAATTTGTGTACCGCTTTCTTAAAGGACTAACACCGAAACCTGCATAGGAGTTGAAACGGGCGCGAAAATGACAAAAGATTTTATTATTGACTCTCAAGTGCATGCCTACGAAGCAAATAACCCATCTAGGCCATGGCAGGGGTTTTTGCAGGGCCCAGCTCAGGCTACGGGAGATGACATGGTTAAAGCGATGGGCGAAGTAGGTGTGGATGGAGCTTTACTTGTGTCTCCATTTAGTTTGTACGGTTATGATGCAAGTTATGCTCTGGAAGTTCACCGCGCTCATCCTGATAAATTTGGGTTGGTAAAACCATTTGATGTTAAATCAGGAACAATACGAGAAGACCTCTTGGAATGGGCATCTATACCATCTGTTGTAGGAGCAAGACTCATGCTTTCAGAATCCGGGATACAGGGTATAGAAACTGGAATAAGAGAGATGTTTTCTGCGGCGTCTGACGTTGATATTCCAGTTAATGTATATTGTTCTGGTAATCTTTCTGCTTTTAAGGAATTGGCCAAAACATATCCCAATACTCAGTTAGTTATTGATCATTTAGGTTTAGAGCAACCATTTATACCTCCTCCTCCAGAAGATCCATTTTCTGACATAGGTCAAGTAATTGAGTTTTCTAAATTTGATAACGTTGCTATTAAGATTTCAGGTGCCTGTACACTTTCGCAGCGACCTTTTCCATACGATGATATTTGGGAGCCGTTGGAGCGGATTTTTAAAGCTTTTGGTTTCGAGCGATGTATGTGGGGTACCGATTGGACCAGGGCAGTAGAATTACTAACCTATGAGCAGGGAGTAGAATCTTTCCAACTTACAGATTCTATCTCTGATAATGAACGTAATATGCTTATGGGTGGAACCCTTTCAAAAATATACAATTGGCAGCCGCGCGTTCGTCATTAAGGCAGCGCTTGTTTATAATTAGCGACACATGAAAATTACTGATGTTAGTTATAGAAGTTATCGTTGGCCTCTAGAGACACCGATACGCAATGGAAAACACATTTATCCTGAAGCAGGACTTAATGTTATTCAGATAGATACTGATGAAAACATTTCTGGCATAGGTCTAATAGGCGGAGTCCATAATGCATCAGATATATTCTCATCAATTACAAGCCATTTTAAAGAAACCCTTATTGGTGAGGATCCTTTTAATACTGAGCGTATATTTTATGATTTGTGGCAGCCTAAAATAATTGGCCGAAGAGGAATGTCTACAAGATTAATTAGCGGTATCGATATCGCTCTTTGGGATATTAAAGGTAAATATACTAAATTGCCCCTATATAAACTTATTGGTGGCCAGTTTAATAAAAGAATTCCCGTTTATGTGGCTGGTGGATATTATGAAGAAGGTAAAGGGCTAAAGCAGTTAGGCGAAGAGATGGTTAATAACAGTGCATCTGGCGTTACTGCAGTAAAAATGAAAATAGGCGGGGTTTCTATAAACGAAGATGTGGAAAGAGTAAAAACAGCGAGATCTGCAATAGGACCAGATATAAAACTGTTAGTGGATGCAAACTGTGCTTATCAGTATCACGAAGCTATAGACATAGCTAGGAAAATTGAAAACCAGGACATCTTTTGGTTTGAAGAACCCTTGCCTCCTGACGACTATGATGGATATCAAAAATTGTCTCAATCTACCAATATCCCAATAGCAACAGGAGAAAATGAATATACTAAATTTGGCTTTAGAGATTTAATCAAAAACCGATGTGCTTCGATATTACAACCTGACGCATTAACAATGGGTGGGGTTTCTGAATTTCTTAAAGTATCTTATATGGCACAAGCTGAAAATTTACCTATATCGCCCCATGGGAATCAAGATGTTCAGATACATCTAATATCGAGTATCTCTAATGGATTGTTATTAGAGTACTACAATGGATCTACAGACCCAATGTGGCTAGACATGTTTGAAGAACCTTTAAAAATTAAAGATGGACATGTTGTAGCACCGGATAGGCCAGGATTAGGAATTAATTTAAATCATTCAGCGATTTCAAAGTATCAAGTAATCTAGCAGCAGACATATATTTTGAATCAAAAGGCGTGGACAGTTTAGTGAAAATAACACGTAACGATTTAGAAGAACTGGATAATCGAGATCCACTTAATCAGTATCGATCTGAATTTAATATCCCTGAAGACATACTTTACTTCGACGGAAACTCACTTGGAGCACTACCTTCCGCAACTGTTCACCGCGTAAATGAAGTCATTTTGAATGAGTGGGGCTCTAATCTTATTAATAGTTGGAATTCTTCGGGATGGTACACATTATCAGAAACAATAGGTAATAAAATTGCCAAACTAATTGGAGCTGATGATGGAGAAATCGTCTGTGTCGACGGCACCGGACTTAATATTAATAAAGTCCATGCGGTTGCCTTAAAAATGCGAAAAAACCGTAAAGTTATTCTCATGGAGGAGACCGGTTTTCCTACTGATGCCTACATTACGCAAGGATTGATTGACCAGTTAGAACAAGGCCATATCATTAGGTTTATTAAGAAAGATGAAATTTTGGATGCCATTACGGATGAGGTTGCTCTTGTTTCACTAACACAAGTCCATTATAAAACGGGGCATCTTTTTGATATGAAGACTATTACTCAAAAGGCACATGCAGCTGGAGCTCTTGTTGTGTGGGATCTTTCTCACTCTGCAGGAGTACTCCCTATTGAATTGAATAAGTGTAACGTCGATTTTGCCGTGGGATGTACATATAAATTTCTTAATGGCGGTCCTGGTTCACCTGGATATCTCTATGTGAGCAAAAGGCATCAGGGTAAACAGATACAACCATTAACTGGTTGGTGGAGTCATAAGAAACCATTTGCATTTGAGCAAAATTATCGACCCAAAAATGATATAGGACAGTTTCTTTCAGGAACGCAACCAATAATTGCCCTTGCAGCGGCGGAGGTTGGGATTGATATGGTGCTTCGTGCAGATATAGCCCTTATCCGTAGGAAATCAATAGAATTGGGTGAAATTTTTATTCGACTAATTCAGGAACACCTGATCGATTATGACTTAGATATAGTCACTCCTAGAAATGGTGCCGATAGGGGAAGCCAAATATCTCTAAGCTCTCCGAACGGATTCGCCATAATTCAAGCGCTAAAAGAAGTTGGAGTTATAGGTGATTTTAGGAGTCCCGATAATATGCGATTTGGTTTTGCTCCCTTGTATACAAGATATACGGATCTTTGGGATGCTGTAAAAAAGCTGCAAGTAATAATGGAGAACGATACATGGAGAGCTGAGAGATTTAATAACCCCATAGATGTAACATGAAACTGATAAGGATAGCGCTGAACATATAAAATTTAATAACGATGTTATTTAAATTAAGGCGTTTAAAACTATACCTTGGTCTAATATTAGGCTTAACACTTTCGTTTTGTTTTATATCGAGCATCGCTGAAGCTCACAGACCAGCTTTTCCAGACGGTCTCAATAAATCAGCTGATACAGCTTTCGAACTTGACGATATTGATATTTCTCAAGCCATATATCAGGTTTTAGATGAGAAGGAACAGGTGTGGCTTAGCTTTTACCCCGAAAAGTCTAATTCTAAAATAGCAACAATCCAACTAGGAATACCTGTATTAGAAGAAACAAAGTTGTTTAGGCCGAAGGTCGCATTACTTTCTCCAAACCTAAAACAAATTGACTTACCGTTTGAAACCCCCGATGGATTCGGAGCAATTGTATATGAATCAGATGATGGAATTCCGATTAGAGAATTTCATGAGCCATTCACTAATACTAATTCATGGATATTAATAGAAGATGAATTTGAAATATTAGAAAACGGAATTCACTACGTTGTTATATTTTCTGAAACGAACCAATCAGGTAAATTTTGGTTTGCGACGGGTACAAGAGAGGTATTCGATTTTTCATCTCGCAGTGAACTAAATGAAAACATATCTAAAGTAAAAAGCTTTCACTTACCATCAACGTCTTTGACTAATACAGTTACAGTGTCAGAAAAAGACAACCCAAAGCAAACTATTAATGAAAATGAATTTGAGCAAGAAAAAGTTGATTTAGACGATCGTAACTATTTTAAATCCGCCAGTGGATACTTAATAGGTGGGGTAGTTGTTTTAATTGTTGTACTGATTTTTATCAGGAGGCGATTTACTTAGAAATTAAGGTTTAAAGACTACGACTGTAGCAATTGGATTATTGTCTGAGTCATATTCTAAATCTACGACTCCGATCCAATATCTCCCTAACTTTTTAGCAGCTGGTTGCCCATCTGCCTCTAAAGTCAAATCTACTCCACCTTCATCACTAAGTAATCCCATTCTAATCTTAATTTTGATGACAGCGGTCCCTCCACTTTCTCTGTCATCAGACACGACAGCCTCGAATATACCTCCCATCCCTCCGACAGGAGCAGGACTGATAACAGTTTGTCCAATAGCTAATTTAACTGGATTACCTAGAGGCGTAATTGTAGTGCCAGATGGGTCTGACTCAATAGCCTCAGGGAAGTTGAACTCCATGCCTTCATTTGTGACGGTTTTACGTTCTGGCAGTGGAGTAGCAGTAGGCAAGGCAGTTGGAGTTGCATTAAGAGCAACTTCTGCAACTCCAGATCTTGCTGATTTTGCATTAGCATCTAACTCAGCTTGAGTTCGATTAGAAAGAGTTATATTAAATACTTCCGTTTCAGCCAGAACAGTTTCGAGTCCCTGTCCGCCTATTAGCATTATCGAGCCATCATCTCTTTTGTAAGCCTGGAATCTATATCTGCTGTATTGCATATTACCGACTTCAGTCCAGCTATTTGAGATTGGGTCGTACAATTCCATTGACTGTAAGTTACCTGTGCCTCCTGCAACTAATACT
>Ga0209992_10004471_pt1 | contig 10970 bp, 13 predicted proteins | sample 2SBtaG_2_FD_182564 | JGI IMG/M metagenome (GOLD analysis project Ga0209992, IMG submission 182564) | Deep subsurface microbial communities from Kolumbo volcano to uncover new lineages of life (NeLLi) - 2SBTROV12_ACTIVE470 metaG (SPAdes)... | ecosystem: Environmental > Aquatic > Marine >... | reverse complement strand
CCCAAAAATTGCCGCCTGACGACCCTAAGAAAAAGGGGGTTGCAAAATGATATTTTATAAAAGAACTACAGTCGATTAGCAGTTTTATCGTGGCCGCTTTTCGACCTTTGTAGGATTAGACCCTATATTAAAGAGGGTGTGCAGGAACTCGACAAGTCCAAATTACCCGATCTCCTGGAACTGAAATACCACGCCATCAGTGATGCCGCCGCCGAGCTGGGAAGTGTTGCTGTTATCCGCGATGTGTTTGTCGGATTTCAGCAATATTTATATGAACAAAGAAATACCGAATGAAGGTGAAGATATAGCCATTTATGGGATTGAACCCCTTATAAAACTTCTATCTGTCGACTGTGAATGATTCGAAAAGATTAGACCATTTTTTCTCAAGATCAGAGGCTACATCCATCTGGGGCTTTCGCTTAATTCTGCCTTCCAACCTTTGGTTAGGTCAATTTGGTTAACAGGCACGTAGAAGATACTAAAGTAGCCGATGAAATAAACTTTAAAATTATTTCATAATAAATTTTTGTAACGCCTTATGAAGGCTCGCACTTCACGTACAGGAAGATGGACTGTTTCGTCATTCTCAAACAGTTCCAAAGCGACTATTAGCTCTGGTATAGAGACTGTGTCGGAATCCTTAATTTTATCAATAGCCCACAATACGCCGTGAACTTCGATATCATTTTTGGATGCGACCTTTCTAAGATTGGCATCTCCCGTAAGTAAAATACATTCAGGATTGCGTTCTGCGAGTGTAAAAGCAAAGCAGTCATGTATGGATAATGCCGGAAATCCGGCTTCTATCTCTTGTGCCCGTAAAACGCCTTCGCCGGGTAATTCAATGACACCCAGACCGCCTTTCAAAAGAAGGTTTTTTTCAGCTTCGCTGAAATTCAGCAATTCCTCTTGAAAAAGCGTATCCGGGATTATGATTTCATAGGGCAGGTTTATGAAGGCCTCCAGCAGCGAGGTTTTACGAAGATCGATCAGACAACTAGTATCACTAACGATAATTCGCATCAGCCTGCCCTGGCCCTTTCAACCCGCGCTCGACTTCATCAACGGGGAGCCGTAACAGTTCTGCCGCTTTTGATAAAGAAATCAGTTTTTCCGCCAAAGCTCTGTAGCAAAGACGTTCAAATCGGTAAGGTTTTTCTCTCTGGCCTTGCATATTGTCGGCCTCAAGCGCTTGTGGCTCATTAGTTCGACAGCCACGAGCAATAGTCTGGAAGGCATAGATCATACTGGATTCACTGATAATGCCGATATTTTTCAGCCGGACTATCAGAGCCGCCATGCTTACGCGATAAAGCCTTTTAATATCAACCAGCTCTTTGTAGCCAAAATGGTTTCGGTGCTTCCCGATTTCCCGTTCGAGATGATCTCGCGGAATCAGAAAAGCGCCTGCAAAATAGGTGGCTGCCTTTTCTTCGTCCTTTTCATTAAAATTCTTCGGATCGATAATGCGGTGTGCTAATTCGTGAGCCAGAGTTAATCGGCGGCGCTCCAGAGTAGATCGCTTGTTAACAACGATAACCGGCAATTCCGGTTGATTGTCGCCCCGCTGTATCAGACAGGTAAATCCAGAAACTCTTTCCGGAAGTTCTTCTACAAGAACCTTAAGGCCTTTTTCTTCGAGAAGTTCAGTCATATTGGGAATAGGATCGCGTCCCAACTCCCATTCTACCCGTACTTTATCTGCCAGCGCTTCAGCTTCCTCAATAGTCTGCAATTTTTGCGCAGGCAATATTGGAGTCAACCATTTGGCGCTATCGAGTTCAAGAATGCTTTCTATTTGAAGATAGCGCTCAATCCATTCGATCACCTCGGTTTCTACGTGCGCACGGTCTTTCGCAGTGGTATTGGCTTTGGTGCGGAAATCAACGCCAGTGAGTTCGATGCCCTGAGTGTCCATCAGATAAGATAAAGAAACATTCAAGACCCGGCATAAAGCCAGTAATACGCCAGAACTTGGGGTCATTTCTTCGCGTTCATACTTACCGATAGCCTGGGCGCTGACTTTTCCTTCAAGCGCGTCAGCCAGTGCCCGTAACGACAATCCAGATTTTTTTCTGGCGAGTTTAATACGGGTGCCAATCATAGTGTCCTCTTTAGTTGCGCTTGATTTACATTTATATTATAATATATGTATTGTAAACCATTTGGGTTAACAAATCAATATTTCATTATTGGAGGCCTATCATGGCAAATGTAAAAAAACCCGGTGTTAGTACCGGAAATCAAGGTGGTATTTACCAAGAAGTCGGTCCTAAAGGCGGTGCGAAGCCAAACTATGCAACTGTGGCGGATAATAAACCTTTGCCGCCGACCACAAAACCTGGACATGGTTGGAAACCTGTCAAGGTAACACCTGACAGTCAGCGTTGAGAACAGTCAGGTAAAACATATGGGCCGTTTTTTTTGAAGACGGCCTATATCCAATATTCGGGTTATACGCTTCCCCTAGATAGCGGTAGGATGAGCGTTCCTTCCGAACGTCTAAGGCGGAGCTGATCAAATCCTAAAAAGTCTGTGTTGTTTCTTAGGATTTCGATAGCTCAATTTAGGCCTATTGGGCACGTCGCTGTCATATAAAGCCACTACCACTTATTCTGGTATTCTTCTATGATGTGGCTTTCAGTGAGATTGAGGTAGATTTCTGTTGTTGCGAGTCGATCATGACCCAGCATTTTCTGAACAGCGGCCAGGGAAATCCCCTTTTGTAGAGCCAATGTCGCAAACGTATGCCGCAGAATATGCGGTGTGACGGTGCTGGTGATTTGTGTCCGGTTGGCAACCTGCTTAACGATCTTTTGCACCTGCCGCTTCCCGACAAACCATTTGTCGTGGAGAGCAAAGTACGGTTCTAGCAGAGCATGAACCCGGCCCGACATGGGCACCACCCGCTTTTTGGTCCTCGATCCGTAAGGTCCGCCTTTTCCATTGATCCGCAGTGAGCGCTGTTGCCACAAAACGTTTTCCGGTGTCAGGTCGCATAGTTCGGAGACGCGCAGACCGGTATCAAGCAACGTCCAGATGATGAGTTTCTCGTTCGTATTCTCACAGGCGTTTGCGATCCGGTCGGCTTCTTCTGTCTTGAGAGGATCGCGGACATATTGATAGGGCATGAAGTTACCTGTTCGCCTTCGGTTCAAATGAGCGAACACAGTTCGCTTTCCAACAAAGGCAGGATAGCATATTGATGCGGTCCGGAAAAGCACAGACTGAAAGGGGAAAAGGATATTTTAGAGATACAGGCCGGATTTTACGGATAGCGAACGGAATGCGCCTTTTCAGGTGGAAGGCGAATCCAGCACATAAAACGGAAAAATCGTACGCCAGGCGTTAGGACGGTGTTTTTTATAAAATCTGTGTTGACATCGTGTATACTAATATGTATGTACAGTGTATACACAAAGTGAGGTGTGAGATGACTTCGATAGAGACACAGGAAGACAATGCAAAAAACCGGGATGTGACATTAAACATCCGCGCACGCCGGGCGCAGCGTGATTTAATCGATGAAGCGGCTGCCCTTTTGGGGACAAGCCGCAGTGATTTTATGCTCTCGGTGGCCTGCCGCAATGCCGAAGAGGTCTTGCTGGAAAAGCGGGTTTTTGCTTTAAATGAAGTGGACTTCAATCGGTTTGAACAACTGCTGGATGCGCCGTTGTCTGAAAATCCCGGTTTGCAGGCGCTCCTGAAAGTCAAAACACCATGGTAAATCAGGACAAGCCGACACCCGATTTTCAATTAAAAGAACCGGAGAGGTTAAAGCCGGATCATATTATTTCTGAATTTGTATCAGGAAATGAGACTCTGGATGACTGGCTTCATCATAAGGCATTGCACAATGATCATATTGATGCGTCCAGAACCTATGTGGTCTGTGACGACCAGCATGTTGTCGCCTATTATTGTCTTTCAACCGGATCGGTAAACCGCAGTGATGTAACGGGCCGCTTGCGCCGGAACATGCCCGATCCTGTCCCTGTTATGATTCTTGGAAGACTGGCTGTTGATTTAGCCTGGCAACGTCATGGTATCGGTGCGGCCCTTTTGAAGGATGCGATCTTAAGGACTTTACAGGTTTCCGAGATGGTTGGCGTAAAAGCATTGCTTGTCCATGCTATATCAGACATAGCGGCGAATTTCTATGAAAAGTGGGGTTTTCATGCCTCCCCGATAAACCCCAAAACTCTTTTTCTATCGATCCGTGAGGCAAAGGCATTAATGACCGGAAATGAATAAAAACCCAATGATTTTAAGAGAACGATAGAAGTGCCATGCCCTTTTGGTGATTTCAGGGGCTTTGTTTATCAATCACTTAGACGGTTCGATTTTTTGTGTCAAAAGGGGTCCCTTTTGCAACGGTCTAGAAATCCTATTACCTCACTTTTTAGTTGACAAGTGTCAATTGACACTGTACGGTTAAAGGATGATTAGGACGATCAAGCATCGAGGTTTAAAACGGCTTCATGAATCCGATAATGCCAGTGGTGTTTTATGCCAATATGTTCCGAAAATAAGACGGATACTATTCGCGCTCGATAATGCCGCCGATATTGGAGAACTCGATCTTCTGGGATTTCGTCTCCATCCCTTAAGTGGAAACCTGAAAGGGTTTTGGAGTATGACGGTTTCGGGAAACTGGCGGATTATTTTTCGTTTTGAAAAGAGCGATGTTTTCGATGTTGATCTGGTCGATTATCACTAGGAGGATTAAACCATGCCCATGAAAAACCCACCTCATCCGGGAGAGCTTGTTAAATATGAGTGCCTTGAAGAACTGAAACTATCTGTCACCAAGGCGGCTGAAATTCTTGGTGTGACACGGCAGGCGCTTTCCAATGTCGTGAATGGTAAATCCGGTATTTCCCCGGATATGGCCGTTCGCCTATCCAAAGCTTTTGGAGGATCGCCAGATATTTGGTTGCGCATGCAAATGTCCTATGATCTTGCACAGGCACAAAAGCGGGCCGATACGATCCATGTGAAGCGTTTCGAACCCGCCTGATACAAAATTGTGAATGGTGTTTTACCACAATCTCCGAAAACTCATCTATGTCATGAGGTATTCGGAGAATGATTTCAAGAAACAGTATTGGGATATAAAAAGGCCGCTTTCGCGGCCTTTTTGGTGGTTCGGGTTGTGTCTCCTAAAAACGAAGGTTTTTGGGAGACTGGTGTTTGTCTGTTTTCGACCCCTTGCTACGAAACTTATGGGAAATTCAGACTAGTAACCTTTGTTGGTAAACTAAAAAATTTCAAAATGACTAACCGCCGAGCTGGAATCCAGTAACCGTTTTAATCGATATACTTTGTTTTCATTTTCAGTTTTTAACACAATCCAGTTACCAACCTCGTACAGTAACGGTGGGGTTAACAAGCTTATTGGCTTTTTCGCAGCAGGAAAAGCAGGTAAGAATAGCGCATTTGTATTCACGAATTGTGACAATTCGGTTTCCGTATACGCAATATCCAGATTATCCAGAACACCTATCTCCACTACTTTGGCTTCAGGCGATAGTAATTTGATTCCAAATGATAACGCCTCGTTATGCGAATATTCGAGCCAACAAATCAACCCGATGTTGATTTTCGATTTTTCCTCATAAACACCGACTAAGTCCCCCACCTTGATTTTAGAGCTGTTCGTTTGCGAATGGATCAAACAATACCCGGTTGCACTTGAATTGGCCCCATCGTACACGTGTATGATGTCTTCCATAGCGAGTGATGTATGATTGGCCTCCGTGGTCCATATATCTTGTGCGCTAACACGAGTTTTTGATTCATCCAAAATGGCCGTGACGGCACTGTTGCTTCTATTGACCTTTTCATGCTCATCTGCCTCAAGATGTTTCTGCTCAAACCCATCATCTAGATCCAGCGTGGTATTTGATTTTTCCGATTGCCCCCTCGCTTTGATTATGTTTGAAAAAACGGCGATCAAATGATCTAAGCTGAAGATCAATTTGTAGTTCGTGTTTTCAGTAAAACGTGTGTATTTTCGTTTCTGAAGTGACATAATTCGCTGAAGGATACTTTCTTTAATAGCCGCATCAACTAAGGTGTGAGTAGCGAGCGTGTTGTCCGAAGCGGTGGATGGCACGGGTTGTTCTCCGATTAACCGCATCATTGGCTGGGTCGACAAATAACGATAACATCCGTTATCGACGATTGTCTTACCATCGGCCAAGCGCCTCGGTGGCTCGTCCGAATCTAATTTAAAATAATGCGAAGCGATGTTTCCATCATCTTTGCTATCAGCGGATTGTAATGCTACGTAACGAGAAAAGTGACTCAAAAAGTTATAAATATGTAAAATATCATGCTGTTGGTGGTGATAAGTCTCACTCAATGTGAATAATAAAATGCATTTGAATACATCGCCGACGTTGGATTTGGTTTTTGTTTCGTTATCCTTAACTCGTACCTTCTCAATCTCGTATTGTTCAGCCAAACTATACAGCGCATAAACTTCTCGCCAACTATCAAAACTTCGCGTTTGATAAAGCAGACCTTGCCGGAATATTACTAGCCCATAGGACTGAAGTGCGCGGTGCAGTGTCCGCGCGCGGAGTAAATCGTTGAAATAAATCGGGTCGGCAAAAGACCTGTCTAAGCTCACCAAGTCATAACCATGCGCCAGTTCGCGATGAAACTTAATACAATTATTGGCTGACTCGTAAGTTGTCGTCTCTAACGGGAAGTGGGCGCCTATGAACTGGGATTCCAGCTTTTGCGACAGTAAAAAGATGAGAGGTCTTAACTCTTCAAGTGTCTCAAAACGGGCAATTGCCGGCATGGGTTGCCTATTGAGCACTTTCAGTATTGGGAGAACTAAACCACAACAACGTTGTATATCGGTAACCGGAAGGTCACTAATCCACCGGCTTACTTCGTGTTCCCGAAGTTTAAATGGTAGGGATGCGTCTTGGAAGGACGTATTTTGCAATTCAGCTTTTTTCATTTTGAAATACCATCTATTTTTGCGTTTAACAACACACTGATTCAGTAATTGTAGTTAAGTAAACGGGGTATTGCAGAAGAACCCCCAAAAGTGACGAATCTGAGGTCGTATATAAAATGTGTTGCAAAGAATGCTGTTTTCAAGGTTAGCTGTTGACTCGAATTGGTTACTCAGAATGATTGCTATTGGAACCAAATAGAAACACCGAAGATAAGAACCGTCTTTAACGCTTGCTGATTTTATCTGAAGCGTTATTCAGGGAAACAGAGACTGCGCTATAGGTTGCTACGCAATAGGGAACAACGAACGTCAACAGTGCCTTGAAACTATTAAAATTTGTACCGGTAATAAATTCAGGTCCTTGGTTTATTGCGTTCAAAATAAGCCCAACGACAAAACCAATACGCAGCGATCTAATCTGTAAGGGCCTATTCATTACAACCTTGAGTAGCCGTTGCATTTTCCTTTTGCTGGCTTGAGATTTTCCAGCGGTCGAACAATATTCACTTCGATTGTCAATCTCGCTTTCTGAATCGGACCTGAGACGGATTGGTATATTAATCAACTGCTCATCTGAAATCATCGACCCTGCCCATTTTACGGACTTTTCAATTCCGCCGAACGGGAAAATGTGGAAGCCAGAAAAGTAATACTTTGGGTTATTTCGAGTCGCTTTAACTAGCTCATGGGCTGTGTCTTTAGGATCACTTTCGCGTATCAGGTTGAACATCTGATGTGGCCGCTTCTTGATCATTCCTATTGATGTCGTAACTCCGCATATCGATGCGTAACGCAACAATATGTTCATTGTTGCAGGACCTGGTAATCCAATATAAATAGGTACATCAAGCCCCCGTTCTTTGATCCTGCAAAGCCACGCCAGAATCGCTTTGCTGTCAAAACAGAATTGGGTCATTACACCCGTTTTATATCCTAGGCTTATAGCGTATCGAATCTTGTCCATCAGCGCGCACTCTATTGATTCTCGATCAACATCCGGATGTCCTCCTGGATGACCCGCGAAAAGTAGACGGTGAAATGGGTGGCGTGTGAATAACTCTGATTCCAGTATATCCAGGCAACTATTGAATTTCCCTCTGGGTTTATCGCAGCTGCCGCCCACCAGCAAAATTTCCGTTACGCCTAAATCAGCTAGGGTGTTGATGTGTGTGGATAAATGCCTATCGTCAATTATAAATCGGGCGGCAACATGAGGTATCGGGTGAAATCCTGCCTGTTTAATACGAGCGGTGGTATCAACCAAAATATCGTCTGATGCTCCAGGCAAATGCGGAATAAATACTCGACTACCAACAGGCAAAGTAGCCCTAAGTTTTTTCGCATCAAACTCCGGTTTAGGCACGACTTCGATCGATAGTGGTTCAAAAAATTGGCTTATCCCAGTACATGACTCCACTGACTGAAATTTAATGAGCGTATCTTTAGATTTGACAGGCATCGCTTTATTCTATATCTTACGTGAACGTAAGATATTATGACTCATCAACCTTTCTGTCAAGGTGATAAAACCATCTATCCGCATACGAGGAAATAACCAATGACTGAAACCACAAAACCAATTAAAAAGACAACGCTCAAAGCCCTTGCCGGTAAGATCCAACGCGGCGAACGAATTGTTGGAATGGAATGTCACGACACACCCAGCGCGATCATGGCCGAAGAACTGGGCATGGACTTGTTGTGCTGCGGTAGCCCAGGTCCCATGGGGTTATTCGGTCACAAAAGCATGGCTGACGTGGATTTTGAAGAACAGCTCTATATGCTACAAGCCGTTCTTCGTGGCGCCAGCACACCCTTTATCAGTTGTAATATGCCCAATACAACCGCGTGTATTTCCGTGGATGATGCGGTTCGAAACGCTGCACGCATTGCTCATTTAGGTGCCGACAGCGTTCACATTGAACCAACACCGGGAATGCTACCAATGGTTAAAGGCATTGTGACCGCGGGTATACCGGTTATTGCGCACTTTGGGGTTCAGGGAGAACGTTCGGTCATGTCCAGCGGCTATGCGCCTCGTGGACGAGAGGCCGAGGACGCAGTGGGGATTGTTGACCAAATTGAGCAATACATTGAAGTAGGCATTAGTATCGTTTTGTTGGAGCATACTTCCGTAGAGCTTACAAAATGGTGTCACGAAAACCTGCCCGTGCCTGTTGCCAGCTTGGGTTCAGGCCCTTATGCCAGCGGCATATTCCATGTTTCGTCCGATATTATCGGTTGTTCCGTATTCCCAATCCCACCGAAACGCCAAACGTTCGGTAATGTCTGGCAGAATATGAAAGACGCTTACACAGCGTACTTTGACGCAGCCAAAAACGGTGATTACCCTAGGCTTGAGAATTCCCATCATATGGAGCCTGAGGAATTTGAAAAGTTTCTTAAAAATATGGGGGATCGAGAAGTGTTAGCCTGAATAGGCATTCATCGTTATTGTTGCAAAATCGGGCGTTTAACTAGCGTTATTCTGGGGGTTTTCCGCCTCCCATATCAAACCCGCTATGCTGGATTCGTCTTTATGTTTCGCGACCGGACAGTCAGGACATCCTTCGTTGGTAGGGGGGTGTTTACAATTGGAGCATTGTCCAACGAGCAATATTGCGCGATCTAAGTCTCTACCCAGGGCCTGATAAGATTGGATCCTTTCAGAGATATTTGTTTGTAGTGATTTAAGCATCTGCAATACTTGCTGCGAAGCTTCCTGGCCAGTATTGTAATTCTTACGTGTCGTGGCGAGACATGTAATTTCCTCAAGGTTCATTCCGTGCTCCCTGAGGGTTAAAGCCGTTCGCAGTCTTTCAATGTCTTCTTTCGAATATAGCCGGGTACCTTTCTCTGTTCGGTAAGGTTTGATTAGACCGAGTTCTTCGTAATACCTAATTGTTCTAAGAGATACATCAAGTATCTCTGCAACCTGGCCAATCTTGTTTAACGGATCATGTTTCACGGCAAAATATATATCTAACGTAATACATATATATGATTCTACAGTAATCCTTGTTAAAAGCTCTGTCAAATTGGCAAAAATAGTGAGACGACTAAAGAGCGGTGCTAGTCATGGCATCTAGCATTCCAGTGCGGATGATTCTCCCGATGCCAACAAACTGACATTCACGAGAATGATGATCAACTATGATTCGGATCCATTTATCCACTCATGGCGGACTACGGCCGTTAAATTTGATTTGATTCTTCGAGTATTTTATAAACTGTTGATCGTCCTATTCCGCGTTGCTTTGCAATATCCGTAGCTCCAATTCCTTGAGCCTTCAGCATTAGTACTTTATCTCGATCAACAGTTCTTTTACGGCCAAATTTAACCCCTTTTGCTTTCGCTTCCGTGCGACCTTCGTTGGTACGCTCAAGAATGCGTTGGCGTTCTGCTTGGGCTACGGCTGACAGGATAGTTACGACCATTTTACCCATCGTACCTTCGGTGCTGATGCCGTCATCTAAAAAACGGATGGCAACACCCAGGCCGTCAAATTCTTTGATTAGCTGGATCATGTCTGCCGTATCTCGCCCGAGGCGATCCAGTTTTTTGACCAATATTACGTCGCCTTCTTCGACCTTAATTCGCAAAAGCTGTAATCCATCCCGATTCACATGACTGCCCGTTATCTTGTCGGTAAAAATACGGCCCGCTTTAGCTCCAGCTTCTTTAAGGGCTTTAACCTGAATGTCGAGAGATTGTTGGCTCGTGGACACCCGAGCATAACCAAAGAGCCGCATCGTCAAGAATGTCTCCTAAATCGATTAATAGAAGGATAGTCTACTAAAGTTGTGAAAAACGATTTAATAGACATGATATTCCAGGGTAATTACTATGTCTACAAACTTATAAATTAATAGACACTTTACCTAACCATCAGGAATCAGAATTTCTTGTGCAGTTAATAAAAAGAATTCAGCTTTTAACGGATGCTGAGGTTTCTGAGTTGTATGGCCGGCCGGTTTTTACTTCAGA
>Ga0209992_10004468_pt1 | contig 10974 bp, 5 predicted proteins | sample 2SBtaG_2_FD_182564 | JGI IMG/M metagenome (GOLD analysis project Ga0209992, IMG submission 182564) | Deep subsurface microbial communities from Kolumbo volcano to uncover new lineages of life (NeLLi) - 2SBTROV12_ACTIVE470 metaG (SPAdes)... | ecosystem: Environmental > Aquatic > Marine > Volcanic... | reverse complement strand
CAACCGCCTCTTCATCGACGCCTACGGCCTGGCGGACGAGCTCACCCCCGACGTCCCCATCGAGCAGATCACCCTCACGGTGAACCCCGCCTACCGCTATTCGGGGAAGGGCGGCAAGCTCACCGAAGAGGAGCAGTGGGCCCGCTTCCGCCAGGACACGATGGAGGAGCTGGTCTCCTACGCCATGGCTTGCATGATGGGCCGCTACAGTCTGGACGCGCCGGGCCTCATCTACGCCCACAGCGGGAACGAGGGCTTCGACCCCAGCCGCTACCCCACCTTCCCGGCCGACGACGACGGCATCGTCCCGCTCACCGACACCGAGTGGTTCGACGACGATGCCGCCCACCGCCTCATCGAGTTCATCTCGGTGGCCTGGGACAGGAGCCACCTCGAAGCCAACCTTACCTTCCTGGCCGACAACCTCTCGCCCAAGAAGAACGAGTCGAGCCGCGAGACGCTGCGCCGCTACCTCTGCGACCACTTCTTCAAGGGCCACCTGAAGACCTACAAGAAGCGCCCCATCTACTGGCTCTTTTCGAGCGGCAAGCAGAAGGCCTTCCAGTGCCTCGTTTACCTGCATCGTTACAACGCGGGCACGCTCTCGCGGATGCGCAGCGAGTACGTGATCCCGCTGCAGGGCAAGATGGCGGCCCGGCTGGAGAAGCTCCAGGGAGACATCCAGGTGGCTACGTCCACTGCGCACGGCAAGCGGCTGGAGAAGGAGCGCGCCAAGCTCCAGAAGCAGCAGGTCGAGCTGCTGGCCTTCGATGAGAAGCTGCGCCACTACGCGGACATGCGCATCAGCCTCGACTTGGATGACGGCGTGAAGGTCAACTACGGCAAGTTCGGCGACCTGCTGGCGGAGGTGAAGGCCGTGCACGGAAAGAAGGCTGAGACCAAATGAGCCCCGCACAACCCGACTTCGGAGAACTCTGCACCCTCCGCGACCTAGGGATGGCCTACAGAAAGGTAAAGGTAGATCTTTTCTACTCAAGCAGACTCAGACGAAGAGAATTGCTCAACTTCGAGAGTGATCTTGAGGCAAACCTGAAACGCCTTCGGGCCCGACTCCGTGAGGGGCGTGCTCCTACAGTCCCTGCTGACGCCTGGACAGTTGTCCCGAAGCGAATGGACGAGCCTGCGCTCAATGGTTTTGCCGATTCCGATGCTGAAAAGCAGTGGGAGCTGTTAAGGGAGAAGAAGCCAGAGGCAGTGTTTCGCTTGATGGAGAATCTGCCGATCGGATTCCATGTCTTCGCGACGCTGTGGATTAACATAGTTGGCCACCAGTTCGACAAGTGTCTCAGCGAGGACGTCCGAGGCAACCGGCTTCGTCGGGTCGGGAGTGGTAGACTCAACCGACTGGCGCTTGGTTCTCACCCACCGTACGTGCATCCGTATCGCAAGTGGCGGGATGATGGGATGAGCGCCATCCGGAGCGCGCTGGAGAATGGCCGATCAGTTATTGCTGTGACCGCTGATGCCAGTTCCTTCTATCACATGTTAGATCCTGCTTTCATGCTGGACGACAACTTCATGGGTCGCGTCGGCGTGGGTTTAGAGCCGAACGAGATGGCTCTTCACACGGCGTTTATAGGTGCATTGCGTGAGTGGTCACAGGCTACGCCGCTCGGTAGAGGATTGCCTGTAGGTCTCGTGGCGTCCTCGGTTATTGCGAACCTCGCACTTATCCAGCTTGACTCGGCGATAAAGAGCGAAGTGGCTCCACTGTACTACGGGAGATATGTCGATGACATCATTCTAGTTGTCGAGGACGGGGCGGCCCTGCGGAGCTCGGAGGCGGTGTGGGACTGGCTGTGTCAGCGGATGCCTGGTCTTCTGGTGAAGCGTGAACGCAATAAAGGAAAGAAGCGGAAAGCTGGCTACCGATTCCAGCCCCTCTACCTGGAGGGGAGCAAGGTGGAGTTCGCGAATGGGAAGAACAAGACGTTTGCCTTGTCAGGTCAGTCGGGGCTGAGTCTGCTCACTTCTATCGAGAAACAGATTCGGAACCGAGCGAGCGAGTGGCTCGCCTTGCCGGAGCTGCCGACTGAAGGCGCAACAATCGAGTCAGATCTCTTGTCGGCGATTCAAACAAGCGGTGAGTTTGCGGACAGCCTTCGAAAGGCCGACAGCGTTTCGGTCCAGCGAGCCGCGTTTGCGTTCAAACTGCGCGATGTGGAAGCGTACAGCCGAGCACTCTCCCCGGATGACTGGGCCGCGAGACGGCATGCGTTTCTCGATGCCATGATTCGCCATGTGTTGGTATTGCCTGCGTTGTTTCAGTTCTTTGGCTATTTGCCTCGCATGATTGAACTGGCGGGGATCAACGGCGACGTTGAGTATCTAAGGAAGATCGTTGGCGCCCTGGAGAAGGTTCTGAAGGACCTCAAGAGCTGTCGGGTTTCGATCGCCGGTATGCGTAAGTCTCGGACTGAGCTAGCAGGCTCGGTGGTGCTGAGTCGGTTTGAAGAGGAGGTCCGCCAGGTCGTCGCGCAGTGCGTTGAGACGAGCTTTCGATATCCTCAATCCTCAACCCAGAAGGGCGCTTGGTCCAGGCACTTCGCCAAGGATCTCAGCCTCCTCCCGAAGCCCGACCCGACTTGCTTGCGAAAGGCGCATCAGAGTTACTTCCGTCGAGATCTGGCCTGTCGCCCAGTGAAGCAACTATTGATGCCCGCTGAGACTATCGCCGGTAACCGAACCAGGATTACCAAGAGATCGCTTTCGCAACTGAACGCGGACTCTGCGGCTCGGTTGGTAGACGACGCTGTGGTTAAGGGAGCCCTCTCTCTTTCTGGGATTATTCGGGTTCCCTGCGAAGAGAACCTGCCAGTGGGCTTCCTCTTTCCAACGCGTCCGCCCAGCGTGTACGAAATCTACGTCCTGCATGAGCACGCGTTCACTCCCGAGGGTTCGGAGGAGATTGCCGTCTGCCTGCTTGGTCTCCGCGGGTTCACGCCCGAGCAGCCCTTGCCAGCTCGAAGCAGCAAGAGGCAGTCTGACCCGATAGTCATACCGCAGGGGGATGGGCAGTGCGGCAGGGTTCGTATTGCCGTCTCCAGCTGGCGAACAGACCAGAGAAGTTGGGTTGCGTCTGTTAGCCAAAGGGCGGATCCGGACAAAACTCGCCTGGATCGGCTCTTTCGCCTAGTAAGTGCAGTTATTGGTTGCAGGGAGAAGCCGGACTACCTGATCCTGCCGGAGTGCTCGCTTCCGCCCAGTTGGTTCTTGGGCATTGCGATTCGCCTACAGCGCAAGGGGATCTCTTTGATCGGTGGCGTTGAGTATCTGCATCGTAGGCGTGGTGCCGTGCAGAATCAGACGTGGGCATGCCTCTCTCATGATGCGCTTGGGTTCCCGTCCTTCATGCACTATTCGCAGGACAAGCAGCGCCCATCATTGCATGAGGAAGCTAAACTCAAGCGAGTTGCCGGAAAGGTACTGAAACCGAAGGCTCGATCGAAGTGGGATAGCCCTCCAGTCCTGAGTCATGGAGGGTTACACTTTGCGATTCTGGTTTGTAGCGAGCTTACAAATATTCGCTATCGAGCGGATCTTCGCGGAGAAGTGGATGCGCTTTTCGTGCCGGAGTGGAACCGTGATGCTGATACGTTTGACTCTCTCATAGAGTCCGCGGCCCTCGATATGCACGCCTACATTGTTCAGTGCAACGATCGCGAACATGGAGATAGTCGTATCCGCGTGCCGCACAAGAATGCCTGGGAGCGTGACATTGTCCGCGTGAAGGGCGGGGTCGAAGATTACTTTGTTGTCGGAGAGATCGACCTACTGGCGCTTCGCCAGTTTCAGAGCAACTTTCGATCGCCCGAGGGGCCCTTCAAGCCAGTTCCAGACGGATTCAAGATGAACCCGCAGCGGAAAGTGCTACCTGCGCCATGACCGCCCAACACATGGAATCCTTCGTGACGCCAGTTGCTCGACGCCAAGTTCACTTGGTTCAAGGTCTCGGCATGCGCAGCGAGTACGTCATCCCGCTGCACGGTAAGAGGCCGGAGGACGCATGAGCTTCGGCGGGACTTCCCTGGAGCAGCTGCAAGCGTGGCTCAGCGATACCGAGGATGAGCACCTTGAGTTCAAGGAGGCCAAGACCAGCTTCGACCGGGACAAGCTGACCCGCTACTGCGTGGCGCTCGCCAACGAGGGTGGGGGGCACGTCGTGCTCGGGGTGAGCGACAAGCGCCCCCGGCGGGTTGTGGGGACCGTCGCCTTTCAAGACCTCTCCGTGCTGAAGCGCGACCTGGGCCAGAGGGTGCGCCTGCGCATTGATGTCGCGACCATCGATCACCCCGATGGGCGGGTGGTGGTGGTCTCGATCCCGAGCCGGCCTATTGGATCGGCGATTGAGTACCAGGGCTCCTATTGGATGCGGCGCGGGGAGGACCTCGTCGCCATGAGCCCGGAGGTCCTCAAGCGCATCTTCGATGAGGGTCAACCTGACTACTCAGCGGAGGTCTGCGCTGGCGCGACGCTGGCCGACCTCGACGAGACGGCGATCGAGAAGCTGCGCGAGCTCTGGCTGGCTAGCTCAGGGACTGCAGCCCTGAAGAGTATGAGCGCCGACCAGTTGCTGGAGGACGCTGAGCTGACGGTAGACGGTCAGCTCACCTACGCCGCCTTGATCTTGCTGGGGTCTCACAAGGGGCTGGGGCGGCACCTGGCTCAGGCTGAGACCATCTTCGAGTACCGCTCGTCGGAGGCGTCTGTGCCCTACGGCCAGCGGCGGGAGTTTCGCCAGGGCTTCCTGACCTACATCGACGAGCTGTGGGAGATGATCAACCTGCGCAACGAGGTGCACCTGTTTCAGGAGGGGCTGTTCCGTCGCGAGATCCCGACCCTCAACAGTGGCGCCGTGCGCGAGGGGATCCTGAACGCCCTGGCTCACCGCGACTATCGGCTGGGCGGTTCGATCTTCGTCAGGCAGTTTCCGCGTATGCTGGAGATCGTCAGTCCCGGTGGATTCCCCGAGGGGATCACGGCTGAGAACCTGCTCTGGCGGCAGTCCCCCCGCAACCGTCGGGTGGCAGAGGTCATGGCCAAGTGCGATCTCGTCGAGCGCTCAGGCCAGGGTGTGAGCCTGATGGTCGAGCGGTGCATTCAGGAGGGCAAGCTGCTCCCTGACTACTCCGCCAGTGACGCCCACGAAGTTTGCCTCGCTTTGAGCGGTGAGGTGCAGGATGAGGGCTTCCTGAGCTTTCTACAGCAGCTGGGTGATGAGGCCCTGGCGAACTTCACAACCGAGGACTTCTTGCTCCTGGATGCGGTCCATCGAGAGATTGACCTCTCTGATCGGCTGCGCGAGCGGGCGTCTGCGTTGCTCGACCTGGGGGCCATTGAGCGCAAGGGGCGTGGTCGGGGGGCCAGGTATCTGCTCTCCGAGCGCTTCTACAAGCACGCTGGCAAGCCCGGCGTCTATACGCGCAGAAAGGGGCTCGACACCGAGACGAACAAGGCTCTGCTTGAGGATCACATCCAGCGAAACCAGGAGGCTGGCAGCCCCTTGCGCGATCTTCAGGAGGTGTTGCCTGCCGAGAGCCCGAGGCACGTCCGACACCTGCTGAGCGAGCTGAGGAAGGCGGGGAAGGTCCACCGCACCGGAAAAACTCGCGGCTCGCGGTGGTATCCAGGGCCCGGAGGCGGGGTCGACGAGGGCGAGCCGTGATCGGACAGAACTGTCGAATAGCGCGCTGCGATTGGCGAATAGTGGCCAATCAATCGACGTAATCTCTTGTTTTGCAGAGGTTTATCTATTCGCCACCATTCAACCCATTGGCTAATACCCAGCCCTGCAGGGGCCTGCGAGGGGCGTAGCCAGCGAAGAACGAGCGAGCAGAGAGGATCCCCATGAAGGCAAGCCAGGTCGATCAGGCGCTGAGCCAGAAGTTCGTCAAGGAGGGTGAGCGGCTCGTCTTCTGGCACGACTCGAACGGCGAGTTTGCTGACTACGTCGAGGGCGGCCTGACGGGCGACATCGCCAGCGTGCAGGTGCTCGACGTGGGAGCGCTGGGCGGGCTCTCGGCGAAGCTGCTGCTGGAGCGGGAGGATCGCACCGGCCAGTACCTGATCTATAGCCAGGGCGAGGCGCCAGGGGCGGAGGAGGACTGGCTGCTCGACATCAGGCTCTACAGCGCACAGTTTCACGCGGACGTGGCCAGTCTTTGGCTGCAAGAGCTGGGGCTGACCCGGCTGTCTCTGCGGGATCACCTGAAAGCCAGGGCGGTCTTCTTGGGCAGCCAGGACCGGCGCAAGAAGCTGCGTCGGCTCCTTGGGGCGGAGGACGACGAGGCCTCGCTCGATCTCAAGATGATGGCCGTGCTCGTGGGCAGCTCGCTTGCGGGCCCGTTCGCGGTGCTCAGCTCACTGTGTCATGGCCACGAGCGGGGTGGGCGCTTCAGCCTCGCCGAGCCGCCGGAGGTGATCGCGACCTTCGAGAAGATGGGTCTGGCCGAGCGTTTCTGGGAGTTGATGGGCAGCGAGTTCGCGTACAGCTCAGACGCACCGACCGTGGCTGGGCTGCTGCGACGGCTCTTCATCTCGGAGCTTTTCCGTCAGACGGATGACGCCCCCATGCCATCCCTCGCTCAACACCAACTCCCTGCCTGGGGCGGACGGAATGCGGTCGTCTTCTTGACCCAGTGGCGAGACTCCAGCGGCAAGGCGGCCAGCTACGATGCTGCAGCCAGGGCGGTGGCCGAGGAACAGAAAGTCGATGACGCGCTGACGGGTCTTGATCTGGAGGCCATCAAGGATGTCTATACCTTCTGGGACGCAGAAATGCGGGTCGTCTCCAGCCTGAAGGAACGGCTGCTCACTGAGGAGCACACCGCAAGCGTGGAGGGCGTGTCAGTCCTCGCCACCGAGCGCAGAGCGGGGCACTGGCTTTCTGGCCCGGGCAGTGATGCCTCCGAGCGGCGGGCCGCTGCCCATGCGTACGATGCCATCGAGGCGGCTGCGGAGCTCTTCGCGTTACACAGGGTGCATCACAAGGCCATGAGCTATGGCGGTCCCGCCGAGTTGCTGGCCGCCTACCAAGAGCACCTGCACCGCTTCGACCGCCTCTACCGACAGTTCTGCACCAAGGCGAAGCCAGCCCTCAGCCAGAACTGGGACCTGCTCAAGACGCTCGCGGAGCGGGTCGAGCAGGTGTACGGCCAGGGCTTCCTGCAGCCCCTCGGCATGGAGTGGAGCCGCCTGCTCGACGAAGGCTTCCTGGGTCTGTGGGCACTGGAGGAGCTGCCCGCCCAACAGGACTTTTACGCGAAGCGCATTCGCCCGCACTTGAGCAAGGCGGCCCGCAACCGAGCGTTCGTCATCATCAGCGATGCCTTTCGGTATGAGGCCGCCCAGGAGCTGACCGAGTTGCTCAACGGAGAGTACCGGATGCAGGCTGAGCTCACGGCCATGCTGGGCGTGCTGCCGTCCTACACGGCCCTGGGCATGGCTAGCCTGCTGCCCCACAAGACCCTCGCCTACAACGAGAAGGGCGAGGTGACCGTCGACGGCAAGGCCGTTGCAGGCACCGACGCCCGGGGCAAGCAGTTGGCGACTGTGGAGGGCATGGCCTGCCAAGCCAAAGAGCTGCAACCCATGAAGCAGGACGATGCCCGAGCGCTAACCGACAGTGCGCGAGTGGTCTACATCTACCACAACGTCATCGACGCCCGGGGCGATACGGCATCCACGGAGAGCGAGACCTTCGAGGCAGTCACCCAGTGCATCAAAGAGCTGGTGGAGCTGGTGCGCTTCTGCGTGAACAAGCTCAACGCAGGAAAGGTCTGGGTCACGGCTGACCACGGCTTCCTTTACCAGCAGGAAGCGCTGTCCGAGACCGACAAGAGCAAGCTGAGCCACAAGCCCGAGCACGCGGTGATCAGCAAGAAGCGCTATGTCATCGGTCGCGACCTTGGCACGGTGCCAGAGGCCCATCATGGGTCCATCGACGTGACGGCCGCTGCTGAAGGTGCGATGGAGTTCTGGGTGCCCCGTGGGGCCAACCGCTTCCATTTCACAGGTGGCGCTCGGTTCATCCACGGCGGAGCCATGCCCCAGGAGGTGCTTGTGCCCGTCGTGACAGCCACTCTGGTCCGAGGCAAGGGGCAGGCGGGAACCCGCAGCGAGAAGGTCTCGGTACAGGTGCTCGGGACGAACCACAAGATCACCGCTCCGAAGCACCGCTTTGAGTTCATTCAGACCGAGCCGGTGGGTGAACGCAAGCGGCCGATCACCCTGCGTGCCGCCGTGTATGACGGCGAGACTGCGGTGACGTCCACTCAGACCATCACCTTCGACAGCAGCTCAGACAGCATGGACGAGCGAAAGAAGTCGCTTCGCCTGGAACTCGGGCGGGGGCCCTTCGACAAGGCCACGCCCTACCGCCTGGTGTTGCATGATGTGGAAACCGATGCGGAGGTGTTGGCCACCCCCGTAGTGATCGACCGGAGCTTTACCGATGACTTCTGAATGCGACGCGCTGCCCGGCAGCGACCTGGATGCGCTGCTGAACGAACACTTTGCCGGGAAGATCGTCCGCAAAGACCTCACCAAGTTGGTGAAGGAGGGGGCGAATGTCCCCGTGTTCGTGCTGGAGTACCTGCTCGGCAACTATTGCGCATCGCAAGACGCAGAGGTGGTCGCAGAGGGCCTGCAGACAGTGAAGCGCATTCTCGCCGATAACTTCGTGCGGCCCGATGAAGCTGAGAAGGTCAAGTCGCTGATCCGGGAGAAGGGCACCCACAAGGTCATCGACAAGGTCAGCGTCGAGCTCAACGAGAAGCGGGACGCCTACGAGGCCCATCTCTTCAGTCTGGGCATCAAGGGTGTTGTTGTCCCCACAGCGTTCGTCAAGCAGTACGACAAGCTACTCGTGGGAGGCATGTGGGCCCTCGTCACGCTCGAGTATTTCTTCGAGGAAGGCCAGAAGGGTTCACCGTTCACTGTGCGGCAGATCAAGCCGATCCAGATGCCGAACATGGACATGAACGAGCTGCGTGAAGGGCGCGGTCAGTTCACGTCAGAGCAGTGGCTCGACGTGCTGATGCGGTCCTCTGGCATGGAGCCAACGACGCTGGAAACACGGGTCAAATGGCACTTGCTGGCCCGGCTGATCCCGTTCGTGGAGAACAACTACAACGTCTGCGAACTGGGCCCGAAGAGCACGGGCAAGAGCCACATCTACAAGGAGCTGAGCCCGAATAGCATCCTGATCTCTGGCGGTCAGACCACGGTGGCGAATCTGTTCTACAACCTGGCCCGCAGACAGGTCGGCTTGGTGGGTATGTGGGATGTGGTCGCTTTCGACGAGGTGGCAGGCATCCACTTCAAAGACCACGACGGCGTGCAGATCATGAAGGACTACATGGCATCGGGGTCATTCGCCCGGGGCCGAGGGTCCATCAACGCTTCAGCCTCGATGGCGTTCGTCGGCAACATCGATAACATCAAGGCGCTGCTCAAGACGAGCCATCTGTTCTCGCCGTTCCCTGAGGCCATGATCGACTCGGCCTTTCTCGATCGCTTCCACGCCTACATTCCGGGCTGGGAGATCCCCAAGATGCGCCCGGAGTTCTTCACGAACCAGTACGGCTTCATCGTGGACTACCTGGCCGAGTTCTTCCGCGAGATGCGCAAGCAGAACTTCGGGGACGCCATCAGCAAGTACTTCCGTCTGGGGCGGGACATCGGCCAGCGGGACAGCACCGCCATCAAGCACACCGTGTCGGGCCTGCTCAAGCTGCTCTACCCCCACGAGGACTACGACAAGGAGGGCGTGCGTGAGTGCCTTGAATATGCCCTGGAGGCGAGGCGGCGGGTGAAGGAGCAGCTCAAGCGCATCGGCGGCATGGAGTTTTTCGATGTCCACCTGAGCTACATCGACCTGGAGACTAGCGAAGATAAGATCATCCAGGTCAAGGAGCAGGGTGGAGACAGACTGATTCCCGAGGATCCTCTGAACCCAGGCTCGCTGTTCACCGTCGGTGCCGGCAGCAACGGCCATCTCGGGCTGTACCGCCTGGAGACCCAGGTCACCGCCGGAAATGGCCAGCTCAAGCTCTCGGGTTTCGGTTCGAGCACGGTTGCGAAGGAGTCGATCAGGGTCGGCTTCGACTACTTCCGTGCAAACGCCTCACAGGTTCAGGCGTCTATCAAGCCAAGCGACCACAACTACCACCTGCACGTCGTCGAAGCCCACAACACAGGGCCCTGCGACACGCTGACAATGTCGGCCTACATCGCCTTCTGTTCAGCTCTGATCGGCAAGGCCGTCGAGTCGCAGATGGTCGTGCTGGGCACCATGAGCCTGGGCGGCAGCATCGTTCCCGTAGAGAACCTGTCGGAGTCCCTGCAGGTCGCCGCGGACGCTGGAGCCAAGCGCCTGCTCCTGCCCATGGCCAGCGTGGGCGACATCAAGACCATCCCGGGAGAGCTCTTCGCCAAGTTCCAGACGAGCTTCTACGCGGATCCAAGAGACGCGGTGTTCAAGGCATTTGGGGTGCAGTGAACGTGGCTTAGATCTGAGGCAACCTCACACCCCCGGCTTGCGCGGGAAGGCCTCCGCCTCACGGGCCAGCGCGCTCTTGATCTCGCGCCAGTACTCTCGCCGTCTGGCGAGCTTCCCGCCGAGGCCTGGCCAGAGATCCCCGGGCTCGATATGGAACCTGGCGAGTTTGCGCGCTGCGTTCATCAGCACCTTGTCCACGTCGTCGTGGGCGCCCTTGGCCTAGTCCCAAAGACCGATGGAGATGTCCATCCAAAACTGACCCACTTGATCAGCCAAAGTTGACCCGACCGCACCGGCTATAGTCGCCGCCCTCCACCAACCCTCTCGATGAGCGCCACCTCGGCCATGGCCAACAGCACCTCACCCGATCACGCCGCGAACCTGGCGGCCGTGCTCGCCTATCACGAGCGCACCAAGCACGCTTACGGCCGCTACGCCCGGTCGCTGGGGTT
>Ga0209992_10004465_pt1 | contig 10979 bp, 8 predicted proteins | sample 2SBtaG_2_FD_182564 | JGI IMG/M metagenome (GOLD analysis project Ga0209992, IMG submission 182564) | Deep subsurface microbial communities from Kolumbo volcano to uncover new lineages of life (NeLLi) - 2SBTROV12_ACTIVE470 metaG (SPAdes)... | ecosystem: Environmental > Aquatic > Marine > Volcanic... | reverse complement strand
GGCTTCAATTGATTTAGTAAAACGTCCATTTTGGAAATCAACTTTGTTGATTAAACGCAATAAGATTGAAGATATATCTAAAGAAGATTTAGAACATTTTTTTCAATCATTATTACAAAATCTGAATAGCTGTATTCACCTTACTGTAAAGTATGGAGATAATGATCATCATAAAGTTGAAGCTGCCATAAAGTCACTTGCTGTTGCATTTAGAAACGCATCTATAATGGATAAAAAACAAAAAGGAATTCCAAGTACAAAAGGATCAATGTAATGGTTAAAGTAGCAATCTTTGACTATGGTGCTGGGAATATTTTCAGTTTGAAAACTTCACTTGAAAAAGTAGGGGCTACTGTTGATGTTATCACTAATTTTAATAAATCAAATGAATATTCTGGTTTATTACTTCCTGGTGTTGGTAACTTTGATCCTGCGATTCACAGCATTAGGGATTTTTCAAAAACTCAATTTTTAGATTATGTTGGGAATATGCCTGTACTTGGAATTTGTCTTGGAATGGAGATGTATTTTGAAAAAAGTGAGGAAGGTAACGAGAAAGGTTTGGGTGTAATGGATGGTGAGGTAATCATTTTACCAAATTCAATGAAAGTTCCTCACATGGGATGGAATAATTTAGAGATAAAAAAACCTGGAATACTTTTAGAAGGTGTTGAGAATAGTTCTTGGGTTTATTTTGTACACTCATACAGAGTAAAACCTGATTCAAATGATATTATAACTGCAGAATCTGATTATGGCATTAAAGTTCCTGCAGTAGTAGAGCAAGACAATTTTTTTGGAACTCAATTTCATCCGGAAAAATCTAGTTCTGTTGGAAAAATAATGATAAAAAATTTTCTTGGTGTGTGTAAAAAATGAACATAATTCCTGCAATAGATCTAATGGATGGACAAGTCGTTAGACTTTACAAAGGTGATCCCAAACAAAAAACTGTTTACAGTGATGATCCGATTGAAATTGCAAAAAAATGGGAAACAAATGGTGCTGATATGTTACATATTGTAGATTTGGATGCAACTTTAGGAATTGGTTCTAATCTTGAAATAATTAAAAAAATCTTGGAAGTAATTTCAATTCCAGTTGAAGTTGCAGGTGGATTACGAGATGAATCATTAATTTTTGATGTAATAAAAATTTCAAATAGAATTGTACTTGGAACTTTGGCCTTTAAAGATAAAGAATTACTCAAAAAATTACTATTATCTTTTGGTCCTGAAAAAATTGTAATTTCAGTTGATCATATAGATGGTGAAATAGTAATTCATGGATGGCAAGATAAAACAGGAATTAAACTCATTGATTCAATTAAAGAATTTTTAGAAATGGGTTTTACTGAATTTTTACTAACTAATGTAAATAGAGATGGAACTATGGAAGGTCCTGATTTGGAATATTTAGAGCAAGCCTGTAATTTAGAAAGAACTAATGTTATTGCAAGTGGTGGTATTTCAAATGTTAGAGATGTACATGATGTAAAAGAAAAAAATGTATTTGGAGTAATTTTAGGAAAAGCACTATATGAAAATAAAATTTCAATAGAGGAAACAAAGAAAATAGCATGACACTAACAAAAAGAATTATTCCATGTCTTGATGTAAAAAATGGTAGAGTTGTAAAGGGATTACATTTTGAATCCATTAAAGATGCAGGTGATCCTGTAGAGCTTGCTGAAAAGTACAGCAATGAAGGAGCAGATGAATTGGTTTTTTTGGATATTACAGCTTCTGATGAACAACGAAAAATTATCAAAGACTTGGTTCAAAAAATTGCATCAGTAATTGATATTCCTTTTACTGTTGGTGGTGGTGTTAAATCCATAGATGATGCAAGAAATATTTTACTTAATGGTGCAGATAAAGTTGGAATTAATACTGGTGCAATAAAAAATCCTACTGTAATTACTGAATTAATGGAATTATTTGGAAGACAATGTATAGTAGTTGCAATTGATGCTAAAAGAAACTATGAGATTAAAGATAATGTAACTATATTTTCAGAAAATGAAAAAAAATTCTGGTTTGAGGTTTTTATTTTTGGTGGAAAAAAAGAAACTGGATTTGATGTTGTAAAATGGGCAAAAAAAGCTGAAAAACTTGGAGCTGGTGAAATTCTTCTTACTAGTATTGATAAAGATGGTACAAAAGATGGCTATGATATTTTATTGACAAAGAAAATTGTTGATTCTCTTTCAATTCCAGTAATTGCTTCAGGTGGATGTGGTACACCTAATGATATGGTAACTATATTTCAAAAATCAAATGTTGATGCTGCACTAGCTGCCTCAATTTTTCACTATGACACTCATGGTGTAACTGGAGTTAAGAAATTCCTAAAAGACAGAGAAATTCCTGTAAGATTATAATAGCTTTATTTCAAATTATATACATGCAGAAATCAATTGATGATATAGATTTTGAAAAAAGTGATGGATTAATCCCAATTATAGTTCAGGATGCAAATACAAAAGATGTTCTTACTCTTGCATACTCTAACAAAGAATCACTTGAATTAACTAAAAAATCTGGTAACTCTTGGTTTTGGAGTCGTTCAAGAAATAAACTTTGGATGAAAGGTGAGGAATCAGGTAATATCCAAAAAGTTAAAGAAATTCTAGTTGATTGTGATTCTGATGCAATTATTTATCTTGTCGAGCCATCAGGTCCTGCATGTCACACTGGCGAAAAAGTTTGTTTTCACAATAATTTAGAAAAATAATTTAACAAACTGAACTAACATCTGTTCCTGGAAGTATCTTTTCATTAATTTTAAAATATAGATTTGGATAATCTGTACCTCTAAAAATCATCATCCATTCTCCTTGTAAATCATCCATAGAACAAATTCCACGTTTAGAATTAATTTGAGGAGTAAAGTATGTGTTTGATGTAGATTTATCTGTTCCATCAAATGGAATTGTTAAATATATTTTATGATGGGTTGCATTAAGCGGTCTATAAATAGCAATTTGACCTAGTTCGTTTTCTTCAATTCCTCCCATTCTTATGAATATGCTTTCACCAACAGCATATTCACTTCGATCAACTTGAAATGGTCCTGAATTAATCCACTCTCTTGGTAAAGGAATGTATTCAGATTCATCTGCAATTTTCTCTCTTTCATCTAATTTCTCTTGAATCTCTGGAATTTCAACTGGTCTAATTTCTTTATCAAATACATCTTCAACTTCTGCAATCTCTGATTCTTGATTAAATGTCAGAATAATTCCAAACAAAATTATTGTAATTCCTCCTAGTATTGCTATTATGGATCTATTCTTCATTAAGATAATTTTTATCAAAATCTCTAAAAACCTTCCTTATTATTAAAAATTTTACTAAAACCTTGTTTTTTTAAATTTTTTAAGAGATTTTTTATTTTCATTTATTTTTTGTATAAATGGGCATATTTTTCATTAATTTTTATCCTCTTAAAATTAAGTAATACTTAACTTGATATTAGAATTTTTTATGTATTGTATGGAGGAAAAAATTGATCTTGGCTAGAACATCATTACAATGTAGAGAATGTAAAAAAATTTATGATACTGCTTTCAAGTATGTTTGTGATGAATGTTTTGGACCACTAGATGTAAAGTATGATTTTCCAAACATTACAAAAGATACTTTTTCTAATCGTGAACATACCTATTGGAGATATTTTGAATTACTACCAATAGAAAATAAATCAAATATTGTCAGTATTGGTGCTGGCATGACTCCTCTAATCAAAGCTGAAACACTTGGAAAAAAATTAGGATTAAACAATCTTTACATCAAAAATGATTCTGTAAACCCAACATTTTCATTTAAAGATAGACCAGCTGGTGTTGCAATATCAAAAGCAAAGGAATTTGGATTATCATCTGTTGGATGTGCATCAACTGGTAATTTGGCATCAGCTACTGCAGCACATGCGGCAAAAGCTGGATTACCATGTCATGTATTTGCTCCAAGTAATATTGAAATGGCAAAAATTACACAAGCGTTGTCATATGGTGCTAACTATGTTGCAGTAGATGGAACATATGATGATGCAAATAGAATAGCTGCACAAATTGGTGATAGTAAAGGAATTGGTATAGTAAACATCAACATGCGGTCTCATTATGTAGAAGGCTCTAAAACATTTTCATTTGAAGTTGCAGAACAATTAGATTGGCAAGTACCTGATCAATTAATTATTCCAGTAGGAAGTGGTGCAATGCTTAATGCAATTTGTAAAGGCTTTGAAGAACTACAAACTGTTTCATTGCTCGACGATGTAACTAATATGCATATGATTGCAGCACAACCTCACGGGTGTGCCCCAATTGTTGATGCATTTAATAAAAATTCCAAAGATGTAATCCCAGTTGAAAATCCAGATACTGTAGCAAAAAGTCTTGCAATTGGTGATCCTGGTGATGGTAGATATGTTTTAAAACGATTAGCACAATACAATGGATTTGCAGAAGAATGTAACAATAAAGAAATTTTAGATGCAATTATTTTATTAGCTAAAACTGAAGGAATATTTACAGAACCAGCTGGTGGTGTTTCTATTTCTATTCTACAAAAAATGGTAGAACAAGGCAAGATTGATAAAAATGATAAGATAGTATGTTATGTTACTGGAAACGGTCTAAAAGCAACTGAATCTATCATGGAAGTTTTACAAAAACCAAATGTAATGAAAGCGGACATTGCAGAAATATCGGCGGTAGTAAATTAAAATGACAAATATCACATTTACAATTCCTTCTGTTCTAAATTCAGGTGGAGGTGAAAAGAAAACAGAAATTTCATCTGATTCATTACAAGATGCATTTACAAAAATCTCTGAAATTATGGGTGATGATTTTAAACGTAGAGTACTAGAAGGTGATGGAACTCCACGTTCTTTGATTAATATTTACATTAATGGAAAGAATGCAAAATTCTCCGATGGTATGGAAACTATTCTTAAAGATGGAGATGATGTATACATCTTACCTGCAGTAGCTGGAGGTTCTGGAGAACTATCAAAAAAGGATTTAGATAAATTTTCTCGACAAGTAATGCTTGAGGAAATTGGATATAATGGTCAATTAAAATTAAAAAATTCTAAAGTTTGTGTTGTTGGTACTGGTGGATTGGGTAATCCAATTACTACCCGACTTACAGCAATGGGTATTGGAACTTTAAAAATTGTTGATAGAGATATAATTGAATTATCTAATTTACATAGACAAACGATGTTTGATGAAGATGATGTTGGTCAAGTTAAAGTTGAAGTTGCTGCAAAGAAATTAAAAAAATTAAATCCTGATTGTAACATTGAAGCATTAGCTGTATCTGTAAATGATTATAATGCAATTGAAGTTATTGATGGATGTGATATTGTAATTGATGCACTTGATAGTGTTAATGCACGATATGCATTAAACAATGCATGTGTTAAATTAAATATTCCATTTGTAACAGGAGCTGCTGTTGGAGTTTCAGGACAAGTGTTTACAATTTTACCAAAAGAATCTGCATGTTATTTTTGCATGTTTCCTGAATTAGATGAAGATACAATGCCAACATGTAGTATTGAAGGAGTACATCCATCAATACTTTCTATAGTTGGAGGAATTGAAGTTGCAGAAGCTGTTAAAATTTTAATTGGAAAAAAACCAAGTCTTTCAGAAAAAATTTTACACATTGATTTGGAAAATCTTGATTTTAATAACACTAGAACATTTAGAGCAGAAGAATGTCCTATTTGTGGAACAGGAAAACTTGAAGTTGTTACAAAAGAAGAATTAATTTTAGAAGAGTTGTGTGGTCGAAACAGAGGAAAGAGAACTTTCTCTATTACTCCAACTGATACATTTGATCTTGATGTAAATGTTGTAACAAACATTGCAAAAGAGAAAGGATTCCTTGTAGATAATCAAGGGGATTTGGGATTGTCCATGAGAACTAATGATCTATCTGTAAATTTTATGAAAAAGGGTTCGGCTGTTGTAATTGGACCAAAAGATGAATCTGAGGCTATTTCAATATACAAAAGTCTCTTGGGGCAAGAGATCAAAGCATAATTTAGCCTGAAATAATTACACCATTTATCGAAAATATTGAAAAATATTTAGATCAAATGATTAATTTGAAATATATGTGTGAAATTTATGATCAATATTATAAAAAATATATAAAATTAAACATTCCAATGAAATTATCTCAATATTTGATAAAAATGTGGACAAATCGTCCATTAGGCTTAAATACAAATTTTTAAGAAAAAAGACAATAACATGAATAACGAAATAGGACGTAAAATAACTAGTCTTACATTAATGACAATTATGGTTGCCGGTGGTATGTCATTTGCTATTCCAGGAATGGAACCAGCATTTGCAGCCAACGCCAACCTATTTGTTTCCGCAGAAAACTCACAGTTTGATAACTACATGTCAGGACCTCAGGTCATTGAAGTAGTTGTAATTGATAGTGATATCGACGATACAGATCAAGCAAAAGGTGAACCAGACGTTACAGTTAACGGTAAAATACTTAGAATGGTACAAGCCGTCGACGGTAACTGGTATGGTTACTTTGCAGACAGAACACAAGCATCTATTGCAGATCACGTTGCAGAAAATTTTGCTAAAGGTCAAGGAATTGACTTTGGTACACTTTGTGCAACTGGTTCAACAACAACAACAATGCTCGGCATTAATGTCGATGATAGTGTTGGTGTTGCAGTTCCATTAGGAAACTTTTCCTCATCAGGTACTGCTAATATAGGTGATAACGGAACCGCAACTGGCGCTGCTCTAACATTAGAGTGTGAAACAGTTACGGTGACCGATGGTGCTGATGGTACAGTTAACGGCAACACAACAGGACATGCAAATGTTGTTAGAGAAGCAAAAACTCCAAACACCACCTTAACTGGTGATGCAATTGGACAAATTGGTATCTCTGATGTTGACGTATGGCCATTCATTCAACTCTTTTCCTTAAACCCAACTGGTAACGTTGTCGTACAGTACAACAAAGGTGGTGGTGTTCAATCAACAACACTCACTTTTGATACTGTTGATCAATATGCCAGTGCAAGTATGGATAGATCTATATATCCTCGAGATGCACAAGTTCACTTAACAATAACTGACTTATGGTTAAACATTGATCCAACAGACGAAGATTCTTGGACATTTGGAACAAACTCCAGTTATGTAGCCGCCAATTCTGGTGTAACTACATCAACACTTTCAGCAATGAATGATGGAGCAACATCCAATTATCAAGTATTCGACGAAAATGGAGCAGCCGCAGGAGCCTCAGTAGCATATGGTATTATCAATTATGCCGGTAACTTCACATCTCTAATGATTGAAGATAACGGTGTATTATTGATGAATGTTGATGCACAATCATCAGGTACTCCAGTTTTAACACTGCAAGACAATGATGATTCTGTATTACGATCATGTACACAAGATGCATCACGATGTATCGCAAATGTTGCAGGTATCGTTAACGGATTAACTGAAAACAGTCAACCAATTACAATTACAGAACAAGGACCAAATACCGGAATCTTTGGAACATATGATGAATCAGATGTTTCAGCAATCATTGTGACCAGTGATGCCAAAAGAGGCACCTCTGCAACTCTTGATTACAATGAGACTCCAGTAACCGTTCTAACAGGATTTGAGTTTGGAACAATTGACATTCAACCAATCGATGATGAATGGAACTCTGGTGAAGAGATTCCAGTCATACTAGTCGATGGTGATGAAAACAAGAACAGTAGAGTAGATGAAGATTTAGATTTGAATAATCCATCAGTTACATTGATTCCATCATTAGTAACTGGTGATCCATTCACATTAGGTGAAACATCAAACTCAACTGGACCTGTTGCCATCTACTTGGATGCAACTGTCAATTTAACTCCAAATGGATTAGTAACAGCAGCAACCGCAAACCAATATGTAGCAGCTAACATGACCGTTGATTCTTTCAGTCAAATTGGAAGGATTAACTCAACTGATACATCAGAAGCAAGTGGTGATGTTGATTCAATACTAGTCGATCTTAGAACCTCAATGGGCGAATTAAGAACAAGCATCGGAGATACCTCTTCAACAACTGGCCTTCGTGGATTGAATTTATTCAATTACGATGTTAGGTCATTTAATAACACTGGTACATTCGATATCTACTTAGTTAATTCAACTGCAACACAAATTATCCAAACAACACAACCAGCTGGTCTTATGACCGGTTCAGTAGGTTATGTTCAATTGGTTAGTTCTGGAACAGCACAAGGTTTAGTCTCACTAAATAGTACTTTTATCAATGAAGCACTATTTGATGAAACTACAACACCTAATGCCAATGGTATCGGTTTGCTATTCCTTCACAGTGGTACTGGAAAATTCCTAGCAGCCTCTGATGCAGTAGATCCAATTGTTGCTGATTTCTTCTCATTTGGTTTCACAAATGATGGTTTGGAAGCTGGCGAAAGAGTCGCAAACCAAATCATTAGAATTGAAGCAGAAGAAACTGGTGATAACACTGGAACCTTTGCAGGTTCCTTAGAGTATACTATGGTTAATCAAGTCAACATTCTGGACTCATCTACATACACAGGTCTATCTACAATTGCAAGTGACCCAGGTTTCATTGTAATTGAAGATTTGACTGATGAAGATGCACCAAGAGTTAACTATCTTGACTTAGGTGAAGATGGTGTCTCTACACAGATTGCTGATCAAGAAGAAGCCCCAAGTCACTCTGGTGTTGTATCCTTTGATTCAAATAATTACAAAACTGCTGACACTGTAGTAATAACACTTGAAGACTTAGACCTTAACACAGATTCAGATCTTTTAGATATCTATACAGTAATAACAACCATAGCTGATCAGAACCAAGATGCAATTGGTACTGGAAACGCCACCAGTGGTGGTTTCTCCAAAACATTGAGTAATGGTGATGAGCTTGGTAGACTACTAGATATCACTTTTGATGACGTAAGATGGCAAACATCTAGTGGAAGCTGTACCACAACTGGCGCAGCAGCAACTGATTCTGGACTTGGCGCAACTGGATTTACTCTAGTTGAATCTGGACCAGCAACAGGTATATTCACAGGTGATTTCCAGATTCCAAACAACTGGTGTAGAACCTCTTCTTCAACTGCTGAGACCACAACAGGTCTCGACATTGAAGTCAACTATGTTGACTTTAGAGATGCATCAGGTGAAGTCATTGAAGTCGGTGATAGTGCAGGCGTTCGCGCAAACACTGGATCCGTTAGTCTTGACAGAACAGTTTATCCAGTACCATTCGGTGTACCAGATGACTTTACTGAAGACACTACTAATGAAACACCAACTGGTAGAGCATTATTCCCAATCCACGCAAGTGGAATGAATACAGCTGGCACAACCCGTGTCACTGAAGGCCTACAAAGTGGTGAATTCATTACTGGTGGAGATTTAATTGTTCACATTAGGGTAAATGATCCAGACTTTGATCTATCCGCATCAGGTGAAGATAGTATCAACCAAAATGCAACAACTGGAGTAGGACCAGTGAAGCTCTCTGTTATCAGAGGTTCTTCAACAGTCATACTTGGTTATGCAGGTGGTGATACTACCGCCGATGGAACCATTGATACCGATGCCTCTGCTATTGCATCAAGTAATACCAGAGAATTTGGTCCAATGACTGAAATCGCACCAGACGCAGGTATTTACGAATCTGATATCACAATTAGGTATACTGACGGTCCAGCATCCACAAAGTGTCCATCTGTAACAGATGATTACACTGCATTAAATGGTGCTGCTGATATCGCACAGAACCCAGTAACAGACAGATTTGATGTTGCTGCAACATCTGGTAATTATTGTATCTTACAAGGAGATATTCTCCAAGTAGAATACACTGATCCAGCTGATGCATCAGGTGATATCAACACTGTAACTGATTCTGCTACCTTTGACCTAAGAAACGGTGTATTACAAACTGACAAATCCGTATACATTATTGGATCTGACATGATCTTAACCCTCATTGAACCAGACTTCGATTTGGACAATGATCAGGCTGAGACCTATGATTTGGACTTAATTGAATGGGACTCTGATGCCGCAACTATCACCATGGGTGACGCTGATGGCGAAGGAGCAACATTTGACCCAGAACCACTTAACTTTAGAGAGACAGGTGACTCTACTGGAATCTTCCAGATTGTTATCGAAATCCCTGAAAGTTTAGCTGGTGACAAATTGGAAAGAGGCGAGGAAGCTGTTCTCGAGTACACTGATTGGGGTCCATCTGGATCTGATTATGTTGGCAACGAAGATGAAGATGTTAACGTAACAATCTTCACTTCTAACTTCGGAGCAACTGTGGAGCTTGACCAAAAAGTTTACACTTGGACTGATAAAGTTTACATTACTATCGTCGCACCAGATCACAATTTCGATGGTGACTTAGTTGATGAAATTGGAAATACTAGTGATGACCCAATAAAGGTCTCAACTAGAGGATTCAACATTGACGAGTACAAACTAGTCGAAACTGGTACTGACACAGGCATCTTTACTGGTGAGGTTATCCTTACTGGATTTACACACGATGCTGATGGTGACACCACAACTGGTGATACCAATGGTAATGATGTAACATTTACAGCAGCAAGTGGAACCGGACCAACTGACGGACTCTTACCATCAGATGATGATGACGGACTTACTGTCTCCTTTGAATTCTCAGAGGATGAAACTGTAGTCGGTTCAGCACTTATCAGATGGAATATAGGAGAAGTTCAATGGTTAGAAGCAAGCTACCCAGCAAGCGGAACAGGTGTTGTTAGAGTTATTGATCCAGATATGAACTTAGATCCAGAAGCAGTCGACAACTTCGATGTCGATGTGTGGTCTGACTCCGATGCCGGAGGTATTGACCTTACTGTAACTGAGACTAATG
>Ga0209992_10004464_pt1 | contig 10982 bp, 12 predicted proteins | sample 2SBtaG_2_FD_182564 | JGI IMG/M metagenome (GOLD analysis project Ga0209992, IMG submission 182564) | Deep subsurface microbial communities from Kolumbo volcano to uncover new lineages of life (NeLLi) - 2SBTROV12_ACTIVE470 metaG (SPAdes)... | ecosystem: Environmental > Aquatic > Marine >... | reverse complement strand
ATACTATGATCAATTTTCCCCTACCTTTGATGCAGGATTCTTAAAAAATGAATATCCTGTAACAATCAATTCAATTAACTTTGAAAAATCTGATTTTATAACAAAATCAAAAACTGTTGAATTAACAGCAAATTCTCCAATATCAATTACATTACTATTGTTTGAGAATCGTGGACCTCAAAACATTCAAAATGTGACTATGTATCTTGAACATCAAAACTTTTCAATGCAAAAAAATACCCTTTCTTCATTTAGTATTGTCCTAGATGATCCTGAACCTGTTTCAAATCCCATTCAATATTATATCCAAGGCGGAATAGATGAGGATTTCAATCAGTCTTACTTGTATGAAAATACCTGGACCAATTATTCTCTCAAAGTAAATGACACTGATAATCTCTTTGAAAATGTGACTGCTACGGTTTCAAAGGAAAATCATAAACTAAAAGTTGTTTTTGATTTAATCCCTACGCATACCCTGCCTAAATCCAACCTGATCATTACATCTTCTGATGTCCAGGGAAATGGCCTGTTTTGTAATATTCTTGATGTCTGGAATTTTTCTAATGTTGACCTAGACAAGACTTTGTCCCCTGAACCTTTGCTTGAGAAAAAATCTGAAAAAACTAATCTGACTCTATTTGACTTTAAAATAAGTCGATTTGATGGTGGACAACCTATTGTCTTTTCAGGAAATTTGATCAAAGACGATGGTACTAGAATTCTAAACTCATTAATCTATATCAAAAGTGACAGTTCATGTACTTCTGACGGTATTATTGCCACAGGACTTACTGACAAGTATGGAAAATTTTGGATTTATACTATTCCAAAAAAATGGGATCCTCAAGATAATTTGATTAAGATTCATGCGGAATTTTTAGGTGATGAAAATTTCACATCATCAAAATCTCAAGAAAGAGTAATTTCTGTTTCTTCGTCTAATGCTCAAGAATGTTAGAAAACTGATTATTGTTTAAATACTGTTTTCATCACTTTTTCTTATGTCTAGATTTCTAATTTTTACATTTGTTCTTCTAATTTTGTTTGTGGGATTGCCTAATGCATTTCAATCCGGTAATGCAATAGACCTTGACTTAGAATGTCCTGACAACAAAGTGATTATAGTTAGAACTACAAACCCTGATCCAATTTGTGTTTTTGATACTACTGCATATAGATGGGTAAACATGGGAATAGCTGAATTTGTTGAAGACGCTCAAACAAAACCTCCTGAAACAATTCCTGTCGAAGAGACATATCATTTACCTGTAGATAAAACTGAAAACAAACTTCCTGCAGGTAATACTGAAAATACATTACCTAAGGTATTAGGAAATTTTGCTTCCACAATTCTTGATTATGAGTATGATTACGTACCTGATGATCTTTCACGTGCACAATCTTATCTTGTAACTTTTTCAAATGGAGATTTTGTTGAACCTTTGACAATCCAAACTTTCTCTAAAGTGGAACCTGGTGATGGGCCTCATATTCTCCCATCCTTTCAACAAGAAGGCTTTGACACTTATTTTTCATTAGAATCCACACCTAGCAAAGACCAAATCGAGTTTTACAACCTAGTTGCAAAAACAATCAATCCTGGAAAATCTCCGGAATTGTTTGATGTAACTGTTGATGTATTGGCAGGTGACAATTCCGTAATTTTGTCAATGAACTATGCCAAATGTGAAATTACTGACTATCTTCCATATACCCAAGACTATCTTTTATTTTACCAATTTTCTGATACTTTTGGAAAAGAAATTCGAGATAGTGCTACAATCTATTGTAATGGATTGGATTTAGAAGTTTACAATGAAGAGAATCAAAAAATTATTTCTGATGACGAATTGCCATATCTCTCAAACTCAAATGATAGTATTACAGGATATGTAGTTCATTTTAACGGTCCTGATTTTGATGGATTAAACACTATTACAACATTTTCTGATTTCTCTCCTTCGATAGATTTTGTTGAATCTCCTTTTGATACGATTACAATTCCTGGACATACTTTTGATTCAAAACCTCAATTCTTTTTAGAATCTTTACCCAGTGCTGATAAATTAGAATTATACGAGTATTATGCAATGCATGTTAACCCTAGCCAACAGCCAGAACCTGTTGATGTAAGTATTGATTTAATCACTGGCGATGGAACAATTTTACAGAGATGGAATTATGTTGATTGTACTTTTTATGATCACAGTTCCTTTTTGGAAGATAGTTTTCTAAAATTCTCATATGCTGAAACATTAAGACCTGAAATTCGAGATAAAAGTGAATTTACTTGTGTGGGAAATAATTTAGAAATTCATGGTGATACAACAATTTCTAAATTCCCTGTTATTGATTCTGATAACAAAGATGATGATTCTAAAATCTTCCCTGTAATTGCTGATTTAGAAAATAGAGCAAATTCATTTAGAATATCTGCTTTTGATGGTGAATTTGAAAAAACACATTCTGCAGAAAATGTGCAAAAATTTGAATCAATCACTCGTGATCGTGGTCCTTTGACACCAATTAACCACGCAAAACAATTCGATTATGGCTTTGTTATAGAATCACTGCCTGAAAAAAACAAGGCAGCATTTTATGAATTCATCTCAAGATATGTTAATCCTGGTAAATCTCCTGAACCATTTGATGTGTCCCTTGATATGGTGACTGGAGATAAAAATATCCTCTATACACTAGAATATACTAACTGTGGCGCAGTTGATTTCTGGTGGTATTTGCAACAAGGAACCTGGTTCTACCAGTTCTCAGAATCAGGTGATGGGGAAATTCGTGAACGTTACATCTTTTACTGCAATGGATTTGGTGTGGGCTTTCCAGAAAAATAAGTGAAACTATTTTAGTAATAATTTCCCAGTACTTTTATGAAAATTTCCCCTAAAATGAAAAAAGCACTCAATGATCAAGTTACTCTAGAAGCATCTGCCTCAAATAGCTATCTTGCAATGGCTTCTTGGTGTGAAGTAACAGGATATCAAGGAGGTGCAGATTATTTCTATGCTCAATCAGATGAAGAGAGAACTCACATGTTGAAAATTGTACACTATCTTAATGATATGGGTGCAATTGCAACTATTCCTGCAACAAAAGCTCCATCAAGTTCATACAAATCCCTTGAAGGATTAATCAAAACTGCTTTGAAAAATGAACAAACCGTTACCAAAGCAATTCACAAGATGGTTGAAATTACACAAAAAGAAAAAGATCATTCTACATATGCATTTCTAGAATGGTTTGTTAACGAACAAGTTCAAGAAGAAACAAAGTTTGAAACAATCTTACAAAAGTTTGATCTTTTAGGTAGAGATAAACTTGCAGTTCATGAAATTGACAAGATTCTTGCAGCAGATGCAGCAGCCCCAGAAGCTGATCCTGCTGCATAGAAATCAATTTCTAAAATAATTAATACCTCATAATTTCCAGACATATCATGACAGTTACTGTAACTAGAAAACCAGGCGGTATAACTCAATTATTCAATACTGAAACTGGTAGAGTTACTTACAAGTGTAAGGCAGAATCAGCTTACATGCTCATTGAAGCTTTTGGAGGAATAGTGAAATTCAATCAAAAAAATGCAATTGCAACTGTCACTGGACACATTACATCTCTTGAATCATGTGATGTATTGAAAAAAGGTCACTCTGAATACAAAGAAGCATTGCTTGCTATTGTCTCAGCACATAAGGAATTTGCACAAAATGTTTCTGATTCAAATCAGAAAGAAATTCAGGAATTAGAAAATAAATTATCTGCTCTTTAATTTTTAACCATAAATCATACAGTGTTCACATTCACACACTTCTTGCTCTTTTGATTTCTTTAGGCATTTTTTGTGTTGACCTGCTTGACATTGAACACAAATTTCTTCAATGTTATCCACCTTAGTATATTTTTTAGATTGATCAAATCCAAAACCTCCATCTTGTGGTCCTACCATGTATTTGGTATATTGAGGTTCTATTTCTACCTCACTAATTGATTGCTGATTTTATTGCTTCTTGCAATTCTTTTTTTTGTGTTTCAATAATTCCCCTGATTTCAAAAGTATCCACATATCCTCCTGCTGATGCTCTAGTTGCTTTAAGCAAGTAATGTAAGGCACCTTCTTCGATTTTTCCTACATAATATCCATAGAGAAAGTCTATCTCATTTTCACATTTCCAGATTTGTTTTATTGCTGGAAATGTTTGTTTGATCTCAGTAGGAATTTCTAAAATTCTTCTTTGAATATACTGATCTAGTGATTTTCTAATTGTTGAATCTTGTAACAACTCAAATGTAATGTGGAATTCCTTGCATTTTAGTCCTTTTTCTTTTTGTCTTTCTTATTTTCTCCGGGTTTATCCCACATGTGCATTGTACCTCGAACCATAAATGAGCCTACAATTATTGCTACCAATCCTGTAATTACAAATAAAAATAATTTTCCGATATCTTTGATACTTCCCATGTTGTATTCACTTTATCTGTCTAATTATAATTGTCTAAGATACGCAATTAGATTCAATAATGAGTTTGAGAGTTTATGATCAAATGTCTAAAATTAAACAGATTGCTGCCTGGATAGCAATTATTGGTGGCGGAATAGGGTTCTTCTTCTTCTCTATTGAGATGGCTGAATTCATGCGTTAATTGTGAAAACTAAATACATTCTATTCTGAAATTATCTTTATGATTACTGAGGAAATCAAAAACTTTCTAAATTTACAAAAGCTGGCATATGTTGCAACTGTAACATCTGATGGAAAACCAAACGTTTCTCCAAAAGGTACTGTTATTGGTTGGAATGCAGAAACACTGGCTTTTGCAGATATTCGTTCACCTGACACAATGAAAAATCTTGTTGATAACCCTTCTGTAGAAATTAACGTAATCGATCCTCTGACACGAAAAGGATACTTGTTTCAAGGAAAGGCGAGAATTCTTCATGATGGAATTTTGTATGATGATATTCTAAATTATTATAGGACAAACGGAATAAAGAGTCCAATTAACTCAATCGTACTAGTAGATGTATCAAGTATGTCTAGTGTAACTTCACCCTTGTATGACATGGGAATTTCTGAAGAAGATATAAAATCAAAATGGAAAAAACATTTTACAGATTTATGATTCGTCTAGTTGATTTGTAGTTTGTTTTAGTTTTTCTAATTCTTTTTTGGTATTTTCATGTTCTTCTCTTTCTTTTTCTAAAAGTGTCTGTATTGCATCTAATTCTTTTTGTGTAGTGTTGAGTTTTGATTTTAACGAGCCTACTACTGCACTTGCAGCCTCTATGACTCCTTGGGAACTTTTTTGATTTTCACCCGTAATTCCAATTTGTTCTTTTTCAGATGGTGTTAGAATACTTGTATCCTCAAATGTATCTTTTTTATCCAACTCTTGTTTTGCATTGTATAATCTTGAATTAGCCTCTTCTAATTCTTTACCGACTTCAACTTGTTGTTTTCTAATATTGTGTAATTTTGTTTCTTCTTTTGAAATTTGCTCTTTGATTTCTTCATGTTTTTTTGCAACATCTACTAATTCTTCTTTTATTTGTGAATGCTCTCCCTGTGTTTTTTTGAATTTATCAATTGATTCTGTATCTTTGATTAACTCTGATTTTTTATTTCTCTCCCTGGTTTCTCTGTATTCCCGTTTAATGATGTCTAACTCCATTTTCTTTTGATTGAGTTCTTTTTTTACTAACATCAAACTGCTAACTGTCGAATCATATTCTTCTTTTACCGTGGTGATTCTTTGAGTGATCTCATCTAATTCTTCTTGTTTCTCTCTGAAATTATTTTGTAACTTTTCAACTTCAGATTCAAGTTCAGTTTTCAAAACTTCCTCTTCGTTATTTTCTACAGTTTCTTCTACTGCTTTCTTTTTACCAAAAAATCCCATGTCTCTAGTCGTCTTTCTCCAAAAGATGAACCTTTCTTATCCTTTTTTTCGCCATCTGAAGAATTTCAGATAAAATCCGACACTTCCAATGACAATCCCTAAAATCCAAGCAATGGGTCCTAACCCTGTCTCTGTTGTGACTTCTTGTGGGGCAAGAAACAACAATAATGCTCCCATGATAATTAATGCAAAGCCTCCACTGTTTTTTGATCTATTATGTTCTCCGTGGACCATGACTATGTATACTCTGAAAGTGTTTTTGCTACTTGCTTTCTTCCAATGTCTGAAATGAACGGTCCTATTTTTGGACCTCTTGAAGTTCCAAGGATTATTTGATATAATATTTTAAAGAAATCTTTTGGTTGCACATCATTTGATTTTGCAATTTGATATATTGTATTTTGAATATCTTCTAGTTCTTTGTCTCCTCCTAATTCGTCAACTAATAGTTTCAATGCTTTTTTTGCAGTTTCATCCAACTCTACTTCTGTTTTTTCTTGCTCATCAAATTCATCAGAATAATTTCCAGCAAGTTCAATGAGTTTTTCTATTTCTGGTTCTGGATTTTTGATTACCCCATAATCTAATAGTTTCTTCATCACTCTTTCTGCTCTATTCTCTTTGAAAATTTTGGCTAATTCAATTACTAGTCTATAGTTTACGTGTGTGCTTGATTGTTTTGGTGGGTTTAGAAGATTTACATATTCAAACAGTCCTTTTGATTTTACTAGTTTTGCTTGGTTGTCGACTTTAATTCTTCCAAAGTAAATGTCTTCTAGTTCATTGTATTCTGCCATTAATCCTGGAATGTCATCAAAACCTAATTCCCTTGCCCCTGTGATTCTTTTGTAAAGTAATAACAGAATTGATTTTGGAGAACCAAACTCTAACCATTTTTGTGCAGTAATTACGTTGCCCAGTGATTTTGAAATCTTTTTTCCTCCCTTATCAAGAAACATTTCATATTTTACATGATGTGGATGTGGGAATCCTAAAATTTCATCAGCTACCCAATCATTGACTTTGACTGAATCCATGATGTCTTTTCCATATGCCTCAAATCTAATGTCAAATGCAGTCCATCTTGCTGCAAATTCTACTTTCCAAGCTAATTTTCCAAGGTCTTTCCCAATGTCTGCTTCTCCAACATGGCCACATCCTTTGACCATTTTTCCGCCTATTTCAGCATCATGACAGGTGTATTTTACTTTCTTTTCGTCTGCAATGTATTCAGTAGCTTCAGCAGTATAGAGACGATTACAATTTGCACATACGGGGAAATATGGTAAATATTTTTGATATTTTTCCTGTCCCACTAGGTCTGAAATTTTATCTCCTATCTTTGTACTGTTTTGTAATATTGTGTGGATTTGATCTTTTAGTAATCCTTGTTTGTAAGTGTCAACTGCTCTTCTGAATTCATATTTTATTCCAACCTTGTCTAATCCTTCTAAAAGAATACTGCTCATATGCATTCCATAAGAGTCATGACAACCATAAGGATCCGGAATAAGTGAAACTGGTTTTGCAATGTGTTCTTCTAACCCAAATTCTTGCATTCCTTCAGGGATTTTTCTTAATCCGTCAAGATCATCTGAATATGCAATTAATTCTGATTTGTATCCTAAATTCTCTAATGCTAATTTTACACCATATGCTCTAACTGCATCTCCTAAACTTCCAATATGTGGAATGCCTGATGCTCCAAGACCGCTTTCAACTCTTAGCAGATCTGTATTTCTTCCAAGTGCTTTTTCTCGTTCTAGTAACTCTGAAGCTAATTTATCAATCCAAGTTCCTTTACCTATAATTTTTTGTTCTACCATTTCTTTTCACTAGTTCAATGTCTTGGACATGTATGGCCCATATAACGAATACCCTAATTTTTGATAATACTCTCTTGTGCCAACTGCACTGATAACTAAAATTTTCTTTGCATCAAATTCTTCTTTGGATATTTTTTCAGCTTCTTTCATCAAATTTTTCCCCAATCCTGAATGCTGTATTTCATCTTCTCCTTTTTCTCCAAGCTTTAATGATTTACCATACACATGGATTTCTCTTACGATACATGTGTCTTGATCAATTTCATCTCTATGTGCGTCAATACTTGGTTTTCTTAATCTCAAAAACCCATAAATTGATTCATTTTTGTCCTCATATGACAAGAAAACTTCTTTTCCTCCAGAGGAATCATAATTGATTCTGTTTAGTTTTACATCTCCTCCATCTGATTTTTTGTTTGATAATCCTGCCTCTCTGCATCTGATACATTTGCAAGAAAGTCCTTGTTTTGCTAGATTTTGATGCACAATTTGTCTCAAATTACCTGATTTTGGGCCTGCGATGATTTCTTTTGGAGAAATCTCTCTCTGAACTCTCATAATTCTCACCCATTTTGGAATGTCCTTTTTAGCTTCAGTTAGAACTTTGATCATATCCTCATCTGAATATGGTGTGTATTTTCCTTGTTTATGCTCTTCATACAATGGTGTGTTTTCAATTACTAGTGAAGGGTAAATTTTCAACATGTCTGGACGCAATTGAGGGTCTGCAAATAATTTTTTAAAATCTGCAATGTCTTCTTCGGGCGTCATGGTAGGTAAACCTGGCATCATATGTGCAACAATTTTGTATCCTGCATCTTTTGAAATCTGAAAAGATTCTACTACGTCATTATAATTGTGCCCTCTATTAACTATTTCATAAACACGTTCTTGTAATGATTGAACTCCGATTTCAATTCTTGTAATTCCATAACTTAACATCAAATCCACATGTTCTTGTTTACAATAATCAGGTTTTGTTTCAATTGTGAAACCTACATTTCTAATTGAAGCATGTTCGTTGTTTGATTTTGCCTCTTCCAAATCTTTTGAATCTGTACCATTTAGAGCATCATAACATGATTTTATGAAATCTTTTTGATAATCTTTTGGCATGAACAAAAATGTTCCCCCAACAATAACAATTTCCATTTTAGATGGGTCATGTCCAAATGCAATTAGTTTTTCAATTTTTGATGTGATTTGTAATTTAGGATCAAATTCATTTTCAATTGCGTTAAGTGATGATGGTTCTTTACCTGTGTAACTGTTTGGCGAATTAAATTCAATTCCTCCTGGGCAATATGTGCAACGTCCATGGGGACATGCATATGGTTTTGGCATTAATGCTACTACTGATACCCCTGATGCTGTTTTTGCAGGTTTTCTTAACAATACTTTTTTCAACTTATCAAAATCGGATTCTTTTGCCATGGAGAGAATTTCGTAATTTCTTGGAATTCTTTCCAATGCATATTTTGTACAAATTTTTATGATTTCCTCTTTAACCTGTTTTTTACTAGGTTCTTGAATAGTTAGTAAATTCTGAGTAATTTCATCACATGCTTTGGATAAAACAGGGTCAAGCTTATTCATGAATACTCATATTGATCTGGACATAAATTCGTTAAATAATTTGGTATAATTGATGCCTATCTACGCCTAGTTGTTTTTCTTTTAGGCTTGGATGCCTTTTTAGCTGGTTTTCTCTTTGCAACCTTTTTCTTTGCTGCAGTCTTTTTAGCTGGTTTTCTCTTTGCAACCTTTTTCTTTGCTGCAGTCTTTTTAGCTGGTTTTCTCTTTACTTTTTTTACAATACTTTTTTTGATATCTTTTAGTTTGGTTAATTCTAATTGCATTCTTTTAATTTCTGCAAGAATTTCTTCTTTAAATGAATCATTATTTGTCTCTGACATGAATTGAACTGAAGAATTTTTCATGTAATTTAAGACTTGTTGATGAGTTATTCTGGTTTTTGTTCTACACTTTTCTCAGATGCGGTATTTTCCCCGTCTCCTTTTCTTTGCTCTTTTCTATATTCCATTTTAAGCCAGATTGGAGTAATGATTGTGGTAACTGCAACCATGATTACAATTGTAGAGTATACTTCTGATGTTAAAATTCCAGCTGTAACTCCAACTCCTGCAACAATCAATCCTACTTCTCCTCTTGAAATCATTCCTATTCCTACTCTCATTCCTTGTGCTTTGCTTTTCAAAAAGAACATAGCTGGTAATCCGCAACCTCCTAGTTTTGTTATCACTGCAACTATGATGACTATCGCACTTATCATCAAAATTTCAAAGTTAACTGCTCTTAGGTCTACTTGCGCCCCTATGATTGCAAAGAACAACGGCGCAAAAATCAATCCTATTTTACCAATATAGTTTTCAATTTTCTCAAATACTTTTGTAGTTGATAATGCCATTCCTACTGCAAACGCTCCTACTATCGGTGATAGCCCAATTGAGCCTGCAAGTGCCGCCGCGCCAAAGAACGATGCAGTTGCTATTCCTTCTACACTGCCCTTTGCCTTCCATAGTCTCGGTGTGATAATTTTTGGAATTACCACTACTGCAACAATAAGCATTATTGCAAAGAATCCCAATACTTTCAAAATTGTAACTGTAACTTCTGTAATGTCGATATTGTCGATACCTCCATCTGAGCCTGTAATTGATATTACTACTGACAACACTGCTATTGCTAGAATATCGTCCACTACTGCTGCTCCGATAATCAGTCTAGCTTCTGGAGTTTTGATTTTTCCAAATTCACTCAATACTTGAATTGAAATTGCAATACTTGTTGCAGTAAGTGCAGTTGCAATTAACATTGATTCTAAAGCTTGGAATCCAAACATTTGGAAGATTACTAATCCTGCAAAAAATGGAACGACTACTCCTAATGTTCCAACTGTAAATGACGCTTTACCCCCTCTGAGAAATTCTCTTGGTGTCATTTCTAATCCTGCCATAAACAAAATAACAATTGCACCCATCTCTCCTAAAATTTTAATTTCATCGTTAATTTGTAAAAGCTGTTTTCCATCATGTATGAAAAATTGTCCTAAAGCAAATGGACCTACAATCATTCCAGCTAATAATTCACCTAAAACAATTGGAAGTTTTAATCTCAGGAAAAGCTCTGCCATTAATTTTGCTGCAAATAGAAGAATACCAACTCCTATGATTGTCTCTATGAAGTGTGCTTCTGCTGCCATCTTTTCCTGATAATTAC
>Ga0209992_10004462_pt1 | contig 10986 bp, 15 predicted proteins | sample 2SBtaG_2_FD_182564 | JGI IMG/M metagenome (GOLD analysis project Ga0209992, IMG submission 182564) | Deep subsurface microbial communities from Kolumbo volcano to uncover new lineages of life (NeLLi) - 2SBTROV12_ACTIVE470 metaG (SPAdes)... | ecosystem: Environmental > Aquatic > Marine >... | reverse complement strand
GAATTTACAAATTACAATGAATGTTTCAGGAGAAGAATTTGGAGATCATGAAGGAAAAATAATCATCACCCATCAAAATACAAAATATACAATTCCATATCTACTACACTACACTCAAGGTTCAGTTGTCGTAAAACAACTAGACCAGGAACTTTTCTTTGAGATTAATCATCCACAAGAATGGAGTTTTGCTAAAATATCAGTAATTAATAGTAAAGATGGTAAAGTTGACACCACAACAATAATGCCTGAAAAAAATTCATCAATTGAAATTTATGAAAATGCAAAGTATTGGATTGATGCAAAAATCAGAGTCAATGGAACATCATTTGATGCATACAACACAATTGATATTACTACACTAGAGGAGAATCCAAATAGATTTGAAATAATAGATATTCCAGAAAAACAAATTGGAATTATTACAGGAATTGTAATTCTTGTAGGTATAATAGGGTTAATTAAAAGACGATCAATTTATTGAGAATTATTTGGACCTGCTTGAATAATATCTTCTGAAACATTTTTAAATTTTTTGAAATTTTCAACAAACATTTTTGCAAGTATTTTTGCAGATTCAGAATAAGAATCTTGATCACTCCAAGTATTTTTTGGATCTAAAATCTCTGATGGAACTCCTTCAACTTGAGTTGGAATATCTAAATTGAAAATCTCATCATGTCGAAAAGTTGCATTATCTAATGCTCCAGTTAAGGCAGCAGTTACCATTGCTCTACTATATTTTATTTTGATTCTATTGCCAATCCCGTATGCACCACCAGACCATCCAGTGTTTACAAGATACACAACAGTATTGTGCTCATTAATTTTTTCACCTAACAATTTGGCATAAACTGAGGCAGGTCTAGGCATGAATGGAGCCCCAAAGCATTGAGAAAACACAGATTTTGGTTCTTTGATTCCTCGCTCAGTTCCTGCAAGTTTACTTGTGTATCCTGACATAAAGTGATACATTGCACCTTCTTTAGTTAATCTAGAAACGGGTGGTAAAACACCTAATGCATCTGCAGTCAAAAATACAATAACTTTAGGATTTCCGCCAACACTTGGAATTACAGCTCCTGGAATAAAATCAAGTGGATAACCAACACGAGTATTTTCAGTTAGTGCATTATCATCATAATCTGGAATGTTATCTTTGAGTACAACATTTTCTAAAAGTGCACCAGGTTTAATTGCATTCCAAATTTCAGGTTCTGCTTCTTGACTTAGATTGATACATTTTGCATAACAACCGCCTTCAAAATTAAAAGTTCCATTATCAGACCAACCGTGTTCATCATCACCAATTAATTTTCGATTAGGATCAGCTGAAAGTGTTGTTTTACCAGTACCAGATAAACCAAAGAACAATGCAGTATCACCTTTCTCTCCAATATTTGCAGAGCAATGCATTGGAAATATTCCTCTGTCAGGCAATAGAAAGTTCATTACACCAAACATTGATTTTTTTATTTCTCCTGCATATTCTGTTCCTGCAATTAAAACAATTTTTTTAGTTAAATCAATCAGAATAAAGACATCAGTTCTTGTTCCATCAATTTCAGGATCTGCTACAAAATCAGTAATACATAAAATAGTAAATTCTGGTTCATGGGTTTCTAACTCTTGAATTGATGGTCTGATAAACAAATTACTTGAAAACATACTTTGCCACACATGATCATTGATTACTCTAATTGGTAAACGAGTTTCAGGATCAGCTCCAACAAAACCATCAAAAACATAAAGTTCCTTATTATCAACAAAGTCTTTCATTTTTTCAAAGAGTTTTTCAAATTTATCACTTGGAAATGGATGATTAATTTTTCCCCAATCAATAGTGTCTTTTGTTTTATCATCAGTTACAATAAATCGGTCATCAGGAGATCTTCCAGTATACTTTCCAGTATCAACTGAAAGTGAGCCTGTAGAGTTTACTACCCCTTCTTTGAGGGATACTGTAAGTGCTACCATTTCATCTGAACTAAGATTTCGGTGAACTTTGGATGGATTAATCCCAAATGTAGATAATTGTGATGAGAATTTGTCAGTTACAATAGATCCCACTACTTCAGTCATCAGGCTATATCTCCAAAAATTTCAGTGTTAAAATCAGGCTTGTTCATGAATATTTCGATCCCCCTAGAGATTCTTTATTATCTTTTGGAATTAGAAATTTTTCGAGTCTAGGAACGTATTTATTTCAAAATCCAAGACTCAATTCATGACGATCAACAAAGAACTGATTGCAAAGAGACAAGAAATCAAAGAACACAATCCAGAGTTCAAAAGACCAGAGAGTTGGCGTTATGTTAGACTTCAAACTAATTGGAGAAAGCCAAAAGGAATTGATCATCACCAAAGAAAACAAAAAAGCAGAGGTCGTCCAGGACTCGTCAAAGTTGGATATGGTGGACCAAGAGATGCAAAAGGATTACACCCATCAGGATTTACAGATAATCTAGTTTACAATTTGAATGATTTAGAAAAATTAGACCCAAAAAAAGATGGGGTTAGATTTGGACACAGTGTTGGAACTAAAAAGAGAAAAGAAATTGTTGTAAAAGCAATTGAGAAAAAATTCAAAATATTTAATGCAAGAGTGAGTCAAAGTGGTAGTTAATCTTAAAGCAAAAAAAAGACTCGTATCAAGAGTTACAGGTGTTGGAATTCACAGAATAAGATTTGATACAGACCATCTAATTGATATCGCAGATGCAATTACAAGAGCAAATATTCGCAGTCTAATTACTGCAAACACAATCAAGATTAAACCATTTACTGGTACATCAAAAGGTAGAGCACATACCAAAAAAGCTCAGAGAAACAAGAGAGGTACAACTCAAGGTTCCAAACAAGGTAGAAAAGGTGCAAGAGTTGGTAAAAAAACAGTTTACGTTGCAAAGGTTCGTGCATTAAGACGATTATTGAAAATTGCAAAAGATAGAAAAGATTTGACTAATCCAGAATTTTGGGCATTATACAAAAAAGTTGGTGGAAACACAGTTAGAAACAAAGCACATCTTAGAACTTTGATGGATGAAATCAGAGAGAAGAGAAAAGATTAGAATCGATAAATTTTATTTTCTAAATTAATTATTTTCCCGTTTGAAATTTCAATACCTTCATCATTTAACATTTTTTCTTTAATGTCCTCACCGTATGCATAACCACCAATTTTTCCAGTAGACATTACAACTCTATGACAAGGAATGATTACAGGGTATGGATTTTTGTTCATCACTCTACCAACAACTCTTTGTCCATTTTTTAGGCCCACTGCTTTTGCTAATTCACCATAAGTTGTGATTTGTCCTTTTGGAACATCTAGTAATTTTTTGTAAATCTTTTCTTCAAGATTCAAAGTTTAATGACCTCAAGATTTGTTGATTCTAAAAATTCAACAACTTTTGATTTGTTTTTACCCAAGCCTGCCCAATCAAGTAATACAGTTTGAGCCATACTGTTTTGGGAAATAATATGAGAAAATAATTGATCATCTAAATTATCTAATGCATGTTTTGGAGTAACTGTACCCAAGGCATATTTTCCATCAAGTATTTGATTTGTAAATTTTGTAGGATAATGAGTACCACCAAAGCAAATTGCAACAGGATTTTCAGGAATTGGTTGGGATAATACACGGTGAACTATAGTTGCAACAGAATTACACAACTCTACATCATTCCATTGTTTTTCAGTAGTCCCAATTTCAATGAAAATGGATGGTTTACTTAGGGCAGTTGGTCCGTGATGTGTTGCCTCAATAGTGATTTGAAATTCTGAGAATTGAGATTGGTTTTGTTTTAATTCTTTAAGATATTGTTTTTGTAAATTTGGATGTGGGATTGCTACTTCTCTATTGTTTCCACCAAACTTTGCATCAGAAAAATTTCCAGTACAATGACAAGTTAAAGCCAAAACTCCTGATTCTGCTGCATGTTTTGATAAAAATACAAATCCATCATAATCATATTTTTCATCCAACCAATCAGCAGAAATTGCAGGGGTTGGAATAATTAATAGATCATAATATTTTCCACAAAAAATCTCTCCATCCTTAGTCATTTCTTTTGAAAGAAATTTTGCCATATTATGACCGGCAGGATCATTTTCGTAAGCAACTAGCAGTTCCATGCGATAAGGAATATAAGGACACCTTATTAATTTCCAGCAATGAATCCACGGCAGACTTTGAAGAATATGGTCAATACCATGAAAATGGCAAAAAAGCCAGACAAAGATGAGTATCAACAGCACCTAAGATTAGTATTATTAGGAATAGGCGGAGTTGGTCTTATCGGTTTTACAATTCAATTTGTCTTCTCAGTGATTACATTTGGACAGAAATAAAATGTCTGAGGAAATTAAATCACATTTATTTGCAATTAGAACCACTGGTGGACAAGAAAAAGTGGTATTAAGATTACTAGAAGCTAAAGCCAATGCAAATCAAATCAACATTCAATCAGTTTTGTTAGTTGATAATCTAAAGGGATATGTCGTAATTGAGGCAATTAACCCAAGTGATGCATATATGGCAGTAGAAGGAGTACGACACATCAGAGGTCAATTAAGAGGAGAATTAGAATTCAAAGATATTGAAGGATACCTCATCAAAAAATCAACAGTTTCACAATTAGCAGTAGATAACGTTATTGAAATCACAGGTGGTCCATTCAAGGGAATGAAAGCAACAATTACAAGAATTGATGTAGAAAAAGAAGAAGCTACAGTTGTTTTGCTTGATGCATCCTATCAATTACCAGTAACAGTAGATGCAAACTATCTAAAGTTGGTAACAGGGGCTTAGAGAGTAAGGATTAAATTTTTGATTAAAAGTTGATTTAGAATGGGAGAACAAAAAGTATCATCACTTGTAACAGGAGGAGGAGCATCAGCAGGTCCACCTTTAGGTCCAGCATTAGGTCCTCTTGGCGTCAACATTATGGAAGTCATTAAAACAATTAATGATAAAACCAAAGACTTTGAGGGAATGAAAGTTCCAGTTACAGTAATTGTTGATACTGATACAAAAAAATATGAAATAGAGATAGGTATTCCATCAGCTGCAGCACTAATCATGAAAGAAGCAGGAATTCAAAAAGGATCTGGCGCATCAGGAACTGAATGGGCAGGAGATGTAACACTTGATTCAATTATCAAAGTTGCAAATACAAAATTAGAAAAATCTTATGCTTCATCATTAAAATCAGTTGCAAAAACCATCATTGGAACTTGTGTAGCATTAGGAGTTAAAGTAGAAGGAAAAACCCCTAAAGAAATGACTGCCGAAATCAATGAAGGTAAATGGGATGAAAAACTCAAATAATTAGATTTTTCTCAAAAATAATTTATTCATCACAATTCCAAAAATCTTCAGAATCAACTATCGTATTTTGTTTTGATTTGGGCTTGTTTGGTATTCCCCATTCCTCAGGTGTATGTCCAGAGTTTAACTCAGAGATTTCATCCCAATTAAATTTGGAGGATTTTGCTGTGTCCACGGATAATTTTAAGAAATTTCTCTATTAAACAGCAAGACTGCACTGCAATTGAATTATGAATTTAGTCACGTTTTTGAAGATTTGATATTACTGAATCAGATAAACTGGGTCTTTATCCGTTTTTTGTAATTCTACAAAGGTTTCAGTATTTTGAATACCTTCAATTTTTCCAATTTTCTCAATTACTACAGAGTGTAGTGATTCAAGATTTTTGGCATATACTTTAATCATAATATCAAATCTACCAGTTACCTCTGAAATTGATACAACTTCGGATGTTTCCATGAAGTGTTTTTGAATATCATCCTTGTATTTTGGATCTCGATTTATCCCAACTGATGCCTTTACACCAATGCCTAAAAGGGAATCATCAATGTCAATAGTGAATTTTTTGATTAGTTTTTTCTTCATTAATCTCTTAATCCTACTATAAAGAACCGATGCGTTGATTCCTAATTTTTTAGATAAGATTGGAACAGAAATGGAACCATCTTGAGTTAATTCAAAGAGCAATTTCATATCTAAATCATCGAATCTATGCAATGTATTCAAAAATCTTGTTTCTGATTTAATATATGTAGGTTTTTAGAAATAATTGCTGCTTAATTATTAATATTTCAATGAAAATATGTAATTTTTTTAAAAAAAACTAATTTGGATCTCCGAATCTCGAAAACGATTTTAAGTAGGCAATCTCGAATTCCTTCGTAATGATTACAGAGACACAATTTGCAGAAATTGTCAAAGAAGCCAAATCTGGTTCAAAAGAGAGGAAATTCACACAAGCAATAGAGTTGATTGTTAATTTCAAAGATATTGATGTGAAAAAAGGATTTGCACTCAATGAGGTAGTTCAGCTTCCAAAAACTAGTTCACCTGCAACAGTTTGTGTCATGGCAACGGGGGATATGGGAACCAAAGCCAAAGCAGCAAATGCTGATTCTGTAATCGGAACAGAGGAATTAGATAAATTTGCAGCAAACAAAAGAGAATCAAGAAAATTCATAAACAAATATGATTTCTTTTTGGCAGACACACAAGTCATGCCAATTGTCGGTAAAACTTTGGGTCAACTATTAGGTCCAAGAGGAAAAATGCCAACACCAGTTCCATTTAATGCAGATATTGTGGCATTTTTAGCAAGATTTAGAACATCAATTAAAGTTAGAACAAGAGCATCACTTTCTGTTTCATGTAAAATCGGTGATGTAACAATGGAGGATTCAGATTTAGCAATTAATGCACATACAGTACTTGCTGCAATTGAAAAGAAATTACCAAATGGTGAGAAAAATATTAAAAAAATTATGATAAAGACTACAATGGGAAAACCAGTTAAACAAGTCCAAGAGGTTAAGAAAAAATATGCATGAGAATAGAACCAGTTATCCTAAAAGAAAAACAGAAATGCATCAGATATTACAAGAGCTTCCAAAAAAATACAAAGTCATGGCAATTATTAAGATGAATAAAGTTCGCTCTACGCAAATTTTACCATTAAGAAAAACTCTCAAAGGTGAAGTAGAATTTGTATCAATCAAAGATAGAGTTGCAAAAAAAGCATTAGAATCACTAGATGTTCCAGGAATCAAAGATATGGTTGGAGAACTAAAAGGACAAATCATGCTCATGTTTACAAACATGTCACCATTCAAGCTAAACGTTTTACTTGCAAAAAATAAAATTATGATGGCCGCACGTGGCGGAGATATTGCAAGTATCGATATTGTAGTTCCAGCAAAGAACACAGGAATTGCACCAGGACCAATGCTTACAGAATTCAAAGAAGCAGGAATTCCAACTAAAATCGACCAAGGAACAATTTGGATTGCAAAGGATAGTACACCAGTCAAAAAAGGGGAGGCTATCAATGAAAAGCTAGCAGCACTATTAGGAAAATTAGATATCAAACCAGTAGAGGCAGGAATTACACTAAACACAGCATTAGAAGCAGGATTGAAATATTCTGAGCAAGAGATGATAATTGATGTTGAGAAGGTCAGAAACCAATTTGCACAAGCACACCAAGAAGCAGTGTCATTGTCAATTGAGGCAGCATACATTACTGCTGATAACGTTTCACAAATTCTATCAAAGGCTGCACAATCAGCACGTTCAGTATCAGTTGAATCAGGATTTATGACAGATGAAACCAAAGAACAAATTTTGCAAAAAGCAGATGCTCAAGCAAAAGGTCTTGCAGGTCAAGCAAAAGATTACACAACAGCATAAAATTACTAGTTTACTTAATTTTTAGAAATTTAATTGTAAAAGTTGTAGGGTTTGTTGTTACTGAAATTATTCCTCCATGTGCTTCTACAATAGATTTTACACTAACTAATCCCAGTCCAGTTCCAGATTGTTTAGTAGTAAAAAGAGGTTCAAAAATTTCACTTAATGCATTGTCTGGAATTCCAGGTCCTGAATCAATGATTTGGAGGGTAATTTCACCATTATTTTCTACAAGGATTATTTCTATGGTACCCACATTACTCATAGATTGAATTCCATTTAGAATTAAATTATTTAGTACAATCAAAAATTGTTTTTTATCACAAAATAACAAAAGATCATTTTTTGGAATTTTTATTTTAACTTTATCAGGAATTCTAATAGAATCCATGGATTCAGAAAGTAATTCAGAGAACAAAATATTTTCAAGGTTTAGAGGTTTTTCCCTTACAAAATTTAAGACATCCTCTATTTGATGAGTAATTCGTTCAATTGATCGCTCTGCACGATCTAATTGTTTTTGTTTAGTTTCATCTGCACCATATAGTATTTTTAAATTCTCAAGGGAGACCAATACTATAGATAATGGATTTCTAATATCATGTGCAATTCTTGCAGAGAATTCACCCAACAGAGCAAGTTTTTCTTGATGATTTCGTTTTTTAGTTAAAATTAATTTTTGATCAAAATTAGAAATATTCGAAATATCTTTTCCTGTAATTAAATAACCTCTTACATGATTGTTATTATCACGTAATGTAATCCCACTCCAGATAGATGAAAAGGCATCACCTTCTTTTCTTTTTACTCTAACTGGAACGTTTTGTATTATGTTTGTAATTTTTAATTCTTTAAAAGATGATTTGATGATTGTTTTATCTTCATCTATAATTAGATTAATAGGTTCAGTAAATCCAATCAATTCTGATTTTGTATATTTCGTATTTTTTTCTAAATGATCATTACAATCAATTATTTTACCCTGTTCATCTAATAACATCATCATATCAGGTGAACTTTCAATTAAGATGTTAGATAATTTATTATTTTTAATCAAGGATACCAGTAACATCATATCTTATGAGTATTATAAGAACATTTTTTAAAGCAAACATAAAAAATAATAAAATAAAATTATTGTTTCAAATAATCATTTGTACTTTTTTCAAAAACTTTTCTAATTGTTTAGAAGAACATGGTTTTTCAACAATCTCAGTTACTTTGAATAATTTGATTTTTTTTTCATTGAGGTCATTACAGAGACTTGTCAAAATGATTACTTTGGCTTGAGAGTTTATTTTTTTGATATGTTCAAGGCCGTACAATCCATCATAAACAGGCATGGCAAGATCCAATAGAACCACATCTGGATTATGTTTTTCATATAATTGAACTGCGTCAAGCCCATTAGTCCCACATCCTAAAATATCAAATCCTCGAATACTCAGATAATCTGAAATTGATCCAAGTGTATCAACATTATCATCTACAACTATGACTGATTTATTCATGATAATTTATTGAGGTTTGAATTTCATTATATCCAGAAGTATGTAATTTTCTGTACAGACATCAATTACAGGCTCAGAAAAAAATAAATTTTACAAAATGTCTTGCAGGTCAAGAAAAAGACTGCATACCAACATTAACTCAAATTTTTAAAAATTTATCAAAAAATTCAGAATTCATTTAACCAAAGACCATTCCAATTTTTGATAATGTAAATCATCATTACATGTCCAATAAGACACATCATACATGAGATCAGTAAAATGATAAAAAATTGTAAAAGGTGTGATAAAAAATATGAAAATAATGCATCAGAATATTGTTCAATAGATTGCGCAACACAGGATTCAAAAGAAAAAAATCAAAAACTATAGAAAATTAGAAATTTACAAAAACAATTATCGATCAACAGAGATCATTTTCTTGATCGAGTATTTTTAAAAAAATTATTCCCATTTTTGGTAGGATGCATAATTGTTATATGCAGAATAGTTCACAATCAATGAAGGTATGAATTACGTATGTTGACAAAAAAATGTAAATGGTGTGAAGTGGAATATGAAAATAGGGGTTCTGATTTTTGCTCAATGAAATGTGCGACCCTTGAATTAGATTACAAACTTACTACGTAAATTATTTTTATGTCTCTTTCACCTTAGGCAAATTCCAATTATACTTCATAGCAAGTAGTCTTGTTCCAGTGGCCACAACTATACCAATTACTGATGCAACTTGAATCTCTACTCCAGCATTTAGAATTCCATAAAAAACAACAATCCCAATAATACTTGCAACTGCATACACTTCTTTGACAAAAACAATAGGGATTTCTCTGACAAACACATCTCGTAGTATTCCACCACCAATGGCTGTAATCATTCCTGCAAATAGCATTGGAAGAAATTCCATTCCAATTACTTGATATGCAATAGAGGCACCCAGTATTGAAAACACCCCTAACCCTACTGCATCAAAGACTAACCAAATGTTCATTTTACTTTTGAATTTAGTATACAAGAAAAACATGACAACTCCAACAATTACAGTCATAGAGATGTAAATTGGATCAGAGAACGCAGTTGGGAATCTACCAAAAATTATATCACGAGTAATACCACCAGCTACCCCAACTACAGTAGCTAGAACTATAATTCCAAAAATATCTGCCTGGTGAGATATTGCCTTTGATGCACCAGTTACTGCAAAAGCTACTGTCCCCAAATAATCTAAAATGCTAATGAATCCATCAATTGGAAAAGAGAAATCTACCAAATCAATACAAACTGTACAGCTAGTGCTAATTAAGATTGATAAAAATAAAGATCAAAATTAAATTGAAAAAAGTATAATTTTCTATCCAAATAGTGAAGACAAACCTTCCATGGCTGCTTCTTCGTTCTTTGGCTCTTCTTTCTTTTCTTCTTTTGCTTCTCCACCGGCTGCTGGTGCATCTGCTGCTGGTGCGGCTGCTGCAACTGCTACAGGTGCGGCTTTAACTGCATCATCAATATTTACATCGGCTAATGCTGCTACTAGAGATTTAACTTGGGCCTCATTAACTTCAGCGCCAGATGCTTTAACAACTGAACTGAGGTTTGCCTCATCAACGTCTTTTCCTAGCTTGTGAAGAAGTAAAGCAGCGTAAACATATTCCATTGTATCGATTTTTTCCTGCTGCATAATATAAAACTATGCAGAATTTATGCCTAATTTTGAAATTTTAGTTTAGAATTTT
>Ga0209992_10004461_pt1 | contig 10987 bp, 10 predicted proteins | sample 2SBtaG_2_FD_182564 | JGI IMG/M metagenome (GOLD analysis project Ga0209992, IMG submission 182564) | Deep subsurface microbial communities from Kolumbo volcano to uncover new lineages of life (NeLLi) - 2SBTROV12_ACTIVE470 metaG (SPAdes)... | ecosystem: Environmental > Aquatic > Marine >... | reverse complement strand
AATACACATCATAATCATAAAAGAAATAATTGTTCAACATCATTGACTATGCCCTGTATCAGATTACAGCGATCATATGAGATATTCAATAAATTTTGAATTTTTTTGTAAAATTTTGAAAAATTCATAGAATATGAAAATCTAAAAATCAAATTATCAAGTCAAAGAAAAAATATTCAAATTTAAAAAATTATGAATGCAATATAGAAGATTAGATTTATTTACCTTATAGATGGCCTGAAATTAATTATGGCAGGTATAGACAACGCAGCAATTGGATTTTCAATTGCTATCATCGCTATATTCGTAGGAATTGCAGCCGCAATGGGTGCAAACCAAGATGCCGGTCCGTCATATTCAGCTCCAATAGTTACAGAAACTATTGAACCAGTAGCTCAAGACGAAACTCCAACAAAACCAATGAAAGCAGGTTGGGATAGATTAATTTCTGATGTTGATCCTGGAATAGGTCATGAATCACATCAACTTGCAATCATTTTGGCACCAAGTGACAAAGTATATTCAGGTACACTCAAGTATGATGCATCTGAAAGAGTTCAACTTGTTACATTACATGGTCCATTAGCAGAAGGAGAAGACAAAGGACAAGCAATTTGGACTCCTGATGGAAAAACAAAGTTTGCATTAACATTGGTTGATCCAGATAGTAGCGGAGGCAAATGGCAATTTGCCGGTAATGCTTTAGCAGTACATTCAATGAATACCGAACCATTCATAGTTGATTACAAAGTAGACTTTGATGAAAAACCAATGTCAGATACTGTAGTAACTGGAACAGTTGATACAGTACAAGATCCTGGTATAGGTCATGAATCACATCAACTTGCAGTGCTTTTAGCACCATCAAGTGATGTATATTCAGGAATTTTATCATACTCTGCTACTGAAGATATTCAACTAGTTTCACTCAGAGGACCAATAGGTGCTGATGAAAAACCAGCAAAGACTTGGACACCAGATGGTGAAACAATCTTTGAATTAACATTTGTTGATCCAAAGAATGCAATGGGTTCTTGGGAATTCTCAGGTAATGCTTTAGCTGTTCACACAATGAATACAAATCAAGCAACCATTAGTTATTCTGTAAGTGCAACTGTCACTCCAGGACAAACAATGGAAGATGAAGATACTCATGAGGAGGAAACTCATGAAGAAACCATGATGGAAAAAACAGCAGAACCACAAACACATACTGTTGATGTTCCAGCAGGGACATCAGTTCCTGGATGTGAGGAAACAAACTCTTGTTTTTCACCAGCAAATATTACAATCAATGTAGGTGATACAGTAGAGTGGAATAACGGGGACACAGCAGCACATACTGTAACTAGTGGTAGTCCAGCTGATGGACCATCAGGCGTATTTGACAGCAGTCTATTAATGGCAGATGCAACTTTTGCATTTACATTTGAAGATGCTGGAGAATTTGACTACTTTTGCATGGTTCATCCATGGATGGTAGGCAATATTTCAGTGAACTAACCAAATAATTTCCTTTTTTATTATTTTATTTGATTTTTACGAATAGATCTATTGTATGCAATACCAAATCTATGAGTTTCATCCCGTATGTGTTGTAAAATTTTCAAGGATGGTTTTAGTTTTGAAATAATTACTGGATTTTTACTTTTTGGAACATAGATTTCTTCATTTTCTTTTGCCAAAGAGATACAGGGCAATTTCAAGCCAAGTGATTGTAAAGAATTCATTGCAGAACTTAATTGTCCTTTACCGCCATCAATTACTATTAAATCAGGTAATTCAGATTTTTCTTCTAGTAATCTATAGTATCTTCTTTTAATAATTTCACCAATCATTGCAAAATCATCTCGGCCAGTAACTGTTTTGATTTTGAATTTTCGATAACCGGATTTATCAGGGACGCCTGAAACAAATCTTGCCATAGATCCCACTGCAAAATCTTCACCATGATTTGAGATATCAAAGCATTCTATTACATTAGGAAGATTTGGAAGATGAAGGATATCGCGTAATTCAATTAATCCAGGATCACCACCTTTAGTATGAATTAATTTTATATTTTTTAAAATTAGATTAACAATATCTCGTCTCTTCCCCTTTTGTGGGACAAGTATTTTGACAGAATATCCAGATTGCTCAGATAATAAAGATTGGAGTAATTTTTCATTTTCAGGAAGTTCACTTACAAGAATAAATTTTGGTATTTTATGTGTAGAATAATATTGATATAAAAAATTTGAAAAAGAATTATCACCCACAAGATCAAAAAAGAATTTATCACTATCCCGAATTACACCATTAATCATCCTAAAATTCATTACAATTGCTGAATGCTCCTGAATGCTAATTCCAAAATATTCTTCATCAGAATTTTCAACATATTCCATTTTTTGTTTTGTTTGAAGGCTACCAAGCCTAATCAAAGTATCACGAATGTCTTTTGCACGCTCAAATTGTTGTGATTTTGCTGCCTGTTGCATTTCTTCTTTTAGTTTTTTTGTAAATATCTGAGTCTTATTTTTGCCCTTTAGAACATCCTCAAGTGCAGAAACATGTTTTTCATATCGTACTTGTGCATCTTTAAATTCACACGGACCTTCACAATTTCCCAAATGATATTCTAAACAAATTTTTTTAGGTAGTGTTTTACAAATTCTAATTTGAAATGCTTTTCTCAATGCACCAATGGTTAGTAATTTTGAGCTACCTTGAGTAAATGGTCCAAAAGTTTTTCCTTTACCTAAAAATTTTCCATCCCTAGTTCTTCTGGATACTAGTAATCTAGGATATTTTTCATCAGAAATTCGAAGGTATGTGTATCGTTGCTGATCTTTTAATTCAATGTTAAATCTTGGTCTATGTTTTTTTATCATATTTGATTCTAAAAGAAAAGCTTCACTTTCATTATCAGTTAAAACAAATTCAATTTCTGAAATATTTTCAACTAGCTTTTGTGTTTTATAATTTTGGTTTTTTAAAAAATATGACTTTACACGTTTTTTGAGATTCTTTGCTTTTCCAATGTAGATTATTTTACCATCAGAGTCCCTCATCAAATAAATTCCAGGATCAGTTGGGATTACAAGAGCAGTAACATCAAAAGTCATTTTTTTAATAATTTTTTCAAATATTTTCCAGTATAGCTTCCAGGAGATTTTGATACAGTCATTGGAGTACCGACAGATACAATTTTTCCTCCTTCAGCACCACCTTCTGGTCCAAGATCAATTAACCAATCAGAATTTTTAATCACATCCATATTATGTTCAATTACAACAACAGTGTTGCCCAAGTTTACTAGTCGATTAAGTACATCTAGTAATTTTTGTACATCTGCAAAATGCAGACCAGTGGTAGGCTCATCTAAAATATACAAAGTCTTTCCAGTGCCTCTTTTTGATAATTCTGAGGATAATTTTACACGTTGAGCCTCACCTCCAGATAAAGTAGTTGATGATTGACCTAGTTTGATGTAACCCAACCCAACATCATAAACTGTTTGTAGTTTTCTTTGAATTGATGGAACATTTTCAAAGAAATTTAATGCCTCAAAAACAGTCATATCTAAAACATCTGAAATGTTTTTCCCCTTGTATAATACAGATAATGTCTCAGAGTTGTATCTTTTTCCCTTACATTCATCGCACTTTACATAAACATCAGATAAAAATTGCATTTCAATTTGTTTGACTCCATCACCATCACATGCAAAACATCTACCAGTAGGAACGTTAAATGAGAATTGTCCTGGGGCATATCCACGTTCTTTTGATAATGCAGTGTTTGAATATAATTCTCGAATAGGGGTAAATGCACCAATGTATGTTGCAGGATTTGACCGCGGAGTTCTACCAATAGGGGATTGATCAATTGCAATGACTTTATCAATATTTTCTAAACCAGTAATTTCTTTATGATTTCCTGCTCTAACATGTAATTTAGAAAAATGATTCTCCAAGGATTTAAGCAAAATATCATTAATCAAAGTGGATTTTCCAGAACCAGACACACCAGTTACAGAGACAAAAAGACCTAGAGGGATTTCAACATCAATTTGTTTTAAATTATTTTCAGATGCTTTTTTTATAATCAATGAACCAGAACGGGTTCTGATTTTATTTTTTAATAGTATCAAGGAATTATTTTTTAGATATTTCCCAGTAACTGATTTTGAGCCATTAAGAATTTTATCAACTGTTCCCTCAAAGACTACATCTCCACCATGAATTCCAGCACCGACACCCAAATCTACTATCCAATCTGAATTTCGTATAACTTCTTCGTCATGCTCTACTACAATGACAGTATTTCCCAGATTTCGTAGCTTATTTAGCGTTTTAATGAGCCGTGAATTATCACGTTGGTGTAATCCAATGGTAGGCTCATCAAGTACATACAAAACTCCTGTAAGATTAGAACCAATCTGAGTAGCTAGTCTAATTCGTTGAGATTCACCTCCAGATAAAGTAGAGCTAAGACGATTTAGTGTAAGATAATCCAATCCAACATTCATTAAAAATTCTAATCGTTCTTTGATTTCTTTTAAAACATCTCGTGCAATATGTTGTTCATTTTCAGTTAATTTCAAAGTAGAAAAAAAGTCATAACAATTATTGATTGGTAAATCACAAACATCCATTATTCCCAAATCATTAATTGTCACACCAAGGGATTCTGGTTTTAATTTTTTACCATCACAAACATTACATGGAGTATCTTGCATAAACTGCTTTAACCATTCACGTTTTGATTCAGATTCAGTTTCCATAAAAACACGGTGTAAATTTGCAAGTACACCTTCAAATGCATTAGTGTAATTCCAAGAAGAATCACCAGATTTTGAACGATAGTTAAAATCAATTAAATCATCAGTGCCATGTAAAATAATTTTAAGATGTTTTGATGTTATTTCATTAATAGGAGTCATTAAATCAAACCCAAATTTCTTTCCAACTGCTCGTAATGCTTGTCGTCTAAATGATGAAAATCGTCCACTCCAAGGAACAATTGCACCATCCAAGATAGATTTAGTTTTATCAGGAATAACTAAATCAGGATCAAATTCCATTTTAACACCCAATCCATTACATGCTTTACATAATCCAAATGGGGAATTAAATGAAAAAGTTCGTGGTTCTAGTTCACCAATAGTTAATCCACAATGAGGGCATGCATTATTTTGAGAAAATATTTTTTCTGATTTATCAGAGGAAATCATAACATCACCCTTTGATGCATTTATTGCAGTTTGAATTGCTTCAAAAATTCTAGAGTGTTCAGATTTGTTTGCAGTTATTCTATCAACTACAATTTCGATATTATGCCATTTCTGCCTATCAAGTGGAGGAATTTCGTCATCTAGGCTCAAAATTTCACCATTTATACGGATTCTAGAGTATCCATCTTTTTTGATTTGTTCAAATAGTTTTTCATACGTCCCTTTTTTTCGCTGAATAATAGGAGCTAAAATAATAATTTTTTTAGCCAAAAAATCTTTGAGTATAGAATCACAAATTCTCTCAATTGATTGAGTGGATATTTTTCTTTTACAATTTGTACAATGAGGAATTCCAATTCTAGCATAGAGTAATCTCATGTAATCATAAATTTCAGTAGTAGTTCCAACTGTAGAACGTGGGTTTTTGCTAGTAGTTTTTTGCTGAATTGCTATTGCAGGGGATAAGCCATCAATAGAATCAACATCAGGTTTATCCATCATTTCTAAAAATTGACGAGCATATGCAGAAAGAGATTCAACATAGCGTCTTTGGCCTTCAGCATAAATTGTATCAAAAGCTAAAGTAGATTTTCCAGAACCAGACAATCCACTAATTACAACTAGTTTATTTTTTGGAATATCAACATCAATATTTTTTAAATTATGATGACGTGCACCACGAATTTTTAATTTATTTTCTGCCATCTCTAAATTCAATCTCCTTGTCTAGTCTTTTTATTCTATCTCTGCACTCAATTGCTCGCTCAAAATCTAAATCTTCTGAAAATATTTTCATTTGTGCTTCTAAATCAATTACATCAGTTCTAAGATCATGAATAGATTTTAATTTTGATTCATCTAGTGCTGTAACTTGTTCTGGAACAGATTTTATAATTGATTGAGGAGTAATATCATTATCTTTGTTATACTTCATTTGTTTTTCTCTACGACGACTTGTTTCATCAATAGTTTTTTGTATAGATTTTGTATGATTATCAGCATACATGATTACAGTTCCATTAACATTTCTTGCAGCTCGTCCACATGTTTGAATTAAACTTGTAAAGTTTCTCAAAAACCCTTCTTTATCTGCATCCAAAATTGCCACCAAGGAAACTTCTGGAATATCTAATCCTTCTCTCAAAAGATTAATCCCTACCAGAACATCAAATTCTCCCATCCTCAATTGCCTGATTATCTCAGTTCTCTGCAATCCTTCAATCTCTGAATGCATGTATCTGACTCTAACTTGTTTTTTTGAGAGATATTCAGCCAAATCTTCAGCCATTCTTTTAGTTAGAGTAGTAACTAAAACACGCTCAGAATTAGCAGATCTTTTGTTTATTTCAGTAATCAAATCATCCATTTGGTTTTTTGTAGGTCTAATCTCAATTTGAGGGTCAAGCAAACCTGTTGGTCTAACTAGTTGTTCTGTAATTTTTGCAGAGATTTTTTTCTCATAATCGGCAGGGGTTGCAGAAACAAAAATGGTGTTTTTGATATATCCTTCAAATTCTTCAAATTTCAAGGGCCTGTTATCATATGCACTAGGTAATCTAAATCCATATGTTACTAATTGATTTTTTCTAGAATAGTCACCTTTGTACATTCCATGAAGTTGTGGCAATGTAACATGTGATTCATCAATGACTAGTAAATAATCATCACCGAAAAAATCCATCAAACAAAATGCTTTTTCACCTGCTTTTCTCCCATCAAAATGTCTAGAATAATTTTCAATTCCAGAGCAATAACCCAATTCTTCAATCATCTCTACATCATATTTTGTTCTCATCTCAAGTCTTTGTTTTTCAAGTTCATTTAATGTAGGTAAATGATTTGCCAATTCTGTTTTAATTGAAGTAATAGCTTTTTTTCGGACATCTTTTGCAATAAGATAATGTTTTGCAGGAAAAATTTTCATTTGTGAAATTTTTTTCTTTTCTTTTAATGATACATGATCAAGTAAAGTAATTTTTTCAACCTCATCTCCAAACAAAGAGATTCTAACTATGTCTTCTGAATATGCAGGAGTGATATCAATGGTGTCACCTTTTACTCTGAAATTTCCAGGAGCTACTTCAATATCATTTCGTTCATATCGTGCATCAACTAGTCTTCGAATTATTTCTGCCCGATTAATTTCATCACCAGCATTTACAATAATTGCCAAATCTTCCCAATCTTGTGGGTTACCAAGAGAGTAAATACATGAAACAGTGGATACAATGATTGTAGGTTCACCTGAAAGCAGCATTGCAGTTGCCTCTAACCTTAATTTTTCAATTTTTTCATTAATTTGAGTATCTTTTTCAATATATGTATCAGTTTGAGGTAGATAACTTTCAGGTTGATAATAATCATAGTACGATACAAAATATCCAACATTATTTTTTGGAAAGAATTGTTTTAATTCTGAATAAAGTTGGGCGGCTAGTGTTTTATTATGGGAAATTACTAGAGTATTTTTTCCAGTTCTAGCAATTACATTTGCAATAGAAAAAGTCTTACCACTACCAGTCACTCCAAGTAAGGTTTGAACTGAACCTTTCACAACACCTTCAACTAGTTGATTAATTGCTTGAGGTTGATCACCTGTAGGTAAATACTCAGATACTAGTTTGAATTCAGTAATTTGTTCCAACATACAGATTTTTTGAAAACTGAATTTAAAGCAATGGTGATATTAGAATAAATCACCACATAGGTTCATCAATCATTTTAAGACCATCAAGAGTAATTTCAAATCCCATAACTTTCAAGGTCTCCTTTGCAGTTGAAGAATTTTTTTCTAGAATTTTTTGAGCTAAAATTTTTCTTGATTCAGAATTTAGGTTTTGCCCAATTTTGTATTTTCCTTTAATTGATTCTGAAACTACTTTTATTACTGCAACCTCATCTAAAACTAGATCATTATTTTTTAGAGGTTCATATTTTCCTTCAGGCTGATATTTTTTCATTAATCCATTCAAAGCCATAGTTTTTTCTTCATCTTCAGTTACAAGAGAGGCAATTCCTTTAATCACCACACTAATGTATAGAGTATCAGCTTGTGATGCATCAGTTGGATGTGAAAAATATGAAGGAAGAAATTCTAATTCCCGGTCAACTTCAAAACCAACTTTGGAATTATTTAAAATATTTTCAAGTTTTTCACCTTTTGGATATGAGTGCATATAGATTACATCATTAACAAAAGCAAAATTCATCGGAATTATTTGAGGAAACCCATTATCGTCAATACTAGCAATTCTTCCAACATGTTCTTTTTCTAAAAATTCTCTAATTTTTTCAGTTGATTTTATTTCCAGTCGTCCTAATAATTTCAAATCAGTAGAGAGGAGTAAATGCGATCTAATAAACTAAATGTAGTAATACTATGAAATAATTATGCGAGATCCATATCTTGATGAACTAAAAAATGATTTTGAAGGGTATTCCAATCAATTAAAAAAATTACAAAAAAAACTCTTAAAGACAAACTCTAAAGAAACACAATCAAAAATCATCAAACAAATTGATTCAATAGCAAACAAGATGGAAAATAATCAAAAACAATCAGTAAAGGTAACAAAATCAAGAATCAAAGAAAGAAAATCAAAGAAATAGACTAGTCTTCTTCATCTAGTTCTTTTGCCATTGCTTTGATTTCTAATATTCTACATTCAAGATTTGAGCATTCATTTTTTGATTCAGCACTCATAGATAGTAATTACAAAATTAATCAAAAACCAATTACATTCTAAAATTTGACTTTATTCATCCAAACTTTTCATAAATGAAAATTGCTAAATTTAGGAATAAATCCACTGTAATTCATGGATGTAAGAGATAAAGAATTTGAAGATGCTACAAACATAGTCTTAGATTTGCTAGAAGAATGGGGTTCTGAATCAAGATTCATCTGGTTTAGAGAAGTACATAGAATTACTGATATTGATAAAGGGTTATTACGAAATGTTCTCAATGAATTAAAAAAAGCAAAAGAAGTCAAAGAGATGAAAGGAACAAACAATAGAATATTTTTTTGTCTCAAAAGATATTACATAAAATGCAGAGATGTTGAATTTAGATTCAAAGGAAAAGAGATTATGTTAAGGGATGGAAGTAAAACAAAAATCATTCAAGGAGAAACAAAGGCAAAAGAGCGAACAAGAAAAAGATTAGAAAAACAAAAAAACAAACGTAAAGCAAAATTAGCTACAAAAATAAAAACTAAAACAAGCAGACATTAAATCATAAAGAATCCTCAGTTAATCTTCTAGTAAAATTAACTTCAGCACGTTTGAGTTTAGATGATTCTGCAACATCTTCAGTCATATCAAATAATTGATGGAGTTCAAGATTAGATGTTAATTCATCTTCTTTTTCATCTTCTAAATCAAGTTCAATATTTGCTAGAATCTCAACATTTTCTTCTAAAATATCAAGGCATTTTTTTACAGATTCTGGAAGATCTTCATCCATAGGAATTTTAGATAATAGTTACGTAAATGATTTTCTAATAAACAATAAACAGAATTTCTTATTGTTTAGCTTTTTCTCGTAATGCAGGCATTACGTGACTTGCAAATTTATCAATAGAGCCAAAGTAATTCTTTCCCCAGAATCTAATTACAAAGTGGTTGACACCAGCATCCATGAATCTCTCAAATGTTGGAATAATATCTTCAGGAGTACCAACTGCAGTTGAAGAACGAGCAACGGCATCAGGTATTTTGGTTGCAGCTTCTCTCATCTTTATAATCCAAGATTGGTCTGACATTGAATATTCTGTAAAGTATTTGACAAAATCAAATCCTTCAATTTCTTTTAATCCATGAACTCGTAAAACTTCAGGCTTGAACAAACTAACTTTTACTGCTTCTTTCATTTTAGCCCATGACGATTCTGCATCTTCAGAAAAGTATACATCAATATCAAGGGCATATTGGAAATTATCTTTTTCTTCTTGAGTTCTATTATTTGTATTCATTGATGCTGTAATTTGTGCTGCATGATCCTCAAAGAGTTCTGGAGTGTAACCAATAGGTAACCAACCATCACCTAATTTACCAGTCATAGCAAGTGTTCTTTTTCCACCAGCTGCCATGTATGTTGGTGGACGTGGTTTTCTAATTGGAGGTGCTTGTAAACATGCACCCTCTAATTGATAATATTTTCCATCATAACTAACTGTGTTATCAGGAGTTGATTCGTATAATTTATGAATAGTTTGAATTTGCTCTTCCCATTTTGAAACTGGTTTTTCAAAGGGAATACAAAATTCTTTTAGATTTTGTGCTTCACCTGCACCAATTCCTAAAATTGCTCTACCTTTAGAAACTCTATCAAGAGAGATTGCAGCTAGTGCGATATTTGATGGATGTCTTCTAATTGCATCAGTAACACATGTTCCTAATTCAACATTACTTGTAACTGCAGCAATTGCAGATAACATAACCCACGGATCTAATACAATTGCATTTTTCCATTGTGGGACATTAGTATGGTCCATATAGAAAATAGAATCATAGCCTGTTTTATCAGCCAAAATACATGCAGTTAATATTTGATCTTCAGTATATCCGGCTCTAGCAACATTTAGTCCATTTTGAATACCAAATTTGATTTTTTTATCTGCCAATTACATTAAGAGAAAATCATTAGCATAAAAGGTTTAATCAAGCTGCCAATTTCGCAGTTTTTCAATAAAATAGAAAAAAAGTAAAAAATTATTGAATTTTTTACAAATTACCTGCATTGATATCTTCTAGACATTTGACA
>Ga0209992_10004460_pt1 | contig 10988 bp, 8 predicted proteins | sample 2SBtaG_2_FD_182564 | JGI IMG/M metagenome (GOLD analysis project Ga0209992, IMG submission 182564) | Deep subsurface microbial communities from Kolumbo volcano to uncover new lineages of life (NeLLi) - 2SBTROV12_ACTIVE470 metaG (SPAdes)... | ecosystem: Environmental > Aquatic > Marine > Volcanic... | reverse complement strand
TCTATCCTGTTTCTAATTCTATTTATAATACCCATCGCAACACCATGCACTTTTGCAGGTATTCTAAACGATTGCGTTAGCGATAGATTTATCATTTGATCTTGTAATGCAATAAAAGAATCTACGTCTGCACCAGCCCATTTAAATATAGCTTGGTCATCATCACCTGCAATAAATGTATCCTCTGTTTTATTCCAGATGGATTTTGTCATGTCCCACTGCATCAAAGATAGATCTTGTGCTTCATCAATAAACACAACGTCAAAGTTTGGTGACTTATCTGACTTTATAAAATTTAATATCATGTCGTTAAAATCTATTAGATTATATTCTTTTTTGTATCTCTGCAGCTCGTTATAAATAATTCTAAGTTTGTTTCTTTCTAAATCTTGTGTGTGTTCTTTTCTATCATACTGTTGCTCTGGTGTTATGTTTCTAAGTTGTGCCAGCTGTATTATTTGTAGATACTCACTGTCAGATGTAAATATTCCGTGGTCCTCTTGGTGTTGTGCATACGCTACAGGAAAACCTAACTTCTTACCTAGATCTTTATAGTGTCTTGCTTGCATAACTTGATCTTTTTTTAATCCTAGTTTTCTAAATGCTAGTGAATGCAGTGTCCTAAAATATGGTAAATCATCTTCTGTATAATTAAATTGTTTCATCGCTCTATCTCTTGCTTCGTATGCAGCCTTCTGTGTAAAAGCAAAGTAACCAATCTTGTCTGGATCTGTTTCTTTTAGATAGCTATCAACTTTTTTTAATAAAGTTGTAGTCTTACCTGTGCCTGGTGGTCCTAATACTATTGTTTTCAAAAGACATCCTTTGGTTTTAATTCTTTTTGTGTGTAGTTGTCTGTTCGTTTATCAAATTGTTTTACTGCAAACACTGATATTCTTTCTTTACCAACTCTTTTATCCTCACAACTGCACGCCTCTTTTAACATCTGTGCTGTACGTTGATAATTAATATCCCATCTTTGTCTAATTAAAAAGTTATTAAAAAATTTATTAAATATAAAATGGTGATTACCATCGTTTGTCCATACACCACCGTTTTTAAGATCGTTTATGTCAGACCCTATGTGTCTATTTAAACAAAACTCTTCTAAGTGATTTCGTAATTGATCTTGTGTTGTTATACCTTCTGGTGGTTCTACTGGTTCGTGGTTCCTCATCAATGGGTTTATTATGTTTGCCCAGTCTTTTGGTTTAACAGTTGGTGGCATAAAATCTAGTTGCTCCATGACTGCTTCTTGAAATAAACTTTGTTGTTTTAGATACTTGACGTTTTCTAAAAATAATCTTTCACCATCAACGTTAAGATAATAATATGGTTTTTCTAATTTTATTTTTTGTAAGTCAGATAATAACGGAAAAGTTATCTCTTCTCCTATGCCATACTTACGACTCTTACATAATTTTTTATCACATAGATTACACATAGGAGTGTCGTTACACTTGTATCCCCAATCTTTTTTATCGTGTTGTCTTTTTATAATATCTATTTCTGATTCGCTTAGTGGACTTGTAGATGCATTTATATTAAACATTGTAAGTCTACTCTTCCATTCTGATGGCCATTTCTTTTTAGCATACACACCGTAATGAAACATAGAATTGTTACGTCCACCTTCTGGTATTTTGTTTAACGCCATAAGTTCTATACACGGTGGTGCATCATCATACTCTGATTTAGGTCTTTCTATTTTTACAAGATTAAGATCGTGTTGTTTTATTTGATCATAAATATGATAAAATTCTTTTAACGTTGCAGCTTCTCCGTTTTCTTTAAATGCATATCTTGTTGTGTCATCACCATTAAAATATGGTAGGTTTAAAAAATTACCTGTGTCGTCTTGTGATTTTAATCTAATTTGTTTTGGAAAAACTTCTGATGCGCCGTAGCCTAATAATGTTTTTATTTCTGTAAGTTTGTCTCTCATTCTTTCTGCTGATACGGGATTGACTGTAAACAGAAAGACATGTGCCCCTCCACTCTTTGACCTACACACGGCCAAAGGCAGTTTAAATTGTTTTATCTTATCTATTAATTTTTTGTGATCAAAACCTGCATACGAGTCTATGTCTACACATCCCCATTTGCATTTGTTATCATCGTTGATAGGAATTATTCCTAGACTCTGTGTGCCTTGTAAATGTTTTCGCCACAGCTGTTCTGTTACAGGTTGACGTACAACAAACGATTGTCCTTTTACTTTGACACCATCTTCTGTTGTCTCAGTAACTTTAGTACAACCGTGCGCACGTTCTAATCCTGTGAATATATTTATAAACTCATTCATATTTTATGACGGGCGACTCCAGTCTCCCTTTGCCGCCCGACCCCTAGGAATTAGTATGGTGTTTTAGATTTAGATTCGTCTGATCCGTGTTTGACCTCGACCTCACCTTTACCAACACTCATAGCAAAAGATTTTGCCATCTCGTAGACGCCTGCGTCTTCGACTGGTCCCATCTTTTCTACTTCCCATCCAAACCATGTTCCTTTGTCATTCGACATCTGAACGGTTGATAGGTTATAAATGTGGCTGTAAGTTGGCGGTGTAAACAAACCATTTTTACCTTGTAGTTTGATTCCCATCATCAATGAGTTCCATTTTCTACTAACTTTTAGTTGCGTAGATTTCATAGAAATCAAAGCTGTTGATGGATTATCACCCAGAACTAATACAAAGTGACTTGCAGTATTATCCAGATAATTACCATTTGGTAATCTATCTTTGTAGTCTTTACCTCTTGTGGTTTGACTAACTATATCACTGCCTGCATCATGAATTGCAACCGGTGCACCACTGCTGGTACCTCTGTCTTGCCATTCGATGTATTGTCTTTTGTAATGACAAGGTACAACACTAATCTTGTCAAACAATTCGTTTGTGACAGTGTTAATTATCTTGCCGGGTTCTGCTCCCTCTACATATTTACCATCTCTTTTATTTACTTCCGGAGATAGTTGTCCCAAAATTTTTAAGAAAGGCAACGCAAGATCTTCTTGCGATATATTTTGAGCACCTTGATTTGCATCAGCTTCAAATAAATTTACTGCTAATGCTCCTTCTTTTTTTTCTGCTACTTGGTTCATGTTTATTGTTTCCTTTTTATTGTAGTCTTATTTCCAACGAACACGTTGAAAATTTCCGTTGGCATTTCTTTACCTGCCTCTAAACGTTCACGGACTAACGCTTTGAGAGTCATGGGTTCTACCTTCAACTTTTGTGTCGGTTGGAACCCACGCTCTTCTGCAAGAGCAGCATAATCAGCTGCCTTGTTGTCTTCGTTGCGACCAAAGGATACGGATATCTCGTTTTTGATTATATCCCCTAGCCCATTGTTACGAAGCCAGTTAAACGCTGCTTCTTTGTTTGCAACAGAGATGCTTGCGCTATAATTAGGTTTAACATCTACTGAAGATCCGTCCATAAGTTTTAGATGCGATAAACCCATCTCACTCATCATAGTTGGAATAACTTCACCAGATATTCTTTCAATGTCTTTTTTTGTATTTTTCATATTGTCTTCTTGCAACTCAAGTCTTGCTTGTAACGCCTCTAACTTTTCTACCTGATCTGCGAGTGACCTTATGTTGTCAGTCTTTTGTATTGTGTTTTGTTTGTCTTGTTCAAAATCAATCATCAATTTCTCCTTTCTCGTATAAATTAATTTCTATAGGATAATATTTTCTTTCTTGTTTATCCCATTTCAATAGATTGTATTTGCCATTTGTAATATCAGAAACTATAGAGCATGCAACACCTATTATTGCAGGATCACCAGTCAGTAATAAATAATCTCCTTCTTTAAAATCTTTTAAACTTTTTCTTAATTTAAAAATTAATGGACCCGGAGAAAATATTATCTGTGAAAACTCTGGTAATAAAAATTTCATTTCACCGTAATTAGATGCACCCATAATATTAATTTTAGGATTACCTGACTGCGTTCCTGGAATTTCTTGTATGACGTAAACTATATTTTCTTTCATGCTTGACAATATAGTTACTAACTATTATATTGTCAACTAGAAAGAAGAAAATTATGAACTATAAATTTAAAAAGAAACCATATGCACATCAATTGACTGCATTAGAAAAGTCATGGAACAGACAAACCTACGCTTATTTTATGGAAATGGGTACAGGTAAAACAAAAGTATTAATAGATAATTTAGCTATGCTTTACGATAAAGGTAAAGTAGATGGTGCTTTAATTATTGCACCTAAAGGTGTTGTAGGAACTTGGTATAATAATGAAATACCAGCACATCTACCAGATCACATAGACGATGTTACCGTATTGTGGCAAGCCAATATTACAAAACAACAACAAGAAAAATTAGATTGTCTTTTTGAACCAGAAGAAAATCTACACATTTTAATTATGAATGTAGAAGCTTTAAGCACCACAAAAGGTAAAGATTTTGCTGAAAAGTTTTTAGACTCTCACAATACATTGATGGCCATAGATGAATCTACAACTATAAAAAATCCTAATGCTAAGAGAACTAAAAACATTCTTAAATTATCTGAGTCAGCTAAGTATAAAAGAATAATGACAGGTTCTCCTGTTACTAAAAACCCTTTAGATTTATATAGTCAGTGCGAGTTCCTTGATCCGTGGTTGTTGGACTATACATCATACTACGCGTTTCGTAATCGTTATGCAGAGATGAAAACTATGCATGCACACGGAAGATCTATACAAGTTGTAGATAAGTTTAAAAATTTAGGTGAGTTATCAGACACACTTAAAAATTTTTCTTATCGTGTATTAAAAGAAGATTGTTTAGATTTACCGGATAAAATTTACATGAAAAGAAATATTAAACTAACACCAGATCAATTTAAAATATACAAACAGATGAAAGATCAAGCAATTGCTATGTTAAATGGTAAAGTTACATCAACAGCAACTGTCCTAACTCAACTTATGAGATTGCATCAAATAACTTGTGGTCATTTTACTGCAGATGATGGCTCTACACAGGCTATTTCTAACAATAGAATGGACGAGTTGATGGGTGTGTTAGAAGAAACAGAAGGTAAAGCTATTATATGGGCCCACTACCAGTATGACATTACAAACATAATACAAAACGTAGTTAAAAAATATGGAGAGGGTTCTATTGTTGACTATTTTGGTTTAACACCACAGGAAGAAAGACAACCTAATATCAAGAAATTTCAGGATGACCCTAGGTGTCGGTTTATGGTTGGAACGCCTTCTACGGGCGGCTATGGGATTACTTTGACGGCTGCAAACACCGTTATTTACTATTCTAACGGATATGATCTCGAAAAAAGACTACAGTCAGAAGACAGAGCACACAGAATTGGACAACAAAAACCTGTAACTTATGTTGATTTGATTTGCGACGATACCGTGGATGAAAAGATCGTAAAAGCCCTACGTAAAAAAATAAACATAGCATCAGAAGTTTTAGGTGAAGAAATGAAATCATGGATTTAGTAGGACTATACGCGTAGCGCGCGCAAATTTTTAGACTAAGTCCTTTGCCTTGCCTAATATTGGTTTATATTTAGTTTTACCCTCAGACTTATAAGCATGCAAGAAAGATGCACGTCTACCTTCAGGTATGTAACTACAATGTATCCACCCGCTGTTTGGTTCGCCAGGTGTGTAGTATTCTAATATTAATTGATCATAATCTAAATTGTTTTTGATCCAGTCACTTAGTTCAGCGTTGTCTACGCCTAAACACTCGAAGTCTGCAGCCTCAGCTTTGGCGTGCTGTGAATTTGCAGAGCTACCAATAGCCATACATAACTCTACACTACGATAACCGCTTGTCACCTTGACTCTACCAAAGTGGTCCCGCACCGGTTGTAAAATATTTTCACACAATGCTTTTAATTTTTCTATTTGATCAGAGTTAGGATTGTTATCAATACCTTTTCTGATAGCAGTGTCTGATTTAATAAGCTCTTGCAAGCTGAAGTTACGTGAAAGATTCATTATAATTTTTGTAATAGCACAGCAATAACTCCTGCCATACCAGTCATTACAGCTCCCATTGATACTAAAAGTATTCTCTCTATTCTTGTTATTTGATTTTGTAATTCATGCATACGATCATAAGTCTGCTTTTGCATTATTCTGCAAAGCTTCTCATGTGATTCTATTCTTTGTAATGCATCCTGTTTACCAGCCATTATGTTCTCCTAGCAATTACTTGTTCTTCAGGGGATAGTAGTGCACTCTCTGTACGTGTCAACCCTGTAATTGGACTTTTTTGTGTTGTACCAAGAGATGCCATTTGTCTATTTGGCATAGGCATATTTGGTAATGGTTGTACTTGTGTTGTCTGAGTATTTTGTGTTGTTGGTTCTATTTGAGAAAATCTATCCATAAAAGAAGTTCCTGCATCTTTTATTCTATCTATTATAGAATCATCATCTTCTTCTTCTGGTTTTACTTTTAATGATCTTTTAGAATAATCTCTCATAATTTTGTTAAAATCTTTTCTTGGATAAAAGAAATCTTTATTTATAATTTGATCTGGATATGCTTTTTTAAGTTCTCTTAATCTTTTTTGCATTAAAGACTCAGACACTTTGAATGGTACAAACTTACCTCTAAACAATAAATTAATTTCTTTGTTACTAAAATTTCTTCTTTTTAGAAGTTTTCTTAAATCTTGTTTTGTTAAACCTAATAAGTTACCATCTTTTAATACGTTGTAAAATTCTTGTTGAACTTTAAACATCTCTTCTTGTATGTCTTTAAACTCTTGAACGTATGCATCACCACCTCTATCAACTGCATCTTTTAAACTATAAAATTTTTCTGCATCATCAACAGCTAATTTTCTTCTTCTGTATTCTGTCATTTTAAAGTTAAGACTTCTTGGTGCGTCTACGTTTATAATTCTAATACCAGAAAATAATGCAAGTGCTTCATCTCTTAAATCATAAGGTTGTCCACCTGGTTTTAAATCTTGATCTATAGCTGCTGTTATTTTTTTACCTGTTGTTAGTGCACCTGGTTCTATACCTTCTAAAAAGTGTTTAAAACTTTTAGTTATTTTAGTTCCAACATCATCTGTAAGTTCGGAATAAACAAGACCACCTGCTTTTTTAGTACCACCCCTACCAAAAAATCCTCTTGGTAGTACGTCAATAATTCTTTCATAACCAAGTGGCTCTGATACAAACGAACTAACTAATTCACCACCCGCTTCTGCAAAAGCTTTCATTGTTAGATCATCCCAATCTTGATTAGTTCTTTTTTTACCATCATGTAACGCTCTCATAAACGCTTCAAATGGTTTTTGCACAACATCGTAAGGACTAAAGTAAGAGAAGTTAATTGCTTTGCCTTGGCCCTTTTTCCATTTATCTAATGGTAATAGTATTGAGTTTCTATTCCAACTAGCTGCAAAAGAATTTTTGTATGCTTCTAGTTCCTCCATAGTTACACCTGTTACTTCTGATGCAATATTAGAAACTGCTGTGCCTGCTCCACCTAAAACAGTGTATGCACCTATCATTCTTCTATACCCCACTTGTCTTAATGCAGGATTACTAGATGCTATTTCTTTAGCACCTATGTTCATAATGTTAAATGTTGTTCTCATCATTTCTGCTGGAAACGATACGAAGTTACCAAAGGGTAGTTTTCTTATTGCTTTAATTGCTTCTGGAACTTTACTATATGTTGGGTATGTGTTTCTTAAATACCAAGCTGCAGCTTCTTTGATAGCATCGTCGTATGTTTTTAATTTATTACTAAACAAATCTCTTACTATGAAATCTTGACCCTGTATTTCTTTAAACCATGTTTTTAAACTATTTAAATCTTTGTATGTAGATTTTAATTGTGATTGCATATATTCATCACCAAACCATTTCCACATATTATCACCACCTGCATAAACACGTGTTGCAGCTTTCATAAATTTACCGTTAGTTAGTTTGTTGTACAAACCATCTAAAGAATTTATAGATCCTTTTTTAATATCTTTAAGAACAGCACCTAACTCTGATGCCACAATGTTTTCATCTAATACACCTCTTCTAATTTTATCTTCTATGGTATCAATTAATTTTTTTTCATCTAAAACTTTTCCTGCACCAAATATATCATCTAACGTCATTCTAAATGCTTCAGTAACCGATGCTCTACCACCTATATGTCCGTTTGCTAATGGAAATAAACTTGCTGATGTAACGTTTCTAACTTGTGTTGATGGAGATAGTACAGTTTTACCAAATTGTGTAGCAACTTTTAATTGTAGTAATGCTCTGTAGGCACCGTTTTGTATAAGTTCATCTAACTTACCAGGTGTGCCTCTAAGAGCTTGCACAACATCATTAGATGCATGTAGTTTTGATAATCTAGATGATAAAAAACCTAACCCAGGAACGTTACCTATTTTAGCTGAATCTAATATACCTCTTGCATTTGCTCTTGCTTCATCTTTAAATAACCATCCTTCTTTAATACCCAATGCAGCCATACGATCCATTAATTTTTTGTTTGTTGTTTGTGTAATGGCATGTGAAGTTGTAAATAAAACAGAAGATTTTAAAGCACTAACGTAACCTGCTCCTTTTTTAACTTCATCTCCTAATAATTTTTTAATTGCATCTGGTAATTCATCTCCTGTTCTAACCACATCTTTTAATCTTAATTGTTTTTTAGAAACAGCTTTTAAAAACTCTAATGGATCACCATTATTAGTTTTACCATCTCGTAATATTTTTTTTACTAATTGCTCTGCACTTTTTTTAATTCTTATTTCAGGTTTAAATGATTTAAATGCAGGTTCTTCTAATGCTGCTTTCCTTAAATCTCTATTATTTTTTACAAGATTAGACATGTAATCTACAGCACCGTTAAATATTTTAGCATCTGGTTTGTATGTAGGATCTGTGAATATAGAAAAAGACTTACGCATATATGTGCTTAAATTTTGTAACATATATTTTTTAAGTTCACCCTCCGGCAACATACCTGCAAAAGATTGTTTAATTTTTAATAATTCTTTGTTTAAATTTTTTGCACTGTCTTGCAATAAACTAGGTAGTTGATCTATTCTTGTTTTACCTTGAAAGTAACTTAACACTTGGTCCATGTAATGTTGTTGACTTGAAGGAGATGTGGTTTTTGTATTATATAAATTTTTGTTTGCCTTTGCTAAATCATATGCTTTTTGTTCAATAGACTCTAAATACTTTTCTATAGTTCTAGATCTTGCTTTTATTTCTCTAGCTGCTCTTGATGACAATGTAAACTGTTGTCCTGTGTTTTTACCTACAGATCTAAACCAAGATAAAACATTATCTAATTTTTTTAATCTTTGTTTTAATGGATCATCAGAGTTTACAGAAAACATTCTCCATCTGTCAAAATCAGGTAGTTGTTTAACAGGAGATTTAGCAACAAATCCCACACCTGATATGTATTCAGTTCTAACAGGAGATTTACCTACAAGCACAGGTGCAATAATTTTTTCTAAACTATATTGTGTTCCATTTTTAAGTGCTTTTGATATTGTTGGTATTACTAATGGGTCCTTTGCTAATAGATAAGATGCACCAGATATTACAGGGCTAACACCATATTTAAAACCTACACCTAATGGTTTTGCTATACCATATTTTACAGCAAACGATGCAGGTTTACCTAATAAACTAAAACCACCACCTATTACTGCACCCTCTGCACCAAATCTTATTCTGTTTCTAAATTTAGCTGCTGCTAAATCTCTACCCGATAAACCATCTGTATCTTCTTCTTTTAAAACTAAATTTCCTCTACCAGGTTCACTACCTAAAAAATCTGTAATAGCAAATGTAGAAGCCATGCTACCAGATTTAGCTGCTATATTCGTAGCAGTTGTTCCAACAGCTGCAACACTTGCTTTCTTTGCTTTAGCAGCCATAGATAGTTTTCTAAGTCTGTTTGTTATTTTAATACCAATACCAGATGGAACAGCGTATTGAGCTAGAACATCTGTTACTTTACCTAATAAAGTTTCTGGTTCTTCTGCTTTATTTTCTTCGTAAACCTCTGTAAGTTTTTCGTTAAAGTCTGTATCAAATGTAAAATCAATACCAGCTGTTGCAAGATCTCCTGCTCCATAACCAAATTTTTGAAAACCAGATGTAAATCCTTTTTCAATATCCATGAAAACATCTATATAATTTTCTTCAGAAGGATTTTTTTTATATATATCTATTTTATCTTTTACACCGGGTATTAAAAGAAGAGGGTTAGAACTTTCTATGTCTAGTAATTTAGTTAAACCTTTTAACGTAAATTTTTTTGGTTTCTTTTCTGTGCCAAATCTTTTTTTAAGAATAGAATTGACTGTGTCTTCATCAATAGTGTAATCTACTTTTTTCTTTTTAAAAGGTATGTTAGAAGCCATTTACGCCTCCGCTGGCATTTGCAAACTTACTTCGTATTTTTGATTGAATGCATTAACATCTTGTTGTGTTTGTATATTTGCAAAATCAACTAAAGCTTGTTCACTATTTGCAATTAATGTTACAATGTCATCTGTGATGCTATTAGGTAATCTTGATCTTAGTTCTTCAAAACTTAATTTTTGTACAGAGTCAGCTGTCATACCAGCAGCAGGTGCTTGGTCCATGTTCATTGATGCTTGCATGGGTTGTCCGCCTTCTTGTAATCCAACTCTACCACCTGTTTTAAAACCACTTTCCTCTGTTGGTAATTGTCCTGTTTGATCGTATACAATTAAATCTTCAAAACTGTATTGACCATTTCCTATTGCTTTTAATAAAGCTTTTCTAGTTTCATCTTCTTCTGAGTCTGAGTACAACGCTTGTAATTTAGCATTGTCTTCTAATCTTTTATCTATCTCTGCTATTTGTGCATCTAATTGAGTTGTGTCAACAGTAGCAAATTCATTTGCCTGTTGTCCTAATTCTTCTGCTGTAGGTTTTTGTTTTATCAATGCATCTTTTTGATTTTCTA
>Ga0209992_10004457_pt1 | contig 10991 bp, 7 predicted proteins | sample 2SBtaG_2_FD_182564 | JGI IMG/M metagenome (GOLD analysis project Ga0209992, IMG submission 182564) | Deep subsurface microbial communities from Kolumbo volcano to uncover new lineages of life (NeLLi) - 2SBTROV12_ACTIVE470 metaG (SPAdes)... | ecosystem: Environmental > Aquatic > Marine > Volcanic... | reverse complement strand
CTTGCCCTGATCGGTGGCCATACCCAACGTGGTATAGCGCTTCAGATGCTCAACAGATTTAAACCCTTCCTGATGACTCAGCTTAACGTCCTTTACGGTCACGTCGTTTTGCTGGTCCAGCCAGGCGCGTTTCCTGCTTTCCCTGACGTGCCAGAATGCGGCCACTGCGCAGGGCTCGTCCTCGGCACTTGGCGCGCGTTTTTTTGATGGTGTCTTGCCCATGTCCTTGGCAATCTGGTTGCCCGCGTCATGTCCGCCCTTAAGGGCCGCATGTAATGTCAGCGCACCGTTGGCAGCGCCCACCACAACCATTTCCGCAGGAATTTCACCCGCCGGAACAAAGGCCGCGATGTCATCCCGCCATTCCGGGCGGCCCCGCTGATGGCAGGTCAGATGCACCGTGGGGTTCCAACCACCGGACACCGCCAGACAGTCCGCCGGAATTTTTTGACCGTTTGCCAGTGTGATGGATTTCAGTCCCAGACGACCCTCGGTATCCACAACCCGGCCACCCATAACCACCGCGGCACCTGACGGGGCGGTAAGCGGCGCGGTATCGCGGCTGTCTATGATTGCTGTGACCTCGACACCTTTTTCCGCCAGATCGGTTGCTGTTCGCCAGCCGTCATCATTGTTTGTAAAAATTGCCGTGCGTTGACCGGCCACAGCCCCCCAGCGGTTCAGATAGGCCCGAACCGAGCCCGCCATGATTATTCCGGGGCGGTCATTGTTGCCAAATGCGATGGGGCGTTCAATTGATCCCGCCGCCAGAACCGTTCGCTTGCTGTAGACTTTCCACAAGATCTGCCGCGGCTTGCCGCCACCGTCGGCCAAATGGTCTGTCACCCGCTCCAGCGCACCATAGATGCCGTGATCATAGCTGCCATAAATCGTCGTGCGCGGCATGATCCGCACGTTGTCCATACCGGCAAGTTCAGCCAGCGCCGCATCGGCCCAATCAGCGCCCGCAACACCCGCTACGCTGTATGTTTCCGCCAGCAACTGCCCGCCCAAATGAAAATCCTCGTCCGCCAAAAGCACCTGCAATCCGGCCCGTCCGGCACTTAACGCAGCCGCCAGACCCGTCGGACCGGCACCCACAACCAGCACATCGCAATGCAGGAACCCTTTGTCATAATGATCGGGGTCCGGCAGTTTGGACACAGCCCCCAATCCGGCAGCGGCGCGAATGATCGGTTCGTACAGTTTTTCCCAGAACGCCTTTGGCCACATGAAGGTTTTGTAATAAAAACCCGCCGCCAAAAACGGCGAGAACATATCGTTCACCGCCATCAAATCGAAAGTCAAAGGCCCGCGGTGGTTCTGGGATCGCGCGGTCAGACCCTGATAAAGCTCGGCAACAGTGGCACGGGTGTTTGGCTCTGTATGCGCACCATCGCGCAGTTCCACCAAAGCGTTCGGCTCTTCTGATCCTGCTGACAAGGGACCACGGGGCCGGTGGTATTTAAAACTGCGACCCATCAGGCGCTGCCCGTTGGCCAGCAGCGCACTGGCCAGCGTGTCACCCTCAAATCCCTGATGGGACTTGCCGTTAAAGGTAAAATCCAGCGGCGCGTCCCGGTTGATCAGGCCGCCGTTTACGCGATTGATCTGGCTCATCTGCTCCGTCCTTCGTGGATCGCCACATCCCGGGCCAGCTCTACCTTGCTGATCTCGTGGGTCAAAGTCGAGCGCGTGACAACCAGCCAGGACCGGTCGCCCTGTTCGTGATACCAAAGTTCGCGGTGCTGGCCTGCCGGATTGTCCCTAAGATACTGGTATTCATAAAAGGCCTGTCCGGCATTTTCCGCCTCTGGATCAGGCCGGTTGATCAGGGACGCGTCACCAAAATAGGTAAACTCCGCCGCGTCGCGTGGCCCCAGCAATGGATGTTCAATGATCATCTGGACATTCCTCTAGTGCAGGTTGGGCTGTGCGCCCACGCCTTTTTCATCGATCATGTGGCCGCGCATAAACCGATCCAGCCGCATTTCGGTGGCGGTTGGATGCGGTTCGTCCTTTGACAGCAAATGGGCAAAGCACCAGCCGCTGGCAGGTGTTGCCTTAAAGCCGCCGTAGCACCAGCCGCCGTTAAAGTAGAGGCCGTCAATATGGGTTTTGTCGATAAAAGGCGAACCATCCATCGACATATCCATAACACCACCCCACATGCGCAACAGCCGCACACGCCCGATCATCGGCATGATCGCCATGCCGCCTTCGCACACGTCCTCTACCACCGGAAGATTGCCGCGCTGGGCATAAGTATTATAGCCGTCAAGATCGCCGCCAAACACCAATCCGCCCTTGTCAGACTGGCTGCAATAAAAATGGCCGGCACCGAAGGTGATCACGCCTGGGAGAAGCGGTTTCAATCCTTCGGTGACGAAAGCCTGTAGAACGTGACTTTCGATTGGCAGGCGCATGCCTGCTTTGGCCATCACGCGGCCCGAAGAGCCGGCCACGGCAACCCCAACTTTTTTTGCTTTTATTGGGCCCTTTGAGGTTTCTATGCCGCGGCAAACACCGTCTTTGATATTAAAACCGGTGACTTCGCAATTTTGAATAATATCAACGCCCCGCGCATCGGCGCCGCGGGCATAGCCCCAGGCCACCGCGTCGTGGCGCACCGTGCCACCACGTTTTTGGCGCAAGCCGCCTTTGATCGGAAAACGCGCGTTGTCAAAATCCAGAAACGGCAGCCACGCGCGCAATTCTTCCTTACTAAGCATATCCGCGTCCGCACCGGCCAACAGCATGGCATTGGCGCGGCGCACAAAGGCGTCCCGTTGCGGGTCGCTGTGGATCAGATTCAGGATCGAGCGCTGCGAGACCATCGCGTTATAGTTAAAGTCCTGCTCCAGCCCTTCCCACAGCTTAAGGGAAAACTCGTAAAACGGCTCGTTGCCGGGCAGCATATAATTAGAGCGGATAATCGTCGTATTGCGCCCCACATTACCGGACCCGATCCAACCCTTTTCAATCACCGCTATGCTTTTTTCTTTGAATTCCTTCGCCAGATAATAGGCCGTGGCCAGTCCGTGCCCGCCGCCGCCGACGATGATAATATCATACTCTGCCTTTGGCTCTGGCTCACGCCAAACAGGTTTCCAGCCCTTATGGCCGGTCAGCGCCTCTTTGAGGACTTTCAATCCCGAATATCGCATGGTTCAGCTTTCAAAAGCCATAATTTCCAAGCGATATTGCGGTGTTGGTGACGATTGCGACTTTCATTGAAAGGACAGTTTGTTTAGCAAAGAAGACATGGGGAATGGATCGTCAAAACCTTTTACGGTGGCGCTGGTGCTGGTGAATGATTTCGCGCTGATGTCATACTCAGCCGTGATAGAACCGATGCGGGCTGCCAATAAACTGGCATCAGAAAAATTATATCATTGGATCAACGTGCCGGTGGATACCGGCGCTGCAACAGCGTCCAGCGGTGCCGTCATAAAGGCCGACGCCGATCTATATACGACCGCAAAGCTGGATCTGATTTTGGTTATCGCCGCTGGCGATCCCATGTCTTACGAGAACCCGCCGCTTTTTGGCTGGTTGCGAAAAATGGCGTCGCGCGGTGTTATGATTGGCGGGGTTTCCGGTGGCCCGGTTCTGCTGGCCAAGGCCGGGATTATGAAAGGTCGCCGGATGACCGTTCACTGGGAGCACGCACCAGCCCTGTCAGAAATCAACCCGGAGCTTTTGCTGTCGCACACTTTGTACATCCGCGACCGCGACCGGATTACCTGCGCAGGAGGTGTGTCACCGCTTGATATGATGCACTCGCTGCTGGCGGAACATCACGGGGAAACCTTTGCCCGTCAGGTGTCGGACTGGTTTGTCCACACCAATATTCGCCCCGCCGCCGGACCAACCCGGGCCGGAATTGTTGAACGCTACAACATTTCAAACGGAACCATCGTTCAGGTGATCGAGCAGATGACAAATCATCTGGCCGACCCCCTGTCGTTGTCGCAATTTGCGATGTTGGTCGGGCGTACCACGCGACAGCTGAACCGGCTGTTTTCTGAATATCTGGGGCAAACGACGATGACGTTTTATCGCCATCTTAGGCTGGACCATGCAAAACACCTGTTGACCCAGACAACCCTGTCCATCACGGAAATCGCCTTTGCCACCGGGTTTTCCAGCGGTGCCCATTTTTCCCAGTCCTTCAAGGAAAAATTTGGGCAACCGCCCAGTTCGTTCCGATAATCGACTGCCGCCTTAATAAATCGGGAATGCCGCGCAAAGATTGGCCACTTTGGCTTTTACAGCCGCCTCTACCGCGCCATTTCCGTCTTCGCCATTAGCGGCCAGTCCATCCACGACTTCCACGATCATTTCGCCGATAGCGGTGAACTCTGCCTCGCCAAACCCGCGCGTTGTACCGGCCGGAGAGCCAAGGCGCACGCCGGATGTGACCGTGGGTTTTTCGGGATCAAACGGGATGCCGTTTTTGTTGCACGTGATATTGGCACGGCCCAGCGCCGCCTCTGTTGCGTTGCCTTTCACGCCCTTGGGCCGCAGATCAACCAGCATCACGTGGGTGTCGGTTCCGCCGGTGACAATATCAATGCCGCCCTTCACAAGAGTAGCGGCCAGAATTTGTGCATTTTTGATCACCTGCCCCTGATAGGATTTAAACTCGGGCCGCAGCGCCTCGCCAAAGGCCACCGCTTTTGCGGCGATCACATGCATCAGGGGGCCACCCTGAATACCCGGAAAGATCGCTGAATTCACTTTCTTGGCTATTGCCTCGTCATCGGTCAGGATCATGCCACCGCGCGGGCCGCGCAGAGTTTTATGGGTCGTGGTTGTGGCCACATGGGCATGGGGGAACGGGTTGGGGTGCAATCCGGCGGCCACCAGACCGGCAAAATGCGCCATATCCACGTGCAGATAGGCACCAACCATGTCGGCAATCTCGCGAAAGCGGGCAAAATCAATCTGCCGCGGGATGGCGGAACCCCCGGCAATAATCATCTTTGGCTGATGCGCGCGGGCCAGCTCTTCTATCTGGTCATAGTCAATCAAATTGTCCTGCTGCCGCACACCGTATTGCACCGCGTTAAACCACTTGCCGGACTGGTTGGGCGCGGCGCCGTGGGTCAGGTGACCGCCCGAGGCCAGGTTCATCCCCAAGATCGTATCGCCGGGTTTGATCAGCGCCTGCATCACACCCTGATTGGCCTGACTGCCTGAATTGGGCTGCACATTGACAAACGCACAGCCAAACAGCTGTTTTGCCCGGTCCTGTGCCAGAGTTTCCGCCACATCCACATATTCACAGCCACCGTAATACCGGCGTCCGGGATACCCTTCCGCGTATTTGTTGGTCATGACAGAGCCCTGTGCCTCCATCACTGCCGCTGAAACGATGTTCTCGCTCGCAATCAACTCGATCTCATCGCGTTGCCGCGTCAACTCACCGCCAATTGCTGACGCAATCTCCGGATCACGTGTGGCCAGACTTTCGCTGAAAAATCCAGCGTCGCGTACTGATGAAGTCATGGGGTCTTCTCCTTGTGTTAACCGGTCCATCCAAGGCCGGTTGCAATGCAATTCATGGTTTGTAACAGGGCGGGGGGTAGCGGTGTTTCTTTTGTACTGCCGCGGTGCTGCGCCAACAATTCAATTTGCAGATTATGCGTCGGTGCCAGCAATCCTTCGGTTCGCTTTGCTTTGGAACTCATTATTGGAAAGCGCGCTGCAATATCGGTTTGATTTGTCATCCACAGGACCGCCTCACAACTGCTGTGGTATTCGCTTATTATTTTGTTCAGGATGCGGTCCCGTGTCGCGGTCTGGGTGACCAGCCCCGCATACCGCGACGCCAGATGAATGTCTGTCATGCAAAGCGATTTTTCCACTTCATCCACAATCAGCCGGAAAATTCGCGAACCGTCCCACAGGTTGCGCAGTGCTGTGTCGCCGTAATCGCCGCGATATTCTCGAAAGGCACTGACAGCCGCGCCAAATCCATACCAACCGGTGATCAAATGGCGGTTTTGCGACCAGGCAAACACCCAGGGAATGGCCCGCAGATCAGCAAGGGTTGCCGCCCCGCTGCGCGATTGCGGGCGCGAACCGATGTTCAGCCTTGCCAACTCGTTAACCGGGCTTGACTGTTGAAAGTAATCAATAAAACCGTCTGTATTCAGCAATGCCGCATAATGCGCCTGCGAAACGCCCGACAGCGCTTCGATGGCTTCATCAAATTCGGGCGTTGGTTTCAGTTCCGGCTCATTCTTGGAATAGGCGCAGTGAAAAAGAACCGAAGACGCCAACAACTCAATTTGATGTGCCGCTGTACCGCGGTTGGCAAATTTCGCGGAAACGACCTCTCCCTGTTCGGTTATGCGAAACGATCCGCTTATGCTGTTTTCCGGCTGGGCCGCGATTGCCCGCCCGGTGGGTGCGCCACCTCGGCTGACGGATCCGCCGCGCCCGTGAAAAAATGCCGTATCCACACCCAATTTCTGCGTTGCGGCAATGATGCGTTTTTGGGCTTTGTTGACTTCCCAGGTCGAGGAAATAAATCCGCCGTCCTTGTTGCTGTCTGAATAGCCCAGCATCACACCCTGATGCGCACCAGAATGTCTTAGGGATCGCTTGACCAGTGGATTGGTCAAATAGTCGGTCAGGATATTTGGCGCGGCCCGCAGATCGTTGATTGTTTCAAACAGCGGCATCAGCGTCAGCGGCAAGGTTTTGTGCCCTTCCGGCCCTTTTGCCAGCCCGGCATATATTGCCAACAGCAAAACGGCCAGCAGGTCATCTGCGGAGCGGGTCATTGACAGGATAAACGGACCAACCGATTGGGGGTCCAAACCGTCGATTTCCGCACCCATCAATGCCAACAGCGAAACAGTGTCTTTTGTGACGTCAGATATTTGAAGCGAAGAAATGTCAGGAGTGTCCAGGCTGTTCAGCTGGGATTGCAACAGCCGGGACCAATCCGGTGTTCCCGGCGGCGGTACGTCCAGTTTCAAAGCACTCCAGATTTCACCCACCGCTTGGGAAATCACGTCAGAATTTTGCCGGATATCCAGCGTCATGGTGCGAAAACCAAAGGCGACTATTCTGTATAATATGGGCTGGATAAAACTGTGGGCGATATCCGGTGCAACGCTTGTTACGGCGCGGTGGATCGCCTGCATATCATGGTTGTACTCGTCGATATTCCCGTAGGCGACTGCCGCAGTCGCGTCATCAATCAAAGCGGCCAGACGGGCGTCCACCGCACTTAGCGATTTTCGAAAAACCTCTCCCTCGTTTCGGGAATTGATTTTTTCGGCAACCCCCGACCCGGTGATAATCTGCTTAAGCGCCGTCAAATTGGTTTTGGACAACGGCGCAATGGCCACGCTGATGGACGTATGCACAATGGCCCGTTGAACCTGCTTTCTGTGCTCTTTGATCGCGGCAATTCTGTTTGCCAAAATTGCCTTCTTGGTCACGTCCGTTGTCACGCTTGGGTTGCCGTCCCGGTCACCGCCAACCCAGGAATGAAATCCTATTCTGGGGGCGCCACCGCTTGGCCATTCCAGTTCACCGTCCGCAATAAAGGCGCTTTCATAAGCGTCCAGAACCTCTGGCACGGCGTCAAACAGCGAGTTCTTAAAAAACTGTAAGGCCCAGTTGATTTCTTCTACCGACGTCGGGCGCTCCAGCCGCAAATCGCCGGTCAGCCACAGCAGATCAATTTCGTTTTGCAGGTTTTGGATGTGGACGTCCCGCTCGCGCGGGGTCCAGCGATCTGATTCAAGCTGCACAATACCGCGATAAATCCGCCGGTGAATATCAAGGACAGTTTCCCGCTTTGCCTCGGTTGGGTGCGCGGTGATGGTTGGACCAATAAAAACATCGCCGACAACATCAATTATTTCTGATCGGGACATTCCTCTTTTGCCCAGCAGGCTGACCGTTTGGGCGACGGTCCCTTTGACCGCCTCTAATCCGTCTGTCGTTTCAATTCTGCGTCGCCCCTTAACCAAAGCATTCTCTGCTGAAATGCGCAAAAGGTGAAACCAAATTGTTGTGGCCTGCAAAAACAGGGCCTGCCCTTCGGCATCTTCCGAAACAACCGTGGCCGGGTCCAGAAAAACAGCCAGCGTTTTAGGTGCGCGGCGCTTAATTACATTGCACAGCAGCTCATATAAAATGCTGCGTAATTTGCGGCCGTAGCTTTCATTCGCCAAGCCTAAGTTTACGCGCAAAGGGCGTGGCTGCAGCTTTGGCTCACCCATCAGGCAACTTTATCGCGAGGCTCCCGGCCCCCGAAGAAGTCCGCCAGATTATCCAGCACCCGATTCCCCATAGCTTCGCGGGTTTCGAGGGTCGCGCTGCCAAGATGCGGCAGCAAAACAGCATTTTCGCATTCCTTCAGACGCGGGTTAATATTTGGTTCCCCCTCATAAACGTCCAGACCCGCGCCCATGATTGTGCCCGACTGCAGAGCGTCAACCAGCGCATCCGCGTCATAAACTTCGCCACGCGCGGTGTTGATCAGGAAACCGTTCTGTTTCATCAGTTTCAGGCGATCCGCATTGATCAGATGATAGTTTTCGTCGCCGCCCGGGCAATGCAGAGACACGAAATCGGCCTGCTGCAAAACTTCCTCGATGGTATCCACAAGCGTTGCGTTGGTTTCGGCCAATGCCTCCGGCTTAACCGGATAAGCGTCCTGGGCTACGATTTTCATATCAAAGCCAAAGTGGCATTTACGCGCCATCTTCTGGCCAATCCGGCCAAAGCCAATGATGCCAAGCGTTTTGCCTGTCACCTTTGTGCCAACCATGTGGGTCGGACGCCAGCCGGTCCAGTCGCTGGCGCGGACTTCCCGCTCTCCTTCGCTGGCGCGTCGCGCCACCATCAGGATCAGCGCCATCGCCAGATCGGCGGTACAGTCGCTAAGAACCTCGGGCGTGTTGGTCACGGTTATCCCGGCTTTCTTGGCCGCGTCCAGATCAATATGGGAAAACCCAACGCCATAGTTGCCAAGTATTTTGCAACGGGGTGACGGAACATCCAGTAATTCTGCCGTGATCTTATCCGTGACCGTTGGGCATACAGCGTCGTAATTTGCAAGCGCGCTTTGAAATTCTTCCACTGCAAGAGGCGTGTCGGACTGATTTAAGGTAACGTCATAGTCTTCCTGCAATTTCGCCTCGATCGCTTCGGGCCAGCGTCTGGAAATCAGTATTTTTTGTTTCGTCATTCTTTTTCTCCGATTTAGCCCAAAACAGCAGCGATGGTCTCGCCGATGCTGGAAGGATGTTCCGCAACCGTCACACCCGCGGCTGACAGAATCTCGACCTTTTCACTGGCGCTTTCGCCAAAGGCGGAAATAATGGCACCGGCATGGCCCATAGTGCGCCCCTTGGGTGCTGTCAGCCCGGCGATATATGCGACAACCGGTTTGGTCATGTGATCGCGAATATATTCTGCCGCCTCTGCCTCTTGCGGGCCGCCGATTTCGCCTATCAGGGCAACGACAGACGTATCCGGATCCTCTTCAAACAACTTCAGAATATCCATAAACGAAGAGCCGTTAATCGGGTCTCCGCCGATACCAACGCTGGTTGACACGCCGATGCCCAAAGACTTCAGCTGCGATCCCGCCTCATAGCCCAATGTGCCGGATCGTCCGACAATTCCCACCGGGCCCTGGTCGAAAATATGTGGCGGCATGATGCCCAAAAACGCTTTGCCCGGTGAAATCGTACCGGCGCAATTGGGTCCGGTCAGCACCATCCGGTTCACTTCGCGGTAACGGCGCATGTAACGCTTCACCCGCATCATATCCTGCGCCGGAATTCCATCTGTGATGCAAACGCAATACTTGATGCCACCGTCAGCGGCTTCCATGATGGAATCTCCGGCAAAAGGCGGTGGAACGAAAACAAGGCTTGCCTCGGCACCGGTTTTTTCCACTGCCTCTTTAACCGTGTTAAAAACCGGTACGCCCTCGACCTCGGAACCGCCCTTGCCGGGCGTCACACCGGCCACAACGTTGGTGCCGTAATCTATCATTTCCTTGGTATGAAACCGGGCCATGCGCCCGGTGATACCCTGCACCATTACTTTGGTGGTCTCGTTCAGTAAAATGCTCATTTTGCGACTTTCAAACTTGCTTTTGCCTCGGCATCGCCGCGCCACGCTGACACAGAGCGGTTTGCCGCTTCTTCCAACGTGGTGGCCCGGATGATCGGCAAACCGCTTTCGGCCAGAATTCTTTGACCTTCCTCAACGTTCGTACCGGACAGCCGCACGACAACCGGGATCTCCAGCGGTTCGTCCCGCAGCACCTGAACCACGCCTTCCGCCACCCAGTCGCACCGGTTGATACCGGCAAATATGTTGACCAGAATCGCCTCTACCTTGGCATCGGATTTTACCAGTCGAAAAGCCTTGGCAACCCGTTCGGGCGTGGCACCGCCACCAATATCCAGAAAGTTTGCAGGCTCGCCTCCGGCCAGTTTGATGGTGTCCATTGTGGCCATCGCCAGACCGGCGCCGTTCACGATGCACCCAATATTTCCATCCAGACCAACATAGCTCAGCCCGCGGTCCGCAGCGTTGCTTTCACGCTGATCTTCCTGACTTTTGTCGCGCAGTTCTGCGATGACAGGACGACGAAACATCGCGTTGTCGTCAAATGTCATTTTTGCGTCCAGCGCAATGATCTGCTGGTCTTTGGTGATAACCAGCGGATTAACCTCTACCATCGTGGCGTCAAGATCGCGAAAAGCGCGGTAGCACCCTTTCAGTGTCCGAACCATTTGTTGGTTCAAGGCAGGCTCAATGCCAAGCTTAAAGGCAATCTCGCGGGCCTGAAAATCAACCAGACCAATGGCCGGATCAACCACCGCCCGCACGATACTGTCCGGTTGCTCTGCAGAAATTTCCTCAATTTCCATACCGCCCTGACCAGAGGCCACAACCATAATGCGCTGGGTCGTCCGGTCCAAAACGAAACCCAGATA
>Ga0209992_10004451_pt1 | contig 11000 bp, 11 predicted proteins | sample 2SBtaG_2_FD_182564 | JGI IMG/M metagenome (GOLD analysis project Ga0209992, IMG submission 182564) | Deep subsurface microbial communities from Kolumbo volcano to uncover new lineages of life (NeLLi) - 2SBTROV12_ACTIVE470 metaG (SPAdes)... | ecosystem: Environmental > Aquatic > Marine >... | reverse complement strand
GTCATGTTCGGCGGCCAATTCGGTCCACTGCTTTTGGATATTTCGCTCGTCCTGCGGCGGAACTGAAAGGCGGGTGCCCACATTTACCCCGTCGTGATAGAAAAAGACGCGCGGAACCTCGTGCCCGCCATCAAGTGCGGCTTTGACAAAGTTATAAGCCGTGTCAGACGCCTGATGGGTATAGGGCCCCTCGCTGATCATCACTCCGAATTTCACGATAGCAGTTCCTTAGAAGTGGATATGAGCGGAAGAGTTCATCGTGTTCCGCGCACCGGTCCAGGTATCCAGATGGTGCTTGGTGAACGCCAGATCTGTCATGTCAAAGAACCGGTTCCAGCCGATGCGTTCGATCCATTCGCCCATTCGCTCCCAATGTTTTGCGTCTTTTTTGTACGCTTCAACAATCTTGCGCACCACGGCGGCCACTTCGGGCCAATGGGGTGGATTGTTGGGCAGGTTGGCAACGGCCAGTTTGTGGAATGTCGGTTTGGTGCGGGCATTGGAGTGCTTGCCGCCGACCCAAATGGCGATCTTGGTGCTTTCCGCACTGTTGATCTGCATGGGCGGGCACGGCGGATAGCAGGCGCCGCAGCAAATGCACTTCTTCTCGTCAACTTCCAGCGTTGGCTTGCCGTCCACCATCGCAGGGCGGATCGCAGCCACGGGGCAGCGGGCCACAACGGCGGGACGTTCACAAACGTTGGCAACCATATCGTGATTGATTTTTGGTGGCTTGGTATATTGCACGTTAATGGCGATGTCGCCCTGACCGCCACAGTTGATCTGACAACAGGATGTGGTGATCCGCAGACGGTTTGGCATTTTCTCCTGCACAAATTCCTTGTGCAGGAAATCCATAAGGGACTTCACAACGCCAGAGGCATCGGTTCCCGGAATATCGCAGTGCAACCAGCCCTGCGTGTGCGAGATCATGGAAACCGAGGCTCCTGTTCCGCCAACGGGAAATCCGTTTGCAGTCAACTCTTCGATCAGCGGATCAACCTTGGCCTCATCCGTAACCATGTATTCGATATTGGCGCGGGTGGTAAAACGGATATGACCGTCAGCAAACTCGTCGCCGATGTCACACAGCTTGCGAATGGTATATACATCCATTTGGCGCTGCGTACCCGCACGAACCGTCCAGATTTCATCACCGGATTTTGACACGTGGCGCAACACACCGGCTTTGGGCCGCTCATGCCAGTCCCAGTTGCCATAGTTCTTCAACATGGTCGGATGCATGTACTGTTTGTTATCTGGTACGCCGCTTTCGATGGCGGTACGTGGCTTTTCTTTTACGTCTGCGTTCATTGTATTCTCTCCATGCTGGGGCCCGCGCGGTGGCGCGCGGTGCCCAGTATTGTCTTTTGCGTCACTGCTTTATTTGGCGTTATTCGCCAGCAACAGCCGCGCTGGATTCAGCGGCCTTACGCTCGAACCACTTTTCGGCTTCTTCATCAAAGTCGTCCGTCCGCACATAGCTGGATGTACGCGGGTGGTTGACCATGTTTGGATTGGCCTCAATCCCAACTGCCTCAAGGAAGACAGGCAGCGAAATCCGGTCGATGGTTTCGCCAATCCGCTCGTGCTCCAGCGCGTTGTCGGCAAAAAACTCGATGCAGGTTTCAGCAAACTCTTCCAGAGCTTCGAAATCTTCGTCGGTTTCCAGCTTCATGAACGGCACAACCATTGTGCCCATCAGATCGCCGACTTTCAGCGAACGCTTGCCACCGATCATGATGGATGCGCCGCGGTCGTCGCCTGGCGACAAGGCTTTGGTCATCACGTTGATACAATGCATGCACCGCACACAGGAATTGTTGTCCACATCCAGCGTATCATCATCGTTCAAAGACAACGCCCGAGTTGGGCACATGGAAACAACAGTGTCGATCATGTACTTGCGGCCAACCTTGGCCACGTGTTTTTTAACTTCTTCCTGATTGACCTTCATGTCGTCGCGCCACGTGCCGATAACCGCAAAGTCGGACCGGTGGATGGCGTTTACACAGTCATTGCCGCAACCGGAAAACTTGAACTTGAACTTATAGGGCAGGCTTGGCCGGTGCATTTCGTCAAGGAAAGAATTGATGACACCGCGCAGGGCACGGGATTCATCAAAACAGGACTGTTCGCAACGGGCAGCACCCACACAAGACATGGACGTGCGCAGCGCCGGACCGGCACCGCCAAGGTCAAACCCAACCTCGTTCAGCGCATCAAAAGCTTTCTGAGTATTCTCGGTCGTACAGCCCTGGAACATAATGTCGCCGGACTGGCCGTGAAACGCGATCAGGCCAGAGCCGTGCTTTTCCCAGATGTCACAAAGCTTGCGCAGGATGTCAGTTGTGTAATGAAAGCCCGGAGGCGGCATAACGCGCAACGTGTGAAATTCTTTGGATGCCGGGAATTTTTCAGCAACTTCGGAATAGCGCGGAATAATACCGCCACCATACCCAAAGACAGAAACAACGCCGCCTTTCCAAAAACCAAGACGTTCCTCATAAGAGTGGTTCAACTGACCCATCAGATCGTTCATCATTGGCGCGTATTCGGCACCTTTGGTGTCGCGCAATCTTTTCAGACCGGTTACAAAACTCGGCCAGGGACCATCTTCAAGCTGGTCCAGCATGGGTGTCGGATGTTGGCCTGATACGTTGGCCTTATCGTCAATTGAATCGCCGTCTTTCATTTTATTACTCCCTTGAGTTCGTTATGGTCGCGGCCGTTTTCGGCTCTTGCTTTTGTTGGGTCTGCGTCTGGAACAAACCCTATGTTTCGTTTGGTGAACGTCATCTTAAAATCCACGTGATTTCAGAATCAATTCAAGATTCGGTCAGTAATTATTCTTGTTAATTTTATATATTAGGATATTTGAATGTAAAGAGAAACGTTCCTCCACGTTGCCTTTCAAACCAATTTTGGCGGTTTCTGTGTAACTATGTGACTATAGCACAGGAGTTGTCGAAAAAAAATATGAGACCTGCCAAAGTGATAAGTATGTTAAATCAACGGATTAACAGGTGGGAATTAACCTCAGACTCTGCCTATCAGGACTGGCGGGTTCACAAACTTGACGCCTTGTCACATGCGCATGAATTGCCCTTTGTTACGCTTAAAAACCTGGCAAAACCCAGCGAATCCGAGCGTTCTGAGCTGATTACGCGCTGTAAAACGCAAAATATCGCTCTGTATCAATGCGCGGATAAAAATCAGGATTCCGTGAAAATACGCAATGATTTAAGGGGTTTTACGGCTGCAATGGGTCTGAAAACGGCGGAAATGCACCGGTCCGCCGGGGATCGTGGCATTGTGTCACTGGTTCCAACGGCCACCGAAAATCAGCGTGGATATATCCCTTATTCGCGCAAAGCGATGAATTGGCACACTGACGGTTATTACAATCAGGACAACGAAAAAATTCGTGCGATGGTCCTGCATTGCGTGCGTCCCGCGGGTGACGGCGGGCAAAATCAGCTGCTGGACCCGGAGGTGGCCTATATTCGCCTGCGCGACGAAAATCCGGCGTTTATTGCCGCGCTGATGCACCCCGCAGCCATGACAATTCCGGCCAATACCGAAACAGACGGCAGTGTCAGGCCCGCCAGCATCGGACCGGTCTTTGCGGTTGATCCGCAAAACGGCGCGCTTTCCATGCGCTATACCGCCCGCACCCGCAGCATAAGCTGGCGGAATGATCCGGACACAACCAACGCCGTCGCTTATTTACAAAACCTGCTGCAATCCGGCGATCCCCTGATGCAAACGGTCACGTTTGCGCCCGGTCAGGGCGTGCTATGTAACAACGTGCTGCACAACCGCACCGGATTTGATCCGGTCGCGCAGCAAAAATCAAACCGGATGGTTTTGCGCATCCGGTTTCACAACCGCGTAAAAGGAAGCTAAGTTATGGCCCGTCTAAGTGATCTGATCATCCAGCATCCCGAAGTGGACAGCTTTAAACAACTGGAACAGCTGGTCGCCCATGCCGGGGAGTCCGGTGAAATGTTTCTGGAATTTGACGTCAAGCCGGACTATCGCGACACGCCGAAGAAATGGGAATGGCGGCTGGAAACGATCTTTACCAAGGGTCTGCACTGATGTCTGACGAGGTAATCACAACAATAACCGAAATGCCGCTGCCCTACAGCAAGCAGGTTACGTTAAAGAACACGGCCTATGACAACGGCATGAATGTGTTGCGTCTGCTGTTTCGTGAGGGCAGCCGTTTCACCACCATCGATCTTGATCCGGTCAGCGCCGATGCGTTGGGCGGGCAACTGATGACATGGGCCAAGGCCCAGTCCGACACCCCTGACAACTGAAAGACCAAACATGGACTATCTTCCGCTTTTTCTGGATATCCGCGACAAGAAAATCATCGTTGACGGAGGTGGCACCGTTGCAGCGCGACGGGTGGAGCGGGCCCTGTTGGCCGGGGCAAAGGTGGAAGTTTACGACGCTGTTCTCAGCGACGAATTTCATGCGTTCAGCGGGAACGATAACCTGACCCACGTCAAACGACCGGCACAGGGCGGGGATTTTGACAAGTGTCTGGTGGCCTATGGAACATCGGAAGACGAAGACCGCGACGCCGCATTTCACGCGGCAGCCAAGGATGCAAACGTCCTGACGAATGTGGCGGATGTTGCCAAATACTGTGATTTCATCACGCCTTCTGTGGTTGACCGCACACCGCTGGTTGTGGCCATTTCATCCGGTGGCGCGGCCCCGGTTATTGCCCGCATACTGCGGGCCCGCATCGAAAGCCTGTTGCCGCCGTCTTATGGCCGCTTGGCCGACTTTGTCTCTGATTTCCGCGACCGGGTGCTTGATACAGTGAAAACCACGATGGGCCGCCGGCGGTTTTGGGAAAAGACCATAGAGGGCCCTGTGGGTGATCTGTTTTTGGCAGGCGACGCCAAAGCCGCTGAAAAACACCTGCTGGACGAGCTTGCGAGCGCCGGCAAAGAAAACGCTCCGCATATTGGCGAGGTCTATTTGGTAGGGGCCGGTCCCGGTGATCCCGATCTTTTGACCTTCCGCGCCCTGCGCCTGATGCAACGGGCCGATGTGGTGCTGTATGACCGGCTGGTGGGGGATGACATCATTGCCCTGATGCGCCGGGATGCCCAGCGGATTTATGTGGGCAAGCTGCCGGAACAACACACGATGACGCAAGAAGACATCAGCCAGTTGCTGGTCGATCTGGCCAAGCAGGGCAAACGGGTGCTGCGCTTAAAAGGCGGCGATCCGTTTATCTTTGGCCGGGGTGGCGAGGAAATCGAAAAACTGGCTGAAAACGGTATTCCGTTTCAGGTGGTGCCCGGCGTGACCGCAGCGGCCGGATGTGCAGCCTACGCCGGTATTCCCCTGACCCACCGCGATCACGCACAATCCTGCACGTTTGTCACGGCTCACGGCAAGGATGGCGTGTTGGGGCTGGATTGGGAAACGCTGATCAGACCTGCGCAAACCATTGCGGTCTATATGGGCCTGTCAAATCTGGGCTATCTAACTGCAGAGATCGTTGCCCACGGCGTTGATCCAAATACCCCGATGGCGATCATTGACAATGGCACGCGCGAAAACCAGCGGGTTGTTGTGGGGACGGTTGAAAGCTTGCCTGCTCAGGTTCAGGCAGCGGACCTGAAAGGTCCGTCCATGATGATTATCGGCAGCGTGGTGACGTTGCACGATCAGCTGAAATGGTTCGCGGCGGGTGGTAATAATCACCAGATGAGTCTGCACCCTCAGGATACTTTGTGACGGTGGCCGGGAAATGGAGCGTTGAACTTTCGCACCAACAAGCGATAGCCGTAGCCAAGCTCTGAGCCTTTGCAGATGCGGGTGGCTGCGGGATAGGCGTTCAGCACCAGACCGCCGCCGGATTCCTGCAGCAAATAGCCTTTGGCCCGCAGTCTGGATTGCAGGTCGTGCCAGGATTTGGCGAAAGCGAAATCATCAGCGAGGAGCGCCCGCAAGGGAGCGACGAGCCGCTCATCAGCCCTGACGGGCATCTTCGCTTTTTTGCGGCGCAGGTCGTCCTTGATTTCGCGCAGCGCCGCATCGCGAAAAAACTGTCCCAGCGAAATATCCCGTTCCTGCGCCAGTTTCAAAGCACTGGATTTGAGTATTTCTGGAACAATGAAAGTCATTTCCGGCATGGCTGCCACCAAGCCAGAGAATGGTTAAGCGCCGGTTAACCGTTTTTCAGCACCCGTTGGCCCAACAACTCGGCAATCTGCACCGCGTTCAGCGCCGCCCCTTTGCGCAGGTTGTCAGAGACGCACCACAGGTTCAGGCCGTTTTCTATTGTGCCGTCCTGCCGGATGCGGCTGATATATGTGGCGTCATCACCAACACAATCCGCCGGCGTAATATATCCGCCATCCTCGCGTTTATCGACCACCAGAACACCGGGTGCCTCGCGCAGAATTTCACGCGCTTCATCCTCGTCCAGAAAATCCTCAAACTCGATGTTCACCGATTCCGCATGACCGACAAACACCGGAACCCGCACGCAGGTGGCGGTCACCTTGATCTTTGGGTCAACGATCTTTTTGGTTTCGGCCACCATTTTCCATTCTTCTTTGGTGGTGCCGTCTTCCATGAAAACATCAATGTGCGGGATCACGTTAAAGGCAATCTGCTTTGGATAAATCTCCGGATCCCGCTCTTGTCCGGGCACATATTTGCCTTTGGTTTGCAACCACAATTCATCCATCGCCGCTTTGCCGGACCCGGAAACCGACTGGTAGGTCGACACCACGACCCGCTTGATCGTCGCGCGGTCGTGCAGCGGTTTTAACGCCACCACCATCTGCGCCGTGGAGCAGTTGGGGTTGGCGATGATGTTCTTTTTGGCATAGCCCTCAATCGCGTCGGCATTCACCTCGGGCACGATCAGCGGCACCTGCGGATCGTACCGATAGAGCGAGGAGTTATCGATGACAACGCAACCGGATTTTGCCGCCCCCGGCGCATATTTCCTGGTGGCCTCAGCCCCAACCGCAAACAGCGCAATATCCCAGCCGGTGAAATCGAATGTATCCAGATCCTGAGTTTTTAGCGTCCGCTCACCAAAACTGCATTCTGTGCCCAGTGATTTGCGGCTTGCCAGCACGGCGATGTCATCCACCGGGAACTGGCGCTCATCCAGAATATTCAGCATTTCGCGGCCCACGTTGCCCGTGGCACCGGCAACAACGATGCGGTAACCCATCACATTCTCCTGCATTCACGGGTTTGGAACGCAGGGGTCATACGACGTTTCTTTGGGCGACTTAAAGCGGTATTTAGGGCTGTGGTTGTTGTCCGACCGGAAAGCGGTTGGCCAAAGTTTGTTGCACCGCGCGCCACACCGGATTGTTTGACATGGCGGTTTTGTTCCGCGGCATTTGCCGCGCCAACAGCCCAAGGCGTGTTTCAAAGGGCACCAGCGGATAGCTGTCAACCAGATGGCCGTCAAAGGGCGCGAGCGCTTTGCTTTGAAATTCCCAACTCAGGCTCATCAACGGTCCATCGGTGTTGTAGCGGCTGGTGCGACCGCGCCAGTGATATGTCTCTCCAGACGTGACGATCATGTCACCGGCACCGGCTGGAATGGCTTTGATCGACTGCAAACGCGAATCGGCCCGCTCGGGGTCCGGTTTGGCATAGTTTCGATCCTGATTGGCAGGCACCAGATAGGGGCAGCCATTGTCTGGTGTCGCGTCTGTCACCGGCACCCAGACTGACAGAGAATTGGGACTGCGGTCGCGGTTAAGACTGCTGCCCGGGCGTTTTCGCCGCGCCGTCTGCCCGTTGTCACCCTGATCCGCGTAGCCGGCCCAAAAATCCGGGTTAAGGGCACATTCCGCACCCAGCAATCCGCCGATCAACGCCTGCATTTGAGCGGCGATTGACCATACCTCGTCGTACACACCGACAAATGCCGCAGGCATGCCTGCGTCGACGATGCGCGCCATAGCATCCTGAATCCTGTCCAGTGGCGCATCAAAGCCCGGTTGGCGAATGTGCAAGTAACCTTCGTTGATCAGGCGGATCCGGTCGCTGGCTTCCTGTTTTTGCGGACGCACGATCAGGTTTTGAGTCAGGCGATCGGAAATCGTAAGGTCCGGTGCCAGACGGCGCCAGAATTCAACACTTTGGCTGGCAATCGCCAAGCCCTGCGGCAGCTTGCGGGATTTGGTTAACATTTGGTCTCCGATCTCGCTGACGACCTCGGATAAGTCCCCAAACTGTTTGGGATCGGTCAGCGGAATTGATATTGCGAACAGTGGTTTTAGGTAGCCGACCAATCGCCCCTAAGTCAAACAAATGTCATAAAAACGTCCGTTATCAACACTTTACCGGTGCAAATTCGCCCAGAACAAGCTAATTTTGGAAACAGTATCCGGGTGAAAACATCGATTGGATAAAATGGTTAACACGCGCCATTTCGCGTCGCCACTTTTTCGCCGGTTTTAAGATACTGATTCGCAGCTTTGCTACGCCGTTTCTTTTGCCGCTTCCGGCGAGGCGCCCATCAGTTCTTCCCACCGGTGGCAGGCGACATCGTGGCCGTTGCCGGTGTGTTTCAATACCGGTTCCGCTTTACGACAGTGATCAACCGCAAAAGGACAGCGGGTTTGAAACTTGCACCCCGGCGGCGGGTTGGTGGGCGACGGAATTTCGCCCTCCAGCTTTTGTGCTTTTCCCCGGTCGTCCGGATCAAGTGACGGGATCGCCGACAGCAGCGCCTTGGTATAAGGATGGCGCGGGGCGGCGAACAACGCCCGCGTTGGTGCGGACTCAACCAAACGGCCAAGATACATCACAGCCACATGGTCACACACGTGGGCGACAACACTAAGATCGTGACTGATGAACAGGAATGTCAGGCCCATTTCCTGTTGGATGGATTTCAGCAGGTTCAAAACATCCGCCTGAATTGACACATCAAGCGCGGCAACGGATTCGTCCGCCACCACAAACTGGGGCCGCGATACCAGGGCTCGGGCAATCGAAATCCGCTGCCGCTGCCCACCGGAAAACGCATGTGGAAATCGCCGCAGGTGTTCCAGGTTAAGCCGACATTTGGCCGCGATCTCGCGCACCCGCTCGTCTGTTTCCTCGCGTGATTTGGTCAGGCCCATGACTTCCAGCGGCTCGGCAATAATATCCCGCACCGTCATGCGCGGGCTGAGTGCCGCATAGGGGTCCTGAAATATCAGCTGTGCCCGGCTGCGATAATCTTTCAGATCCTTGTCTTTAAGGGTTGGCAAAGCGTATTTGACCTCGCCGTCGTCATAATTCACGTCCCCATGGGTGATTGGTGCTGCACGCAACATCGCACGGCCCAGTGTGGTTTTGCCGGAACCGCTTTCCCCTACCAGCCCGAAAAAGCTGCCTTTTTCGATGTTGACGTTGATGCCTTCAACCGCCCGAACCACCGGTTTTGGCCCAATCAGGCCACCGCGCAACGGATAATGCACCGACAGGCCCCTGGCAGACATCAGGATGTTATCGCTCATGTGCCCTTGTTCCCTTCCTCAGCCAAATGGCAGGCAACGTTGTGGCTGCCTTTGATGTTGGAAAACTCTGGCACAATGTTGCTGCAGCGGTCGCCCATATTGACCGGGCAACGGGTGTTAAACACGCATCCCGGCGGGCGCTCCAGCGGTGACGGGATGTCGCCGGGGATTGGCGTCAGCGGCGTGTCCAGATCGTCCAGCGACGGCAGAGCTGCGATCAGGCCTTGGGTATATGGATGCCCAGGTGCGCGGATGACATCACGCACGGTGCCTTGCTCTACCAGCCTTCCCAAATACATCACCGCAACTGTATCGGCGGTTTGCGCGATCACGCCCAGATCATGGGTGATAAAGATGATGCCCATGCCAAACTCTGTCACCAGATCTTTCATCAGATCGATCACCTGGGCCTGAATGGTCACATCCAGCGCCGTTGTCGGCTCGTCCGCGATCAGTAATTTCGGCTTGGTGGACAGCGCCATTGCAATCATCGCCCGCTGGCGCATGCCGCCTGACAGCTCGAACGCAAATTGTTTGTACCGGGTAGAGGCATCGGAAATCCCCACCCTCGCCAGCATTTCCTCTGACAGTTCTTTGGACTGTTTGGCGTTCATATCCGTGTGGATCATCAACTGTTCGACCATCTGATCGCCGATTGAAATGGCCGGGGCAAAGCTGGCCATCGGTTCCTGAAAGATCATCGAAATGGCCCCGCCCCGCACCACCTGCAGATCGGTGCTGGTTTGCAGGCTCATGATGTCAACCGGGCCGCTGTCCAGATGCAGCGTGACGCGGGTGTTTTCGGAATAAATCGCGTTGCGCGGATTCAGTTTCATCAACGACTTGGCGGTCACCGATTTGCCGGAACCACTTTCGCCCACCAGCCCCATCACTTCGCCTGCCTCAAGCGAAAACGACACATTGTCCACCGCTGTGATCCGGCCCTCGTCCGTATCAAACTGTAACGTCAGGTTTTCAACATCCAGCAGCCGCGTCATTTCTTGGTATCTCCGTAAGGATCAGCCGCGTCGCGCAGCCCGTCCCCAACAAACACGAAGGCCAGAACCAATGTGATGAAAAAGATCACCGGAATGAAATACCACTGATAATTCAGCAGCACGTCCGCCGAGGTTACCGACTGCAGCATAACCCCAAGCGAATTGACCGGGTCTTTCAACCCCAACCCGATAAAGCTAAGCGCGGTTTCAGACAGCACCATATAGGGAAAAGAGATCACCAGATCGACGATGATATAGCTGGTGAAACTGGGCAAGAGATGTTTGCGGATAATGTGGCCCGCTGAAGCGCCGCACAGCTGTGCCGCCAGAACATATTCCTGATTGCGCTCCGTCAACAGATGTGTCCGCACACGTCGGGCCAAGGTTGGCCAGCCAATGAACCCCAAAATCATTGAAATGAACAAAAAGCGCGTTTCGGCACTCCACTCCGCCGGGATAAAAGCGGACAGCGCCATGAACA
>Ga0209992_10004450_pt1 | contig 11002 bp, 10 predicted proteins | sample 2SBtaG_2_FD_182564 | JGI IMG/M metagenome (GOLD analysis project Ga0209992, IMG submission 182564) | Deep subsurface microbial communities from Kolumbo volcano to uncover new lineages of life (NeLLi) - 2SBTROV12_ACTIVE470 metaG (SPAdes)... | ecosystem: Environmental > Aquatic > Marine >... | reverse complement strand
CCTTATGAGAGCAGAAAGCATTGGGAATATTTTTGGTTGGTCGATCCACTAGATGGCACCAAAGAATTTGTAAAGAAGAATGACGAATTTACCGTTAATATAGCACTTATTCATAAAGATACGCCAGCACTTGGAGTGGTCTATGCTCCAGCGCTAGATGTGTGCTACTGGGCAAAGCAAGATAAAGGTGCATTTAAAGATGGACAAAGACTTCCTTTAAAAACAGAAAGCCAGCGAAAAACTTACAAGATTGTCGCTAGCAGGTCTCATATGTCTAATGAAACGCAAGCGTTTATCGATGCGATATATACAAGCAAAGAAAAAGAGCTGATCTCAATTGGCAGTTCTCTGAAAATATGCCTAGTTGCAGAAGGCGAGGCCGATATATATCCAAGACTTGGCCCTACTATGGAGTGGGATACTGGCGCTGCACATGTCATTACCAATGAGTCAGGATTGAAGTTAAAGAAATACATATTTGGAGAGTCTTATCAAGAGCATAAATACAATAAACAGGATTTATTAAACCAATGGTTTGTGGTTAATTAACCTGACAATACAATATGGATATGGTAGAAAAAATTTATAGCATGTCTATCGCGATTGTAGCGATTATATCCCAGTTTGTCTTATTAAAAATATTTATAAGTTATACGCATATATCCGCATATTTAATAATTTTGATAAATATCAATGCATTAGTTGTTATTTCTGAGCTAGGATTATGGCATGTTTGGATATCTGAAAATGACAGAACATTATCAGAAAATACGAAAAATGCCATAAAAAAAATACTCATATACATTTATATACTTTCAGGCCTTATCTCTGCAGTTTTTTACTCTATATATATGCCTAACTACACTATATTGGGTATTGCCTTATTCGCTTCAATATCCATACAATCGATATATCTTGTGCACATTCAAGGGGTATTGATCTCAATAAGAAAAACCTTATTAGAGCGCACTCTAAGGTTATTATTTTTTGTATTTTACCCAGTTAGTATTTACACATATACAAGCGCAAATACAGATGTGGAAACAATATTAGCTATTTGGTCATTATGTTTAATGATATGTAAAGTAATCCCATCATATATTGTAACAATGAAGATTAGGCTGGACAAAATTAACATTAATAAGAAAGATATTGTTAGAGTTCTAAGACTTTCATGGCCATTTTTTAGTGTATCTATTGCGAGTTTTGTGATTTTTAAATCAGGTATTTTTATTTTTGAAGCTAGCCAATCTTATAAGTATATTGAAATTTGGGAAGTTCTTATAAGGGTTGTTATTGGAGTGCAGACCGTGATATTTTTTGCTATAAGTGGCGCGAGATATCTCTATAGTTTTGATGCGTCTACTAACATAAATTTTGCTAGCAATATAATAAATCATGTTGAACAAATGCAGACCAAGGTTTTATTTATAAGTATTGTTGTGACCTTGTTATTAGACAATATGGTGTCGTTAATGCTTCCTGATTATTACATTAGTAATAAAGGTGTGTTTTTAATAATAGGCGTGATTGTCTACCTTGAATTGAGAATGAACATATATGCAGATATTGTTATGATACAAAAATGGATTAGTTTGACTATTAGAACAGGTGTTTCGGCTTTACTTGTGATTGTATTATCAACACAATTATATTTAATAAAGGGGTATGAGCTTGAGGGTCTGCTAATGTTGATACTTATTTCACAACTTGCAACAAGTTACATATTTATTCCAGATTTATTTTGGAAAAAACTGTCGGTACGGAAGTCGAAATTATTAAAACTATATGATTACTTGTACAGTGCATTCATTTTGTTGGGGATATTGGAGTTGGCAACATACAATGAATTATTGTCATATGGGTTTATTGTTGGCGGCATATTATTATTATTATTTACATTGGAGAGGTTAAATGCACTTAGATTACGGTGATGGAAACGTTCATCAGGGTTATTTGTATAACTCTGGCGCAGTAAAATTAAAGCCATGGCACAAAAATCCTATTAAATTCTTAACTAGGTACGAGTTTAATAGTTTATTGGACTTGGGCTGTGGGTCTGGGGCGTTTATTTCAAAAATACAAGGAAAATTAATACATCCAGTAATCAAAGGCTTGGATTTGGATAAAACCGCGGTAAATATTGCAAAGCGTAGGGGGTTAAATGTTGAATATGGCATTATAGATGAAGAAAAAACCAATTACGATGTAATATCGGCATTTGAATTAATTGAGCATATTGATAATTTGGAGTTGTTATTTAATCAAATTAAGAAGCACTTGAATAAAAATGGAATTTTAATAGGTACAACCCCTAATAATAAAAGATGGTCTGTAAAAATTGGAATGAGGGAGTCTTTTGACTACCCCCCTAATCATGTAAATTATTTTGATAAAAATAATTTAGAAAATGTTCTGCTCAATTATTTTAGTTCGGTAAAAATATATCCTGCCATTAAACACCTGCCATTTTCTATGGTTAGATATGTTATTAATGATTATATGGAAAGAAAACTTGGTTTTAATCTGAATGATGTACCTCTATTAAAAAAAAATCGATACGTATTGGCGCTATATCAATATATCTTGATAACCCCAATTTGGATTTTGGCATACTTATTTAGTTTTAAAAATAGTCCACATTTAATGTTCATATGCAAACGATGAGAGTTATATTGTTGGATTTTGACGGCACAATAATACCGTTCAACTCTCATAAGTTTGACAAGCAAGAGAAGGGCATGGAGGGCACTCCTAAATTTTTTAGCAGGATAATGGCAAGAATTTTTGCTTTTGATGCAGGCTTGTATGTTTCAAGGGGTTATTTCTGTACAGAGACAATTGATAAAATTTATGATTGTGAAAATAAAAGAATTACTCTTTGGTCTGAAAAAATAAGAAAAAAAGGGGTGACAGTAGTCTTGCTTACAAATAACACAAATCCTTTTTTAAAGATCTACGCACAAGAAAAAAAGTGGGAGCTAAGGCAGCCAGTGTCAATATTTGGATTCCCAATGATTAGATTTCATAAGAGATTATGGATACTATACTACCGGTTTAATGGCATTATAGTTGCGCATATAAATGATGATTTTCGTGAATTTTATCGCGGTTCAAAATTTAATATTTTAGTTAAATGATGTCTAAATATTGTTATATATTTATCCCTTTATTGTTAATTTATAAAAGATATAAATACAAAAACATATGGAGCTTTTGTCTTTCTGAAGCACCGATAATCGTATTATTCTCATTTATATTAGGTTACGACCATGGGGTTTTCACTGTTGCTTTCTTTATTCTTTATGAAATTGGATATATCATTAATGATGAAATAGGGGTAATGAGGAAAGACCACTTGAGAAGGTATAAGCATTCAATACTGTCATTAATTGTAAGAATAGCGTATTTGGCGTTAATTATATATCCTATCTTAAGCCATATAGATGGTTCGATTACCTATTTGAGCTTATTGATATTTGTTTTTATTTTTCATAATATTGTCAAAATCATAAAGCCTATAACCTTCATAATACTTCGAGTTATGAAGTACAGTGCGCCGCTATATATGACCACTGGATTTGTTTTGTTTTTATTGGTATCCTCTATAGTGGCAGTCTACGATTATAAAAGATATCTAGCAGATAAGAATTATAACGATGGATACCTGTATTTTATTTTCTTGATTTTTATAGTCGGCGTTATTAATCTTGTTTTCTCGACAGAGCATAGTTTAAGTTTGTTATTTATTGCGTATCTATTGTTGATTTACTTAATTAAAAACAAATCTTATATCTATTACATTGTAACCAGACTCTTGAAAAAATGATGCATGATTTAAATATAAAAAGATCACTTTCACTTGCGATTAGTTTTGTAGCCATGTATTTGTATTTGGGAATGTATATAGGGGGTTTTTATATACCTTCGTTCTTTGTATTTTCCACTATTTTCATCATATTTGTTTTTAATCCTAAATTAAATAAGTCTGTCTTTAAGGTCTCTGTATATTTTATTCTTTTTATGCTTGTACTGGCGCTAATTGGGGTTTTGCGTCAAATTGACATTGTTAATGTATCAGCACTTCTTTATTCATTTTTATATCTAATTGCATCAATATTATTGTTTGTATTCACATTGTCATTTTTTAGCAGATGTAAACCAAGAGAAATAGAGGCCTCCTCTCTATTTATTGTTTTGGTTATTACACTTGGTGCCATGTTAGAGGTTAATTTTGATTTTGTTAAAGAGGTGTCAGATACCTTTAGATCAGAGTTTTTAATACATTATTATAGTGCTGATTTAAGAGATCTTCATAATCATTGGACAGTCAGGCCAAAATTTTTCACTGCAGAGCCTTCTTTCGTTGCTATGAATATAATTTTTCTCTTATCACTATACTTTCTTTCAGCTTCATACAAATTGTCAAGTATGTATTATTTTATATTGATTTTTATAAATTTATTTGTGGTTGGATCCCCTGTTTTAATTTTAGGGTTTTTGATATATCCTATCCTGTACTTAATTAAGACTGGGAAGAGTGTTTTTTCTGAAAAGCTACTTTTTATAGTTGTTTTTTTAGTGCTAATTTTATTTTTATTTATTATTTTTTTATTAGAAAGTCGTATTGACTCGATTTTAATCGGTAGTGATTATAGCCATTTAGTAAGGCTGGTATTTCCTCTGCAGGTCTATTATTTAGGTAATTTTTTTGAATGGATTCTAGGTATTGGATATGGATATGACAACATCCTTATTGAAAGGTTAAGTGATATTTTTTCTGCCTACAATATAGATATATTATTTAGTGAAGTGGAATTGTCGAACAAGATTACAAATTCTTTTTATCAAATTTTAATTTTTTTTGGAATTGTTGGGTTATTGCTATTCTTCGCTTTAATTAAGGCTATTTTTAAGATTTTTTCAATTGGAGAACTGTATTTTTATTTTATTACGCTATTTTTTGGCTTTATGAATATTGTGGGCGGTTTTAATTCACCAAGGTTTTGGTTTTTTTTGGGCGGATTAATTGGAACAATTGTAGCTATTAAAAAATTGAACCAGAATAAGAAGAAGGCTTCTTAAGATGTTCTATATAAGAAATTTTAAAAAGTTGTCAGAGGTTTTTGGGTGATTAATTTAGAGGTATAAGCGAATGATATATATATATGCACCATTTGAAATTAGTAGAATTGATTCTGGGTCTAAAATTAGAGTAGAAGGTATATTAAATTCATTTATTCGAGATGGATTCGATATTACCTACATAGGCTTAATAGATCATAATATTGATATCTTCAAAGCAAAAAAGGCTATTAGAAGTAGATACAATATTAGTCGCGTTATATTGTTTCCACACAAAAGTAGTATTTTAAAGATCTTGATTAATATGTTATTGTTTAGAATGTCTTACAGAAGGGCAAAATTTATTGATAAAAATGTAGCTTTATTTTTTAACAGTCTAATAATAAAGAAGAAGGATTCTATTTGGGTTAATTTTTTTGAAAATATTTCTTATTGTGAGACCTTTGAAAGCACACAAGTTATTGTAGATTTGCACAATGACGACATGGAATGGTATCGCCAGTTCATTAGATCTAATAGATTTGTTAGTTCATTGTTTGGCATTATTTCTAGCGCTAACTTCAAAAATGAAATTAATAAATATAAGAATATTGCATCTACATTTGTCTATGCGTCAGAATCAGATCGAATATCACTATCGCCCAAATTGAACAACTCTAATTTGTGTGGCTTTACAATACCAAACATGATTTTTGGATCAAGATATATTCAAAATTATACAACAAGTATAAAAGATAGAAGTATTGACATATTGTTTATAGGGTCAGTTCAGGTAAGTATGAACTTTGATGCCGCAAGATTTTTAATCAGCGGGCTAAAAAAAACGTCAAAATTGGGCTGCAATATAGTAATAGCTGGAAGAGGCGCAAGCTCATTAAATAATAAGACTGGTTATAATAATGTTGAGTTTATAGAATCTCCTGAAAGTGTTATAGATTTGTATAAAAATGCAAAAATTTTCGCAATGCCATTTTCTAAAGGGTCAGGAAGCAAGTTAAAATTATTGGAAGGGTCTGTTAGTGGGTGCCATATTGTATCTACCGCTGAGGGGGCTTGTGGAAATGAAGACAAAATTACGGCACTAATAAACATCTGTACTCTTGAGGACTTTGATAAAGCTATTCATGACTTACTATTGGGCATCAGGAGAAACTCACTATACAGAGAAGAGGAAAGATTCGCATTGCACAAACATGTGATGAGCCAATATAATTGGAATAATTTATCCATGTCTAGCTTTCTAGAGCAGACAAGGAAAGATAGTGTTTATGTTACCGATGATTAAAAAGGTTGTATGAATTACAAGAAGTATGTAATTTTAAAGAAAACTAAAAAATGGTTTTTTGATGTATTTAGAAAAAGAAATGCAGATGAAAATCGAAAAGTTATTATTCTTAACTCTATTCCAAAAAGTGGCACACATTTATTGCATCAGGTTTTGGCGCCATTAAGTTTTAGAGATTTTGGAGGATTTATTGCCTCAACTCCATCATTTACAATGAAAGAGAGAAGCGATGATTCTTTAGCAAAAGAAATTGAAAAATTATATTCAAAAGAATTGATGTCAGCTCATATGTTTTATAGTTCATGTTTAGAAGAAAAAATATTAGAATCTAAAGCTTGCATGATATTTATATATAGAGATCCTAGAGATATATTTTTATCTGAGATAAATTATTTGTCAAATATGAATAAATTTCATAAATTAAATAATTATTATAAAAAGTGTAAAAATTTTAATGAAAAATTTGATTTGTGTCTAAATGGGATAAATACGGAAGATTTTTATTACCCTTGTTTTTCAGAAAGGATTGAAAAGTATATTGGTTGGCTGGATTCTGATTCATGTATCGCTGTTTCATTTGAAAATCTTAGAAATTCAGAAAGTATAGAGCATGAGTTATTTAGAATAGGCGAGCACTTAACGCAAAGATTATTGTGGGATAGCGATATTGAAAATTTTGTGTCTGCATCAAAAAAAACAATTAATCCAGCTGCTTCACACACTTTTTCTGGGGGAAAAGTTGGTCGTTGGAAAAGAGAATTGGACACACAGCAAATAAATTTATTAAATAAGCATCTAGATAGACAATTACAAATAATGGGCTTTTCTTAAGAAGAATTTGGAGAGTGAAAAATGAAAATTTTATTAATTTCCACAAATTATTCGCCAGAACTTACAGGGACTGGCAAGTACTCTGGCGAGATGCTAGATTGGCTGGTAGAACAGAATTATGAGGCTAGAGTGGTTTGTGCACCGCCTTATTATCCACGGTGGAAGATTGGTGAAGGATGTTCATCTTGGAAGTATAAAATAGAAAACAGCCTCAACAAAAAAGTATATCGTTGCCCGCTTTGGGTGCCTGCTAAGCCTTCAGGGCTAAAGCGACTTATTCATCTAGCATCTTTCGCATTGTCGAGTTTTCCAATTGTGTTGAAGCAAATATTTTGGAAGCCTGATGTGGTAATTTGTGTAGAGCCTCCCTTGTTTAATAGTTTTGGCGCGATTATTGCCAGTAAATTATCTGGCGCCAAATCTATCTTGCATATTCAAGATTTTGAAGTGGATGCGGCTTTTGAATTAGGCATTGTTAAAGCGGGATGGTTAAAAAGTTTTATTTATGGCGTAGAGCGATTTTTAATGAATCGGTTTGACAGGGTATCGACAATATCGGAAGCTATGCTTGATAAACTAAATAAAAAAGGTGTTGACTCTATTAAGCAACTATTCTTTCCTAACTGGGTTGATACTGCATTTATCTATCCACTAGAAAATCCGTCAATTTATCGAGCAGAGTTGAATATTTCTCTTAGTAAAACGGTTGCACTTTATTCAGGCAATATGGGGGAAAAGCAAGGTTTGGAAATTGTGATTCAGGCGGCAAAAGAGCTAGAAAATGAGAATATACAATTTATTATGTGTGGATCTGGGGCTGCATTAGAAAGGCTAAAGGTTTTGGCTAAAGATTTGAAAAATATAATTTGGCTGCCTCTGCAGCCGCTTGAAAGGTTGAACGATTTTTTAAATGTTGCAGATATTCATCTGTTGCCACAGCAAGCAGGTGCTGCTGATTTGGTGATGCCGTCTAAATTAACAGGTATGCTCGCATCAGGAAGTCCAATTATTGCAACTGCAGATGTTTATACGCAAGTAGAAAAAGTTGTTCAAGGGTGTGGTGTAGTTGTAGCTCCAGGCGATAATACGGCATTTTCACAGTCTATTAAAACCCTCTCAGAAGATGTTGAATTGCGAGAAAGATTAGGCGTTAAAGCTAAAAAATATGCAGATAACAATTTGCAATATGAAGTTATTATGAAAAAGTTCGAAAAAGAATTATTGGTGTTGTCAAGATGAAATTATTGGTAGTGGGTGGTGCGGGTTATATAGGCTCGCACATGGTTAAGATGCTTGTTAATTTGGGCCATGATGTAATTATTCTAGATAACTTATCAACAGGGTTTCGTGAATTAGTTAAATATGGTAAATTGGTTGTTGGTGACTTGGCAGATGAGAGCTTGCTAGATGAGTTGTTTTCAAAGCATCAATTTGACGGAGTGATGCATTTTGCTGCGGCTAGTTTGGTGGGCGAGTCAATGACTAATCCTGCCAAGTATTATCGTAATAATGTCTCTAACACGATTAACTTGCTTGATGCCATGGTTAAGCATAATGTGAAGAGCTTTGTGTTCTCATCAAGTGCTGCCGTGTATGGAGAGCCTAATAGTAATTTGATTGATGAATCGCATGTAAAAGACCCAATTAACCCTTACGGCTCCACTAAGTTAATGATTGAGAGAATATTGAAAGATTATGCATCTGCTTATGACTTAAATTCCATTTCTTTAAGATACTTTAATGCATGTGGTGCTGACCCTGAGGGTGAGCTAGGAGAATGTCATGACCCTGAAACACATTTGATTCCGCTTATTCTTCAAGCTGCCTCTGGTCGAAGAGAATCAATCACAGTGTTTGGTCGTAATTATGCGACTGATGATGGCACTTGTGTGCGTGATTATATTCATATTGATGACTTATGCACCGCACACGCCCTGGCTTTAGATAAGTTAACAGCATCAAATGATTGCGGAGCCTTGGCGTATAACCTTGGCAATAGTTCTGGGTTTTCAGTGCAGCAAGTGATTGATGTAGTGCAAACCGTAGTAAGTAAAGATGGATGCTCTGTGACAGTGATAGATGGCGAACGTAGGGCGGGCGATCCTGCCACACTTGTGGCAGATGCGGCTAAGGCTAAGTCTGAGTTAGGTTGGCAGCCTAAGTATGATGATCTAGAAGTAATTGTTGTGCATGCCTGGGAATGGGAGAAGAAGCTGGCGAATATTAATTAATGTCTTGATTTTTAATAGGCATTTTTATTGATAAAGCCCTTAAAGATTGTTAAGAATATTATTTTTATATCGAGCCATAAAGTCCAATTGTTGATATAGTCAAGATCAAACTCTATACGTTTTTCTAATGAAGTATCACCCCGCCAACCATTGATTTGAGCCCAGCCAGTAATGCCAGCTTTGACTTTGTGTTTCTCGTTGTAGTTTGGTATTTCTTGAGAAAACTTTTTGATAAAAATATCCCTTTCAGGGCGTGGACCAACGATCGACATATCGCCTTTAAGCACATTAAGAAATTGAGGAATTTCATCTAAACTTGAGGCTCGTATAAATTGGCCGAATTTAGTGTTAGTTTTACTTTTGGATCCTCCCCATTGCACCCCGCCTTGTTCTGTATTGGTTGGCATTGAGCGAAATTTAAGCATGCTAAAGTTTTTGTTGTTTAATGTAACACGTGTTTGTTGATAAAAAATAGGACCAGGTGATGAGGCCTTAATTCCAATTGCAATAATTAGCATTATTGGACTAATCAAGATCAAGATGATGGTTGCAACTACAATATCTTCTGTTCTTTTTATGGCTGTATATAGTGTCATGATGTGTAATATTAACTATATTCCACATTGCACCTTAAACAGGCGCATAGCAACAATAAATTAGACTAATTCTTTTATTTTGTATGCCAATTTCTTTATGAAATTTATTTCAATATTGTTTCTACTGTTCTCTTTAGAGTCATGGGCTAATGAGGCAGATCAAAAATCGAAATATTTAGATTTAACATTAGCAGGTGATATCCTTAATGAAGTTGTTACAGATATTCCAGATGATTTAATTGATATCGTTCGAGCGCCGTTTGATAGTCCTGACGCCGCGAGAGATTACGCACTCATTCTTGGTGGTTTGATTTTGACAGATAAGTACACCACAGAATTCTACCAAGATCACATAGAAGACCAGCTTGATATTGTGGATTTGCCAGAAATTAATGGTGACAAGTTTCCATCAGGATTTAGCGCATCGGACCGTTATCTTGTTTTGGGATTGGGTGGTGCTTATGCGGGATCAGTGATCGCATCTGATGCCAAAGGGCAGGCTGCAGCTTTATTGTCAGCTAAGGCGATGACCTATTCTTATGTTACTTCACAAGTAATTCTTAAGACATTGTTTGGCAGAAATCGTCCGCATCGATATTTGAGTAATTGTGGCAATGTAGGAGAGGTTATTGAGCCGGGATTCACCTGTGACAATTTAGATTTTGGCAATGGGCGTGATAATGTCTTTAAAGCTGGCGGAAAAGCAACAGCCATGCCATCATTTCATGCGACTATGCTGTTTTCAGTGGCCAGGGTTTATCAGCAAACCTATGATGATTATTTAATCCCTTACTCGGTAGCTGCAATTTTGTTTGCAAATGATGGCAAAGGACACAATCATTGGATGTCAGATTTGTTTGCAGGGGCAATTATTGGCACAGTGATTGGCGATGTAGTGACTGATAATTTCTTTGGAGATAATGAAGATATATCTATAGACCCATTTGTGACAAATGATAGTCAAGGTATTAACC
>Ga0209992_10004449_pt1 | contig 11004 bp, 11 predicted proteins | sample 2SBtaG_2_FD_182564 | JGI IMG/M metagenome (GOLD analysis project Ga0209992, IMG submission 182564) | Deep subsurface microbial communities from Kolumbo volcano to uncover new lineages of life (NeLLi) - 2SBTROV12_ACTIVE470 metaG (SPAdes)... | ecosystem: Environmental > Aquatic > Marine >... | reverse complement strand
CCTATCAAGTGCACGAAAATTGCACGATTTAGACATTTCCCTAGATAAGTAGAGTTAAAAACCGCCCAATAAAAAAGCCCACACCTGAAATAGGAATGGACTTTAAGTATTTGGCTCCTCGAGGTGGAGTGTAATTAATCATGGAATACCTTAATATAAGTACATTACAAACAATAAATGTAATTTTATACTCACAAATGTACTCACAAATGAATTAGTTATTTATTATAAATTTACTAATAATAACTGATTATCTACAGTAGATGACAATGATTACCATTTGTCTATATATTCACCCTCCCTTTTTTATTCATATCGAGATTGAACCTGCCCAGGGGCCCCCTGAGGCAGTACGACTGTATTAATAAACCCTCCCTTGCATATGAGATAGGATTTCAATTACTTGGGGTAGTTATCAAACTCCTTATCAAGAATAGAAACATCTCCAGAATCAATGTCTATGGTGTAAATAGTTTGGCTTCCAGAAAGACCTGTAGCACCAGTTATGGATTGAACAAAACCTATAACTTCATTCTGACTAAACCAGCCAGTCTTAAATACTTCAATATTATCTGGATGAAGTTTGAAAGCTACTCTTCCATCAGTCTTAACCAGGCCATCTTCAAACCTAAAGTCAAAAGATTTTGATTTAACGATGTAGATTTCACACATCATGAGACACTTTTCTTCTAGTATTAACTTTCCATCTTTATAAACTTCTATCCAATCATCATGACTATCTTGCATTTTGATAGTCAGGCTGCCAATAGTTGTTGATTGCTCAGAATATAGAGAAGTTGAAATTAAAAGACAAATTGTCAGTAATAATTTATTCATAAGACAAATTGTACAGAACTTGTTAATGAAGTGATTTGATTTGAGCTACAATTGTTCTTATGAAATCTATACTTCTACTACTCACCCTAACCCTAACCACAGCCCAAGCCAGCCTTGAAGCAACCTACCGCAATAACCTATTAATCAACCCAAACACCAATCAACCCTTCACAGGCAACCTAGAGACCATCAATAAGGACTGGGGCAAGGATGCTATTGAGTATTCTCAAGAGTATGTTAATGGTGTACCTCACGGTAGTGAGAAAGCATTCTATCAATCAGGTGTACTAAAGTCTGAAGGTAACTTTAATCAAGGTGTTATCGAAGGCACTGTATCGCTTTACTTTGAAGATGGTTCTTTAATGGGTCGTGTGGATATGGCTAACAATATTAAAGAAGGTAGAGGTGTACGTTACTACGCTAATGGTGTTAAACAAATTGAACGCTTCTTTGTGAACAACAAACTACAAGGCACTGCTAGCACTTGGTACGATACTGGTGGTCTAATGATTACAGAAGAATATAAAGATGGAATGCTTCACGGGTACTCAAAGACTTATTATGAGGCTGGTGGTGTATTTGAAGAAGTAAGATATGAATATGGCACACCTAAGTATATGAGAGTGTATCGAGAAGATGGTACACTTGCTGATGAGAAAGGGTTTTTTGATAAGAAGGTTATTGAGAGGATTGTGGGGTAATCTTGACACAAGGGATACTGGAAACCAACTGCATAGCTTGCCTAGCTTAAAATAAGGAAGAGTAGACAAATGCCAAGAAAAAAGCATCTCATACCTGGACTATTCTGGAGACTACTTGGATTCAAAAGCGGATCTATTGATATTAGTGAAAAAGGAATAACACTACACAAAAGTGATAAAAGCTACTTTATTGATAACCATGCCTTTGTAAAGAAGGGATTTGTTAAAAAAGGCTGGCCTAGTTTTCTTGTATTCAACACTACTCAAGGTGAAATCACATTCGGACCTTTGTCCCGAGTTAAAGCGACAGAGGCATATGAATGGTTGCAAAGTTATTGGTACAAGGAAATCTTCCCTGAGATAAATACAACATTCAAGCAACTACAGAAAAGACTTACGAGTCGATATATTAGAAGCTCTCAATGGCCTGACATTGTAAGCGATGCACAATCTGCATTAAATAGATTTGTAGAACCGCCTAGCGAAGGCTTAGTAGATGCTGATACTAAACACCCCTTTGACAAAATATATTACTACGCCCACATGGGAAAGGAAGACTTAAAAAAGTATCGTGATAAATATATAGAAACAAAGAAGAGAGGTTTCAAGAAGTATTTTGAAAATATAGAGGCTCACCCATTAACCAAAGACCAGATTGAAGCCTGCATCATAGATGAAGACAACAACCTGGTGTTAGCTGGTGCTGGCACAGGTAAAACCAGTACCATGATTGGTAGAGCTGGATTTTTATTAGAAAGTAAACAAGCAAAACCTAAAGATATGTTGATGCTTGCGTATGGTAAAGAAGCATCCAAAGAAATGCAAGACAGAACGAAAGAGCGAATAAATAGAGAGGATATTGATATTAGCACCTTTCATAAACTAGGCATAAATATTCTCTCTGAAGTTGAAGGTGGACAGCCTAATATTAGTAAATATGCTGAAGACAACAAATCTAAAAATAGCGTCTTCAAACAAGATGTTAGCAAGTGGATTGATGAGCTATTAGAAGAAGACAGTTATAAAGACAAGGTTATTAAGTATTTTGAAGATTACTTGTTTGTAGAAAAAAGCCCTTTTGATTTTAAAACTCAAGGTGAGTACTTTACTTATATCGAGGCTGATGAAATACGAACCTTTAAGGGTGAAAAAGTAAAAGGCCATGGTGAGCGAGTTGTAGCTAATTTTCTTCTTAGGATGGGCATTGAGTACGAGTATGAAGCTAAATATAAATTTGATACAAAAACAATAGAGTATAGACAATATAAGCCTGATTTTTACTTACCAGAACATAATATCTATATTGAGCATCAAGGAATTGATAAGAACGGCTCTACCGCACCATATGTTGATAGGGATTTATACAATAAAAAAATAGAATGGAACCATAACATTCATAAAGCTAATAAGACAATCCTTGTAGAAACTTTCTATTATGAACATAAAGACGGAACATTAAGAAGCAACCTAACCAAAAAGCTTAATGACTTAGGTATTGAGTGTAAACCATTGCCAAACGATGCAATTATTGAAACCTTACGTGAACATGAAGAAATAACCAAGTTCTCCGATTTAATAGCTGAGATTATTAAGAGATACAAAGCCAACTGGTTTGATCAAGACAAGTTAAACAGTAAGATAAACGCTTCTCCGTATAAGAAACATTTAAATATTGCACTAGAGTTAATGATGCCATTGATGAATAGGTATGAAAAGATACTAAGGGATAACGATGAGCTAGACTTTGAAGATATGATTGGTAAGGCTTTAGAGTATGTATTGGATGGCAGCTTTAAGCCAAAATGGAAATACATTATGGTTGATGAGTTTCAAGATATATCAGACCCTAGGGCCAGACTAGTCCAAGCATTAAAAGAGAAATCAAATAACTGCTCTTTGTTCTGTGTTGGAGATGATTGGCAGGCTATTTACAGATTTACTGGAAGTGATATTAGTTTTACTACTGGGTTTTTAGAATACTTTGGTGCTACTCAATTTACCAAACTCAAGAAAACCTTTAGATTTAATAATAGCATTGCAGAAGTATCATCTCAATTTGTTCTAAAGAACCCTTTTCAAACCAAGAAATCAATAACCACCCTCAGCAAAGTTAAAAAACCAGCTATTTCTATACTTAGAGAAAGCAATAAAGTTGTTGCTGGGGATGATAAGGAGTTAAATTTACTATTAGGAAAACTCACTAAAGAACCAGATAACAATAATTCTCCTTATTTACTTGGTAGCTATATACAAGTAGACAAAGTACTGCAAGCTATTAATAAATTAGACCGAAAGGTTTCTGTGCTAATCTTAGGAAGGTATACATATACAACACCTAGCCCTGCAGAAATGAAACTACATAAGGAGAAATTTCCTAATTTAGAATTGGAGCAACACACGATTCACAAATCAAAAGGTAAAGAGGAAGATTACGTTATTATTATGGGGCTACAGTCTGGAAAGCATGGATTTCCTTCAGAAAAAACAACTAATCCGCTACTAGATGCCCTACTGCCAACTCCTGAAGATTTTGAATTTGCAGAGGAGAGAAGGTTATTTTATGTGGCAATCACAAGAGCTAGAAAGCGTTCTTATTTAATAACTGATATGTCTACCTCTTCAAGCTTTGTAAATGAACTTATCAATGAGGATTACGACATTGAGTTGAATGAGTTTGAAATAGTCCAAGAGCAGAGAATCTTTCAAAAGTTTCATTGTATCAAATGTAAAACTGGAGTTATGCAACACAGAGTCAGGCGTAAAGATAATGCTACGTTTTATGGATGCTCCCACTGGTCTCTTTGTAAACACACCGAAAATGAATGTAGTCATTGCGGAGGTGCGATGACAAGGATTAATGAATCTAATAAATATAGAGTTTGTCTACTTTGTAAGAACTGGGTGTTAGTTTGTCCTGATTGTGGTGACGATATGAAGTGTTTTTCTGGTAGATACGGCCTATTCTGGAGAGGTTTACATTCACACAGTGAAGATAAAACCACATGTCAATATACAGTCAATAATAATAAAGTTACCTCACCAAAAGGATGTCCAAATATCGAGCAACTAATGGGAAAGAAGTTTAGTAGTTACAAAGATGCCAAACACTATGCAAAGAAAGTTAATACGAAAGAACAGAAAACAGCGCATTTAGTAGAGAATGAGTTTGACTTTGAGGTTTTTACTAACTGGGATGATGCAAGTGAATACGCTAAGGAAAAGCCTGGAAAGAGGAGTATTGAAAGGCTAGATAAAGGAAGAGGATATACTGTTAAAGAGAAAAAGTAGTTTATATTAGTTGACTTCACTCTATTTATGTTGTATGATGTACAACACACAACATGGAGTCAGGTATGAACACGGCAGGTTTTGGTTATTTTCTAAGAGATATACGTGAAAACGGTGAGATTTCTTTGCGTAAGTTAGCTCAAGAAACTCAGCTTGATCCAGCATACCTTTCACGAGTAGAGCGTGAAATGAGTCCGGCTCCTAGAGTGGAAATTATTCAACGCATTGCTAAAGTTCTTTGTAATCTGCAAAGCTTACCAACAATAGAATGTGAAAAACTGAAGCGTGATTTATTAGATTCAGCTGGACAGCTTACTGATAACTCTGATTTAGTTGATGACTTAAAGCAGCGTTTTGCTGAACGATTAAGAGACCAAGGTATAGCAGAATATCAGATTGTTGGTGCAATCAATAAAGTTGATCTAGGAACTATGGACAGAGTTTTAAGTGGCCAAGAGAAATTAGAAATTAGATATATAGACTCTCTGCCACTTAACGAAATTAAAGAGCGTGAATCTAAAGGTGAAGAAGTCCACTTATTGAATAACAAGAAAGTGTACCCTTCTTTACCTCTTAGAAGGGTGAGTAAAGCTAATAACAAGACTAAACTCCAGGCTGGTTCACGTGCTTTTATTGAGGTTGATGGTAATCTAACATCACATCAGGAAGAATTACTGAAGTCGGTTGCCAATACGGTTCGAGTTATACTAAAAGATAAATAATCTGAGAGCGATAAAATGGTAGTAACAATACACACAGATACATTTGTTGATTCACAAAAACTTTGGGACTTATGTAGCATAAGCCGCTTAGCGAGTTTTTCATTTATTAATGATCGTCCGTTTTTCAAGAATGATGATTGCTACGGAATTGACATGGTAATCGAAACACCAGATGACCGATATGCTTTTGAAAAGATTAGTAGATTTGTGTTTGAATATTTTGAATGTGGATACTTGAGAAATAAAAATAAGGAGAAAAAAGATGATTAGAAGAGCAAAAGGCCACGCAGTGGTAGAAGTAATGAATACTGATAGAGAAATTAGAGCAACATTCAGCAAGCTTGTGGATGCAATGGCGTTTCATAATAATGACGAAATTGACATTGAAAAAGCAAGAATGCAATTTAAGAAAATAACCGATCGTGTAATTCGAGATTTTGAAGAAGATATGATGGCTTTTCCTGCACATAGTGATTCAGAAAGAGCAGTTGAAAGAAGAATTTACACACATCAATAGACTCTAGATAATGACTATTGAAATTGAAAGTTTAAGAGAGTCGCACAAACCTGAAAAAATTAAGATTCTTTTTGTAGGGGAGTCTGCGCCTGCAAGCGGCGCATTCTTTTACGACGGCAAGAAACATTCATTTACAACAAATATAAGGAAAACATTTGAAATAGCACTGAACGTTACTTTTGAAGACAACAAGGAATTCTTAGATTATTTTAAAGATGCACAATGTTATCTTGATGATTTAAGTTTAGAGCCTGTCAATCATTTGTCGCTACAAGAGAGGCGTGTTAAATTACAAGAAAGTATAGTGCCTTTTTCAAAAAGATTGAAGGGTGTTCGCCCTGATGTACTAGTTATTATTAAGAAGGATATAGAGCAATATGTTAGAAGTGCTGTTGAGTTGTCGTGTATCTCACCCAAGGTTATCCCAACATATTTTCCAGGAGTTGGTCATTTACACAAGTTTAGAGAAGATGTAATACCAATTTTACAAAGACATATTGATAATGATTGATCAAGGTGTTTTATATTTGCTGCGCAAGGAGTCGTCATTTTTTGACAGCCCTATTCATGGTGTAAAACATTGGAAGACTGTTGAGCGTAATGCGCATTACCTTGCAAGTTTTAATAACGCTGACACAGAGGTTTTGTCTTATTTTGCTTACTTCCATGACTGTATGCGTCAAAACGAGCATATAGACAAAGGACATGGCCCTAGAGGTGCTGCATTTGCTATAAAACACAGAGACAAGATTCCACTTAACGATATTCAATTCAAACAACTAACAGATGCCTGTAAAGGTCATACCTATGGAACAAGACCTGAGTGTATTACAATTAATACTTGTTGGGATGCTGATAGATTAGATTTGCTTCGTGTAGGTATCATGCCTGATCCCACTAAACTTTATAATGAAGAAGCTAAAAGGATTGCCAATGAGGCTGATTTTTTAGCACTTAGCGGATTTGATGACAATCAGAACTTGTCTCCTTTTAATAAATTATCCTCAATATTATTTAAATGAAAAAACTAATAACCATATTAATAGCCTTAATCCTATCTGTTGCTTCATATGCTGAAGATAGATGGACAGTAGAGAAAGACACAATATACACGCATGGCTCAACTGCACATGGTCATAAGTTTGGATACTTTAAGGACAAAAAGTATTGCGGTAACGACTTAATTTATCTTCAGTGGTCTACCTATGAGGACGGCTTGAAAGAATTCGAAGGAGTAGATGCAAAAATAGCTATACGCTTAAATGGAGAAGATGAAGTTGTTTATGTTATACCTTCGGCCTTAATGAGTACTGCCAAGTTTCCAGTTTTAATGACTATAGGTATTTTTAAAACAATCCTTTTCTTAAAAGAACTTAGCAAGAATATTAGAGAGTCACAAAGCATAGAGTTCACATTTGTTGGTCCAGAGGACTTGGTTAGTAAGCTAGACATTAAGTCAGATACGTTTGATACAACTGGGCTAGCTGCAGCTTACTCTAAGTTTGATAACTTATGCAGTAAAACAAGCTATGCATCCTATGCACATTGATTCAACGCATAGCTTGCATAGGGTAAAAAGTGTATAAATAATTTATAAATTCAGTTGGAGACATTAATGAGCATATCAGCATTAATTTGGAGTACGGCAGACTTACTTCGAGGTAATTACTATGTTTGAGCAGACCTTTAGAAACATTGACGACATCCTTTTCAAAGATGCTGGCGCAGATAGCGAGCTAGATTATATTGGCCAAACCTCCTGGGTAATGTTCCTGCGCTATCTTGATGAGCTTGAATCTAAGAAGGCAGACGAAGCTGAGTTAAGAGGTGATGACTATAGCTTCATTATTGATGAAGAATATCGTTGGAATAATTGGGCAATGCCAAAAGGACCTAATGGCAAGATTGATCACAATGTAGCAATGACAGGTCCTGACCTAGTGGAGTTTGTTGATAGAAACTTATTTCCTTATATGGCAGGGTTTAAGCAGAGAGCTGATAATCCAAAAACAATTGAATACAAGATTGGCGAGATTTTCTCTGAGCTTAAGAATAAAATTCAAAGTGGTTACAATTTAAGAGAGATTCTTGAATATGCTGACGAGCTAGAATTTCGCCTAAGCGATGAGCAGCACGAGCTATCTAGTTTGTATGAAACCAAGATTAAGAATATGGGTAATGCGGGTCGTAATGGCGGTCAGTACTACACTCCTAGAGCCTTAATTAGGTCAATCATTAAAGTTGTAGATCCTCAAATAGGCGAGACGGTTTACGATGGGGCAGTAGGTTCTGCAGGCTTCTTGTGTGAAGCGTTCGACCATATGTCTGGTGCTAGAGACACTCTAAGTACAGATGACCTAACAACCCTGAAAGAAGACACTTTCTATGGCAAGGAGAAGAAGAATCTAGCCTATATTATTGGCGTAATGAATATGATACTTCACGGTATCGAAGCGCCTAATATTATTCATACCAACACCCTTGGTGAAAACCTAAGAGATATTCAAGAAAAAGACAGACACGATGTGATACTTGCTAATCCTCCATTTGGTGGAAAAGAGCGAGTAGAAGTACAACAAAACTTTGACATCAAGACAGGTGAAACTGCTTTCTTATTCTTGCAGCACTTTATCAAGACTTTAAAAGCTGGCGGTCGTGCTGGTATTGTTATTAAGAATACCTTCTTAAGTAATACTGACAATGCTTCAGTTGCACTGCGTAAACACTTGCTTGAGAGTTGTAACTTACATACCATCTTAGATATGCCAGGTGGTACATTCTTAGGTGCGGGCGTGAAAACAGTGGTGCTATTCTTTAATAAGGGCGAACCAACCAAGAAGATTTGGTATTACCAGTTAAATCCTGGCAGGAATCTAGGAAAAAATAACCCTTTGAATGATAAAGATCTAGCTGAATTTATTAAGCTACAGAAGACTCAAGATGAATCTGAACAGTCTTGGAATATCAATATTGCTGATGTCGATGAAGCCACCTTTGATCTGAGTGTTAAGAATCCTAATACACCTGAAGAAGCCCCTTTAAGATCACCACAAGAAATCCTTACTGAGATGGAAGTACTAGATCGTGAGACCAAAGACATCTTAGCAAGTATTAAAGAGTTGGTATGAAGCAAGGTTGGCATTCTGAATCCATAGAAGATCTCTGCGAAGTTGAGTACGGCACTCGTGTTGTAAGAAAGAGAGATGCTGGCACAATATATCCAGTTTACGGGGGTGGTGGTGCTACCTTCTCAATGGATGTATACAATAGGGAAGATAGAATGGTTATTGCAAGATTTGCAATGTCTAAAAAGTGTGTCCGCTTCGTAGATGGTAAATTCTTTTTGAATGATAGTGGCTTAACAATTTCACCGTTAGATGGTAATACATTTGATCAGGATTTCTTAAACTATCACATCCTATCCCTTAATGATGAGATCTATTCTTTAGCACGAGGCACAGCTCAAAAGAATTTGAATGTTGATGCCTTTAAAAAAGTTAAATTATCATACCCAACTTCACTAGAAGAACAAAAACAAATCGTTGCGAAACTAGACCAGTGCTTTGAAGCGATTGATAAAGCTAAGGCGAATGCAGCCAAGAACCTTGAGAATGCTAAAGAGCTATTCCAAAGTAAGCTTAATAACATCTTTAGTCAGAAAGGTGAAGGCTGGGTTGAGAAGAAGCTGTTGGACGTCTGTAGTCTTAAAAGTGGCACAACAATTGCAAAAAGTTTAGAGAAGGGTTTTGGCGATATTGCATATATTAAAGTTGCCGATATGAATATAGAAGAAAACTTATTCTCTATTACAACATCAAGTAGATACCTTGATTTTAAGGATATAAATGAAAGAAATATATTTCCTATAGGTACAGTAATATTTCCTAAAAGGGGTGGTGCAATCGCTACCAATAAAAAAAGAATTACAAATATTCCAATTTGTGCTGATTTAAACACTATGGGTGCTATAGCATCAGATCAAATAGCTCCTGAATATCTACACTATTACTTTCTAGGATTTAACTTATTAGATATTGCAAACGGCACCACAATACTTCAAATTAATAATTACAGTTTTGATAATTTAAAGATATCACTTCCTATAGAGTATGAGAGGCAGAAGGATATTGTAAATCTATTAAGCAAACTAAAAGAACAAACCCAATCTCTTGAATCCAAATACCAACAAGAGTTAAACTCTTTAGAAGAGCTTAAGAAATCAATCCTACAAAAGGCATTTGAAGGCGAGTTATGAACGAAGAAGAAACTAAACTGAATTACGTCACACCTGCCATCCAAGCAGCTGGCTGGGGTTCGGTTGAGGGTTCTTATATTCGTATGGAGTTTCCAATTACCAAAGGTCGTTTGATTGGTAGTGGCAAACGCGCCAAGGCTGATAGTGCAGATTATGTATTACAATACAAAGGTCGCAACCTGGCTATTATTGAAGCCAAGCGCGACGATCTGGATTATGGTGAAGGTGTAGGACAAGCCAAGAGTTACGCTGAGCGTTTGCACGTTCGCTACACTTACAGTACTAATGGCAAGCGTATCTACGCTATTGATATGGATAGCGCTACTGAAGGTGATGTAGAAACTTATCCAACGCCTGATGAACTTTGGGCGATGACTTTCCCTAAAGAGAATAACTGGAGAGATAAACTACTTTCCATTCCTTTTGAAGATAAAGGCGGTACTTGGCAACCACGATATTATCAAGAGAATGCCGTTACCAAAGCGCTTGAGGCGATTGCCGATAATAAGACTCGCATCCTACTTACATTGGCTACAGGTACAGGCAAAACAGCCATTGCCTTTCAGATTGCTTGGAAGCTATTTAAAAGCAAATGGACCACTAAAAAGGATGGCGCAAGAACGCCTAGAATACTGTTTTTAGCTGATAGAAACATACTGGCTGATCAAGCTTTTAATGCTTTCT
>Ga0209992_10004448_pt1 | contig 11004 bp, 8 predicted proteins | sample 2SBtaG_2_FD_182564 | JGI IMG/M metagenome (GOLD analysis project Ga0209992, IMG submission 182564) | Deep subsurface microbial communities from Kolumbo volcano to uncover new lineages of life (NeLLi) - 2SBTROV12_ACTIVE470 metaG (SPAdes)... | ecosystem: Environmental > Aquatic > Marine > Volcanic... | reverse complement strand
GATGGTCAGTGCCGCCGCGATTTCACGCTTCATCGAGGCTCATCCCACGCTCAAGATGCTCGCGCTCTCATTTCTTTTGATGGTCGGCGTCGCTCTGATTGCAGAAGGCATCGAGTTCCACATTCCCCGGGGCTACATCTACTTCGCAATGGCCTTCTCCATTTTTGTCGAGATGCTGAATCTGAAACTGCGCAAACGAGCGAGAAAACCGGTTCAGCTCAGAAAAAGTCCCCCGACCGGATTTTAGGGTCCCGAAGGAGGTGGGGCGTTGTGCTTGATAATGAGCAACGTCGAGTCGTCTTCGAACACGTCGGACTCGTGCTCGAGTGAGAGTGCGTATTCAAATACGTTGTCGACGATCTCGGCGGCACACAGGTGCGCATTTTGCTTGATGCTTGCGATCAACCCTTCTGTGTCCCAGGGAGAACCGTCAGGCAACACTCTTTCGGTGATTCCGTCGGTGTAGAGAACCATGATGGCACCTTCCGGAATGTGTGCGTAGGCTCGTTCGATGGGTATGTCCGGCAGCGGCCCCATGATGGGTCCCGTCGGGTCGAGAGATATCGTTTCGTCCTCGGTCAGAATGAGTCCCGAGGTGTGCCCGGCGTTGGCATATAAAAGCCCTCCGCCTTGTTGCAGTTCGCCGTAGAAAACGGATATAAAACGCGTGGAGAAGGTCGTCTTGTGAAGAACCCTGTTCAGCTTACGCATCGCATAGAGCATTTTCAGGTTTGTCCCAACTCCCATCCGGATTCCCATGAGGACATCTCTGACCAGTAGGGCTGCGGGCAGTCCATGGCCACTTGCATCCCCCACCGCGATGCCCAGTAGATCATCGGAGAGGTGAATGAAGTCGTAAAGGTCCCCTCCAACCTCCTCAGCAGGTTGGTATCGGGCTGCGATATCCCAACCCTTGAATTCAGGTGCTTTTTCCGGAAGAAGGCTTCGCTGAATATTGGCCGCTGTCGCCAGTTCGTTTTGCGCCGCATCTGATTTGATGCGATAGTTCAGCGAAAAGCGCACTCCGTTGAGGCAAAACGCTATTTCGTCTCGAATCCAACCTTCCTGGAGCGTGAAAAGAAACATGAACCGATGCCCAGGTGGTCCATTGACGATAAAACCGACAAATTCGGCAGCGTCCTGAGGATTCCTGTTGTACCAGTCCGGGATTTCGAACTCCGATTCGAAGAGAAACGAGCCGTGTTTCAATACGAATTGTGCGGCCCGATCATCGGCACTGATCCGGGCGGGGAAAATGTCCGTGCCACCCGTGACGTGAAGCAGCTCGAACTCCCCGAAAAGCTCACGATACAGATGACCGTTGCCGAATTTGAGCTCTCCTCCGAAAGAAGAGACCAACTCGTCGAGAATGGTTTGAAGGAAGTCGTGATCCTGACCGTCGCTGGCAATCTGGGCCAGCATGCGATCCATCTTCCGATAAAACTGCTTGGGATCAATCATGCGCTAGAACGGGGCATTGTCTGCGGGAGGAGGAAGTGCGTCAGGTGCTGCGTCGCCTTCTGGAATGTAATCCCCCGCACCGAAATAGGTCGTGAGGTTTTCAAAGCGAGCGTGCTGATGTACGAACGCAAGCGTCACATCTCCAATGGGCCCGTTTCGCTGTTTTCCGATAATCAATTCGGCGAGGCCCTCGGTCGAGTTTCCGTTTTCATCTACCGTGATGCCGTAGCGCTCTGCCCGATAGATGAAGGCGACAACGTCGGCATCCTGCTCGATTGATCCCGATTCTCTGAGATCAGACAGCTGTGGTCGCTTGTCCCCGCCACGGGTTTCCACCGCGCGACTGAGCTGGGAAAGCGCGATGACCGGAACGTTGATCTCTTTGGCCAAGCCCTTGAGAGATCGCGAGATATGGGCGATTTCCTGCTCACGATTGGAGTTCTTGCCCATTCCCGTGCCGTGCATCAGCTGCAGATAGTCGACGATTACCAGTCCGATATCGTGCTCGGCTTTAAGCCGACGACATTTGGCGCGGAGTTCGAGTACCGTCAATCCCGGCGTGTCATCAATAAAAATCGGTGCTTCACTCAGCTTTCCGGCTGCTCTGGCCAGGCGGGGCCAGTCGTCATCGTTCAGGCGACCCGTACGGGCGGATTGCGCGTCGACACGAGCCTCGGAGGTCAGCAGACGCTGGGCGAGCTGCCCGGAACTCATCTCAAGAGAGAATATGGCTACACCGGTCTGCCCTTCCTGATGAAGGGCGGCATTTCTTGCCATGGCGAGCGCGAAGGCCGTTTTCCCCATGGAAGGGCGAGCAGCAATAATGATGAGGTCAGAGGGCTGCCATCCACCGGTCATCTGATCAACGCGCTTGAATCCACTCGGCACACCCGTAATTCCACCTTCTCGTCCGTGAATGGACTCGAGACGGGTAAGCGTCTCCTTGAGCACATCGTGCATCGAAGTGGCTGCCCGGCGCAGCTGCGAATCTGAAATCTTGAAGATGTCGCTTTCAGCTTCATCCAGCAGCTCGAATGCGTCCGCGCTTGGCTCATAGGCCTTACCGACAACTTGCGTCATCGTCTCGATGAGATTTCGAAGCAGCGACTTCTCAGCGATGATGCGGGCGTGGTACTCAACGTTGGCCGCGGTGGCGACCGACGAGGTGAGCTCTGAGAGATAGTAGGAGCCACCGATTGCGTCAAGCTTGTCACGACGCTTGAGTTCGTCTCCGACAGTGATTATGTCGACCGGATTGGCGCGCTCGAAGAGACTCAGGATCGATTCGTAGATCGCGTTGTGCCGATCCGTATAAAAAGAGCCCGGCGGAAGGATTTCAATGGCTCGCGGAATCGCTTCGCGTTCGAGGAGCATCGCTCCCAGCACACTCTGTTCCACCTGAACTGCCTGCGGAGGAATGCGGGCGCCCGACAGGGCTGAGCCTGTTGTGGTAGCAGGTACGTTGGGTGAATGACCGCCCATGGGGGCTCGCGTCGAAGGATCGTGAATCAATTCAGACATGGGTGTCGGTGGGTCGTCAGGCGGTTAGTTCGTCGTACTTGGCGCGAAGGATCTGTACATCTTCCCACGTCGGACGTTTCCAGTTCGGGTTGCGAAGAAGTGCAGCAGGGTGGTAGGTCACCATTACCGGAATGCCGTGATAATCGTGAAACGTGCCGCGCATGTCTTTGAGGGAGGATTGAATGCCAAGCAGGCTCGTTCCCGAGGTCCTTCCAACACAAAGAATCACCTTCGGCCGGATGAGTGATATCTGTTTATGCAGGATCGGAATGTGCGCACGTATCTCTTCGGGAAGCGGGTCACGATTTCCCGGTGGGCGGCTTTTGAGAATGTTGGCGATATACACTGTTTCCCGAGGAAAGCCGATGGCTTCGAGGATTTTGGTCAACAGCTGGCCGGCGCGGCCAACGAACGGCTCGCCCTTTTTGTCTTCATCTGCTCCCGGAGCTTCTCCGATGACCATCAGGTCTGCTTCGGGATTACCGACTCCGAAAACAGGATTGAGGCGTGTTGCGTCGAGCTCGATCAGTTCAGTCGAAGCTACCCAGGCCGAAACCTCGTCGAGCGTCCTCATCCCGACCATGGGTGAGTCGCCGGGAATGAGCTGAGCAATCCGCGCGTACACATCGGCCTCTGATGTGTCTGTTGCGGCCTCGAGGGCTGCTTCCGGTGCGGCTTCCGGTGCGGCTTCAGCAGGAGTTGACTCCACTTCTTCAATCTTATCATCCACAGCTAATTCCTCTTCCACAGGGTCAGTCGTTTCAATCGTTGCGTCGATGACTTCGACGTGTTCTTTTTGTTCGGCCGTGCCCCTCTCTTCAAACACACGTGGCCCGAACAGAGAAATCTGATGCTCGAAAGCGGCGCGAATGTCGTCCAGTTCGGTGGGCATACCGGGAAATTTCTGGTCAGAAAATGATGACGTACAAATGTACTTTGTCAGACCAACGCTCGCGAGGACTGAGCGCTCCTGTTGCACACAACTTTTACCAGCTTATCCCCGGTTGGTAGTGAACTCCAGAATGGCTTCGGCGACTTCGCCTTTCGGCAGTACGGGCAGCTCTATTTGTTGACCCTCATTAGAGAGCAGTGTGACCTTGTTGGTCGTCGTGCCAAATCCGGCCCCTTCTTCCTTCGGATTGTTGAGAACGATCCAGTCCAAATTCTTCCTTTTCAGCTTGGATTGGGCGTTTTTAAGGCCGTCATCCGTTTCCAGAGCAAATCCGACAAGGGTCTGTCCATCTCGTTTTTCTTTTCCAAGTCCGGCAAGGATGTCTATGGTCGGTTGCAGACTCAATTCGCGTGCCGATCCGTCTTTCTTGAGCTTGGAATCCGAGGTGTCGGCCGGTGTGAAGTCCGCCACCGCCGCGACCATCACGATGAAATCTGCGTCGGCGTGTCTCTGGACGGCATCGTCCATTTCCTGTGTGCTGACGACGTCCACTCTTCGGACATATTCGGGCGACTCCAGAGACGTAGGTCCGCTGACCAGCACGACATCTGCGCCGCGGCGCGCCGCGGCGCGAGCGACCTCATATCCCATGGTACCGGTCGAGTGGTTCGAGATGTAGCGGACCGGATCGATGGCCTCGCGAGTGGGTCCCGCCGTTACAAGCACTTTTTTACCCGCAAGCGGCCCATCTCTGAGTGCAATCTTCGCCCTGATGATCTCTGCGGCATGCTCGAAAATAGCGCTCGGTTCGGGCAAGCGGCCCTGACCAACAAGGCCGCTGGCGAGCTCTCCATGCTCTGCTTCCATCACTTCGACCCCGCGTTCGCGCAGCACCTTGTGGTTGTCCACCGTCGAGGGATGGATGTACATGTCGTGGTCCATCGCAGGGCAGACCATCATCGGGCATCGTGCCGTCAGCGCAACAGCTGTCAACATCGAATCGCAGGCGCCGGCCACGAGTTTCGAGGTCGTCTGAGCAGTGGCTGGAGCGACGACGAACAGATCTGCCCACAAGCCCAGCGAAACGTGTTTGGTCCACGAACCGGCTTCGTTCTCGGGAAAAATCTCGATGTGTACTTCATTCTCTGACAGCGTTCCCAGCGTGAGAGGCGTCACAAACCGGGTCGCATCGGGCGTCATGACAACCCGCACTTCAGCTCCGGCCTTCTTGAAAAGCCGGATCAACTCGGCCGTTTTGTATGCTGCGATTCCTCCTGATACGCCCAGAAGAATGCGTCGGCCGTTGAATATGGAAGCGTCAGAAGACATTGAGAGGCTGGTTTTAGGCCCGTTTGGAAGATTATTGCGGCAAAACGGATGAATTACACCCCTATGCAACGCATTACGCCAATGTAAGATCAGAGTGAATCCAGGTATGCCGTCACGATCTGGATCATCTCTTCTGCCGCTCTATTGAGTCGATCGTTCACGATCACATAGTCGAACTCATCGGCGAACGTCAATTCGAGAGATGCTTTTTCAATTCGTGTCTGAAGCGACTGGTCCGTCTCAGTGCCCCTTTCTATGAGTCGCTTCTCGAGTTCAGCCAGCGAGGGGGTCTGCACAAAAAGCGCGAGGCAACGATCGCCAAATTCTTCCTTGACCTTCGTGGCGCCGACCACATCGATGTCAAGAAGTATGGGTGTCTCCGGGGAGGAGCGAGCGACTTCTGAACGAAGTGTGCCGTAATAGCAATCCGGATAGACTTCCTCGTATTCCAGCAGTTCATCGGCAGATATGGCATCACGAAACGCCTCGGCCGAAATAAAATGGTAGTGCACACCATCTTTTTCATGATCTCGCGGAGGTCTCGTGGTCGCAGAGACGGAAAAAAAAGCGCCTGGGAAGTACTCCAGCAGCCTCTTGGCCATGGAGGTCTTGCCCGAGCCGCTCGGAGCGGCAAGAATAATGATGCACGGTTCAGTTTCGGCCATCACTCGACGTTCTCCACTTGCTCGCGAATTTTCTCGAGCTCTTCCTTCATACCCACAACAAGATGAGACATTTCAGCATCGTTGGACTTTGAGCCGATCGTATTGATCTCCCGGTTCATCTCCTGAGCCAGAAAATTAAGCTTTCTACCCACAGGCTCGCCCGATCCGATGGCCTCACGAAACAGTTTGAGATGAGAATCCAGACGCACGCACTCCTCGCGCACATCCAGCTTGTCGGCCAGCATGGCCATCTCATACTCGATCCTGTCCGGATCAATCTTTCCTTCGTCCACAATTTCACCCAGACGCTCACGCAGCCTCTCTCCGGAGGAAGTGACCCGTAATGGGGCCAGGCGTTCGGTTTCGCGAACGCGGGTTTCGATTCCTTCGAGGCGCTCTTCCAACTCATTCTGGAGCGCCACTCCTTCCTGAAGGCGCATGACACGCATGCCTTCGCATGCTTCAGCAAGGGCAAGCTTGGTGGCTTCCCAGGCGTAGTCTTCTTCATCTTCTTCTGGCTCTTCGGTATCGAAGATCTCAGAATACTTCAGAAGATGCTCCAGGCGAAGGGGTTCTTCAATGCCGGCCGATTCACGCACCTCGTTCAATAAAGCGGTGAAAGACTCCACTGCGGGCCGATTCACCTTATAACCGATGGTGTCCGGCGCCGGATCAGTAATCTGCACGAACACATTGATGCGACCTCTGGAAAAGGCAGCCTTAATGGTTTTCTGAATTTCAGCTTCGCGTTCGTTGAGAGAGCGCGGGGTGCGAAGGCTCACTTCGCAATAGCGACTGTTGACCGAGCGAAGTTCTACGACAGATACGTAGCCATGCAGTTCGGATTCGCCCCGGCCATAGCCGGTCATACTTGCAATCATAGTCTGGTAGTCCGGTGAGGAAATAAAAACAGGTTTGGCACTGCAAAAGCACCAGGACGCCGGGCCGAATATACGGTACGCGGACTCAGACAGCAGAATTATAGCCGGAGGGTCAGCGAGTGACCGGTACGGGCTCAGGGACCTGCTGATTGATATAGAATGTCACGGAGTTATTGCCTTGGGAGTCAATTCCAAAGGCGATCAGATCCATGTCGCCATCCTGATTGTAATCGCCGAATGCAGCGGTGGCGTGGACGAATCCTTTTACGTCCAGTTCGGCTGCAAACTGCCCATCCACATTTCGATACAATCTTCCTACGGTTTCTCCCAGCGGTGATCTAGCGCCGACAACGAAAATGTCTTCATCGCCATCGTTCTCATAGTCTCCCCAGATCGCTCGGCCTGTGACGACGCCATCAAACGGGAACGGATGTTTGCTGAATATTCCTGAGTCATTGACGTACATCTCGGTTATGCCGGCGAGCATTCGGGGTCCGAGCTTACCACCTGTAATGAGAAGGTCCGGTTCATTGTCTGCATCCACATCGCCCCATGTCACCGACCCACCGACCAGTTCGGGCAGCTGAGTGCCGTCGAGCGAAAACGTGCCGCCCGTGGCAATGCCGTTGTTGATGTAGATCCCGGAATGGAAATCTCCGTTGCCTCGATCACCGGTCAGTGCGACGTCCAGATCGCCATCACCATCAATATCAGCCCAGGCAGCTTCTCCAAACGCGACTCCAGGGAGACCGGCGTCGGCGCGTACGTAGCTCTGGTTGTTGTTGTTGATGAACACATCAGTGATTGGCTCATAAGGCTGAACCTTGTTCGTCGCACCGCTGAGCAGCAGATCCATGAGCCCGTCTCCGTTCACATCTCCCCACTCTGCGCTGCCTCCCCAGACATCGAGAATACCTTCCGCAACGACCGGGATGAATGTACCCACATTATTGATATAGATCGTCGTGGACGGCTCTCCGGTTTCGACAAGAAGACCGGTGATGACCAGGTCCGGATCGCCGTCGTTGTCGAAGTCTCCCCAGGCGGCGTCCGGTTCCCGGACCAGCTCGAGAGTCACCCCGGTTTCTTCGAGGGACTTGAAGATGAACTCTCCACCGTTGTTTGAGAGAACGACGGACGCGTCATTGGCCCGAAAGAGCCTCACAATCGCTGTTCCGTCGGCATCGCCTGCGACCAACAGGTCCAGGTCGCCATCGACATCGTAATCGGCGAATGCGGCCATACCCGAAGACATATTCGGAATGCCGAAATCAAACAGCGCGGGATCCTGCAGCGTTGAATTGGCCACATCCGGTTGTCCAAAGCTGAAACTGTACTCCCCTCCGGTTCCCCGAACGGAATAGCCGTCCGTTGAGGAGACGGACCAGGTGTAGATCTGATTGGCCGGTAGGAAGACTGTTTCCAGATCCAGAAATGGATCCGTGAGGTTGGGAAACGTGAGTTTCACACCGGGTCCGACGATGTGGACCGTATACAAAACAGCATCTTCGTCAGAACTTTCCTCCCATTCGAATCGAAGCATCGGGTCGGCCGGATCGACAAAGCCCGCATTGAGTGGAAAGGTCTGTGCAAATCCACCCGGCGGATCGTTGGGGCCTACATTTTTAACCATGGTGTAGTGCCGGTTGGGATCCACATCGGTATAGACTTCGACCACCCCGTCAGTCCACTCGATTCTGAGTTCGTCAATCTGAGTGTTCTGCCCTATTCCGAAGTGAGCTCTCAGGCCGTCGCTCTGGTTTCCCATACCGGTGCCTGCAGTAACGGAGCGCATTTGTTGAATGCCGCCCGATGTAACGCGCACCGTCGCACCGACGCCAAACCGATTGTTTTCGTCGCCGCGAAGGGCAAACGTTGCCCAATTATTGCCGCCTCCATCATTGATCATAATGGCAGTTCCCAACTGATGTGGGATCACGATGTCCAGCCATCCGTCGTTATTGACGTCGCCAACCGCGACTGATGCAGATACCGAATCCAAAGCTACTGTCGTCGCCCAACGCTGATCAAAGGTGCCGTCTCCGTTGTTGTGAAACAGGCGTCCACGATTATTGATTGGCAGATAAATATCTACCCAGCCATCGTTGTCGAAATCGGCAACGGCGGCAGGAGTGTTAGGTGTGGGATTGACTCCCAGAATGCCGGCCTCTGCCGCACGGTCCGAAAAAACGCCCTGATCGTTGTGGAATAGGTGGTTTTCAGACGTATTGAACTCCTGGGGCAGGTTGTGGACCAACAGATCCTGCCATCCGTCGTTGTCGTAGTCCAGCCAAACGGCGCCCGCGGCTACGCGACCACTGTTTACTCCGCGGAAAGAAGAAGCATTACCGAAGCGATCCCTGGCAGCGTTGTTCTCCATCAAGAAGTTCTGTCCCGCAAAATGGGCAGAATAAAAGTCAGGATCTCCATCTCGGTCGTAGTCTGCAACGGCCAGGCCGGCGGTCGGCAGGTTGGTTGCAGCTCTCCACGGATCCCCGACATTGGTATATGTACCAGATTCATTGGCCAGATATACCGGGTGATCTCCGTTGGCGGCGGCGGCCACCATGTCCAGCCTTCCGTCCAGGTTCACATCCCACCAGAAGGCGCCTCGAATACCCGTCTGAAAAGTGAGGTTGGTCGTGCTGTTGGCGAGATCGAATTTTTCACCCGTCCGATTCATGTAGAATCGACTGCCCGGTGCTGAGTCCATTATGAGGAGGTCGAGTCTCCCGTCCCGGTTGGCGTCGGCGAAAATGCCGCCTTGAACATTGTTGCCTTCGAGATTGATGTCCGCCTGCGACAAAACATTGGAAAATGACCCATCGTCCTCCTGACGATAGAGCCGACCAGCGTGATAAATGTCGAGACGACCGTCACCATTGTAGTCAGCCAGCGCTACGTTCGCGATGTAGGTACTCGTTTCAGGAAGAACGCGAAGTCTGTTGAACTCGTTGGTAAACGTCTGAGCGCTTGCGCTCACGGGAACGAGCAGAATCAGGCCCAGAAAGAAGGAGCTCCGCTTGAGCATGGATTTCGGTCTGATAAGAGTGGCGTGCATGACGGGCAGGAAAGTAGGGCAAACACAGTTAGTGAAACATGTGTTTTTTGGGCCCCACAGACTCTAGACGTCCCTGAGTCACAAGGGATTCACTTTTTGGCGGCTAAAAGTTATGGTCTGTGTCGGCAGCTGATCATTGCCCGAGGCGGCTTGTTATTGGAGGAAGAATGTTGGAGTATGGGCAGACACTGAAGGAGTCGCCGAAACAGGTGCCAGTTCATGATTAAAATCGGGATATCAGGAGCCAATGGGAAAATGGGCCGATTGTCGATTAGCGCCCTGGACGCAGTCGATGATCTTGCGGTAGGCGGTCTCTACGCCCCCGGACGGAACGGGCACGACATTGAGGGGCATCGCGCAAGTGATGACCCGGCTTCGCTTTCCGGATGTGACATTATTATCGAACTGACGAACCCTTCTGCCGCGGATGAAAACGTCCCCCGATGGAGAGACTTCGGCGCAGACGTGGTGGTGGGCACGTCCGGCTATACTACTGAGCGCCTGGAGAGGCTGCGTGAGGGGTGGTCGGGCCGAAAATCGCGATGTCTCGTGGTTCCGAACTTTGCGATAGGTGCGGTCTTGATGATGCGGTTCGCTGAGCTGGCCGCTCCGCATTTCGAGTCCGCTGAAATCGTGGAGATGCATCATCATGACAAACCGGATGCACCATCGGGCACGGCGCTTCATACGGCAGCCCGAATGGGGGCCGCACGCGAACGCGCAACTCATTCGCGCGGAAACGAGATTGTTTCAGGAGCACTGGGTAGTGAGGTGGAAGGCATTCCAATCCACTCGATGCGTGTGCATGGGTCGTTGGCACATCAGGAGGTTGTTTTCGGTTCCCTTGGCCAATATCTGACAGTCCGGCACGACACGACCGATTATCAGTGTTTTATGCCCGGCGTCCTGCTGGCACTACGCCAGATCGGGAAGCTCGATTCAGGTGTGACGGTAGGGCTGGAGGGCTTGCTTGGGGTTTGAAGAAGCGACGAGGTCGATGAGGCCCGGTCCGAAGATTATCTCACCGCCTTCTTGGCTGCCTGTGTCTCTGCAGCAACTTCTCCTACTTCTTCGTCGATTCCTGTTTCGTCGAGTATGGATTCCTGTTTGCTTTCCTCTGACGACTCCATGCGTAGTAATTCGAGTTCGGATTCAAGCGTCTCTTTCATCGTTTCCTTTGCAGGCTTTTCGACA
>Ga0209992_10004444_pt1 | contig 11008 bp, 12 predicted proteins | sample 2SBtaG_2_FD_182564 | JGI IMG/M metagenome (GOLD analysis project Ga0209992, IMG submission 182564) | Deep subsurface microbial communities from Kolumbo volcano to uncover new lineages of life (NeLLi) - 2SBTROV12_ACTIVE470 metaG (SPAdes)... | ecosystem: Environmental > Aquatic > Marine >... | reverse complement strand
CTTTGGCATCCGATAAATTAAGCGCCGCCCGCAGGTTTTTCATCTGCTTTTGTACGTCTTCCAGCGCCGCTGTATCCGCACCACCATCAAGTCCGGCAATTGCATTTTCAAGTCTGGCAAGCCGCGTCTCGTTATCAATCTGCAAGGCCTCCACCGAGGCGGCAGAGGCAACGACGGCTGCGGGCCCTCTTGTCAGCCTGCCCACAACCGAAACAGCTATGGCAATAACAATAATTGCCGCCGCGGCGATGACCCCAAATTTGATCAAAGAACCAGATGGCAGCGTGCCCGCATTCTGATTAGGACTGTCAGGTTTTGGCTTGGCGCTTGCCACCGGTTTTTCAGGTTGCGCGGTCGTAGGACCGGAAGGCGGCGCGGTGGTCGACACCACTTCTGCTTCAACAACCTCTGACTTCACCGTTTTTGCCGCCGTCTTTCGCTTTGGCGGCGTCAGGATCACCGGCTCTGCCTTCTTGGACGCAGGTCTTTTGGCCGCGCTTGTTTTTCGCGCGGCTTGGGCCGGTGTCGCTTTGGTTTTTGCTGTCTTGGCCGCTGGTTTTTTTACCCCGGTGGTCGGTTTCTTGGTTGCCACGATCCCCGCTCCTTCTGCCGTCTACGCAAATAGATTTAATGCCTGACCCAATAATTTAAAGATAGCGCAAGGCGTTGGCACCAACAAGCACCGTTGGGTTGCGTTAAAGGGATGCACTCAGGCACTTGATCATCGCAGCACCATTCGGGGCGGCGGCGATGGTGACCTTGTGAAACCTGGCGCTGTCCAGCTTGTCGGCAACTTTCTGGCTGATGCAGATCGCCCGCACACCGGACAGATCAGTTTGCAGTGTCTGTTTGGTAAAAATTTCGGCTGTGCGCGGCGAAAACAGCGGCAGCAGGACGGGTGACGCATCTTGCAGCACAGCCAATGCCTTTTCCGTCATTGGCTGTTCAATCTGGTCATAAAGCACAAGCTCACGCGCCTTTATCCCCCGGTCTTGCAGCGTCTGCGCGATGTTCAGGCTGATGAACCGTCCGCGCACATGCAGAAACGTTCCGGCGGCGGGCGGGTGTTTTCCGGCAATCAACCTGATCAGATCATCCGCGTTTCCATTCGCTGAAACCGCCGAAATCCCAAATCCCCGGGCCATATTGGCAGTTCTTTCGCCAACGCAGTAACTTGGTATATCGCGCCGGGTGTATTGAGACGCAAATGCGTTTACCCCGTTCACCGACGTAAAGATCAGATGACCCACACCTTGCAAATCATCCACAGTCTTAACCGCGGCAATCTTCAGCAACGGCGTGATTTCAATGCCAAGATCAACGCCAAGGCGCTGGCGCAAATCCCCGGCAAACTGCAACGCCTGTGCCTTTGGCCGGGTGATCAAAATGGTTGTGGCGGGTTCGCTCATAGTCCATCGGCTTGCTGTTGATTGGCCTAGGTGTTACCTGCGTCCCCGCAACCGTGCAAGAACATGACACTATGAAACCACCCCTTGCCTTTCTTGGAATTGAAAGCAGCTGTGACGAAACAGCCGCTGCCGTGGTGCGCCAAAACAGCGATTTTTCGGCTGATGTTTTATCAAGCGTGGTGTTTGGGCAAAACGACCTGCACGCCGATTTTGGCGGCGTCGTCCCAGAGATCGCCGCCCGTGCCCATGCAGAAAAACTGGACCTTTGTGCAGAGCAGGCGCTGGAAACGGCCGGCCTTGGTCTGCTTGAATTGGACGGAATCGCCGTAACGGCGGGGCCGGGGTTGATTGGCGGCGTTCTGTCGGGCGTCATGTTTGCCAAGGGCCTAAGTGCGGGGTCCGGATTGCCGCTGGTCGGGGTAAATCACCTTGCAGGTCACGCCCTGACGCCGCGCATGTGCGACCAGTTGGATTACCCGTATCTGATGCTGTTGGTGTCAGGCGGCCACTGTCAGTTCCTGATTGTGTTTGGACCTACGGAATTCAGCCGCATCGGCGGAACCATTGACGACGCCCCCGGCGAAGCCTTTGACAAAACAGCCAAGCTGCTGGGTCTGGATCAGCCCGGCGGCCCGGCAATAGAGAGTGCAGCCGGTTCCGGGGACCCTGCGCGTTTTGATCTGCCGCGCCCATTGCTTGATCGGGCCGGGTGCGACATGTCTTTTTCCGGTCTCAAGACCAGCCTGCGTCGCGCCCGCGACCGGTTGATTGCCGATCAGGGCGGGCTGAAATCCGGCGATGTCCACGATCTGGCTGCCGGGTTTCAAGCGGCGGTCAGCGATGTGATATGCGAAAAATCCCGCCGGGCAATGTCGGTTTTCCGGTCCAGAACAAACAGTAAAAACCCGACCTTCGCGGTGGCCGGCGGGGTGGCCTCAAATCTGTTTCTGCGCAAAAACCTGCAAACCGTTTGCGCCAGCAACAATTTTCAGTTCAACGCGCCGCCGCTTCGGTATTGCACAGACAACGCCGCGATGATCGCCTGGGCCGGAATCGAAATCTATCACAGTGGGCACCGGGACAATATGACATTAACAGCACGGCCCCGCTGGCCACTGGACACAACCAGCGCGCCCATGCTGGGATCTGGTAAAAAAGGAGCCAAGGCATGACTGGGATAGCAATTGCCGGGGCCGGTGCATTTGGAACCGCTCTGGCGATCACCCTGGCCCGGCAAAACGACGACGTTATCCTGTGGGCCCGCGATGCCAAAAAGGCCACCCAATTGCAGACCGAACGCGCCAACACCAGGTACCTGCCGAATGTTCCATTTCCACACGCCCTGAACGTCAGCTCCGGCGCCATCGTATTTTCATCAGCGGCAACCACATTGCTGGTGATCCCAACACAACAGCTTCGTGGATTCCTGCAGGATCACGCAAATGAACTGTCCCAGGGCGCGTGTGTTTTATGCTGCAAAGGCGTGGAGGCAGGCACCGGGTTGCTGCCCGGTCAGGTGCTGCAGGAATTCGTTCCAAACGCCAAAACTGCGATTTTGACCGGCCCCGGGTTTGCCGCTGAGATCGCGATGAACAAGCCAACAGCACTGACCCTTGCAAGCACCGGTTCCGTTGCCAAATCCCTGCAAAGCCAGCTGTCCACACCCACTTTCCGTCTTTATCTGTCTGACGATCCGGTTGGCGCACAGCTGGGCGGCGCCTTGAAAAACGTGGTGGCCATCGCCTGTGGCATCGTTATGGGGGCACAGCTTGGCGAAAGCGCGCGGGCGTCGTTGATGACAAGGGGCTATGCGGAAATTCTGCGCCTCGCTGTTGATATGGGGGCAAAACCGGCAACCCTCGCCGGCCTCAGCGGATTTGGTGATCTGGCGCTGACCTGCACCTCTGAACAATCACGGAACTTTTCGTTGGGCTACCGGCTTGGGCGTGGTAAAAACCGGCAGATAGGCAAAACATACGAGGGCGTCGCCACCGCGCAGGCGGTGGTCGAACTTGCAGAGAAACGCGGTATCGATATGCCGATCACACAGATGGTGGCCGGGGTTTTGCGCGAACAAATGACCATAGAACAGGCGGTTCGTGCCTTACTGTCCAGACCGCTGAAACAGGAATTCTGATCCCGCCGCCCGGCACAACAAAAAGGACATGCGATGGCAAACTGGCTGTTTAAATCAGAACCCAACGACTGGAGTTGGGACGACCAAAAGGCCCGCGGTGACGTAGGCGAGGAATGGGACGGCATCCGCAATTATCAGGCCCGCAACAACATGCGGCTGATGCAGATCGGTGATCGTGGGTTTTTTTATCACTCACAAAAAGACAAGGCTGTGGTTGGCATCGTGACGGTTTGCGCCCTTATTCATCCCGACAGTACAACTGACGACGAACGCTGGGAATGTGTTGACATCAAAGCGGTTAAAGACATGCCAACCCCGGTGACCCTGCAAATGTGTAAAGCAGAACCGCGCCTTGCTGATATGGTTTTGGTGAACAACACGCGCTTGTCAGTACAGCCGGTTTCAGACGCTGAATGGGATATCGTCTGTAAGCTTGGCGGGCTGTAAATCAGGGGCGTCTGCGTCCAAAATTCCCCATCCGGTTTCACCTATGCCCAAATACTCAAATCCCGTCAGTGTCCAGAATCGACGACCCGTCACAGACGCGCTGCCCGTTCACAGCTGAAAGCCTCTACCAAAGCATTTAGAGCCCTTCAAACATCAGCGGCGCTGCGGCAAACAGCACACCAAACTGCTTGCACCAAATGGCAACAGAGCCAAAATCACCGGGATTAATCTCTGCCGGAATGGTATAATTCTGATCGCCGATATTGCCCTTAAGCGGCCCCAGCGAAACCCATTCTACCGCCTTCACATCGGCAGAAGACTGTGGATCCGGTGCCTTCACCAGTATCACTTTCAGATCCGGCCCGTTGGTCACTTCAAAGGCTGACAACGTCAGAATGTTGGAGCCGCCGCCTGACTGCACAATCTTCACCTGACCCGCCCCGCGGTGCACCGCGTCGGCATCGTGAAAATTGCCGCTGGCCACATCCGTGACAACCAGATCGCTGGGCAGACTTTCAGAAACAACAACATCGATCCACAACGGTGACGCCAAATACCAAAACGCGTTACCGGCAATAAAACCGATTATGAAAACCGGAATTGAAATTCGCAGAAAACGACGCATAAAAGCCCCCATTGGCGAAGAAAAGATAACTTAGAAACGGTCGCAATTTCTCCATTATAAGGCGAATCCATCGAATAAAAATACCCACAAGATGTAGAGGATCGCACAACATAGGTGGATTTCACCGTTATGACGTGACATATAGACAGTATAAATTCGAATAGGAGGGATAATGGAATATTTAGGAGTAATCGTCGCCGCAGTTGCCAGCTACGCATTTGGTGCGGCCTGGTATATGATCTTGTCCAAGCAATGGCTGGAAGCCGCGGACCTTAAGGCAGAAGACATTGACCGGAAAAACCCCACGCCATTTATCATTTCATTCATTGCCGCCGTGGTTGTGGCCGGAATGATGCGGCACATGTTTGCCCAGGCCAATATTGTGGATGCCAGCAAAGGCTTGTGGTCGGGATTTGGATTGGGTGCTTTTATCGCCGCGCCGTGGATCGTCACAAACTATGCATTTGCCGGTCGCTCCATGCGGCTAAGTTTTATCGACGGTCTTTACGCCATCGTTGGCTGCACGATTATGGGTCTTGTCCTGACACTGTTTTAGAGCCCTTCACCCTTATTCATAAGCTCCCGGCCTGCGCCAATTTGGCCCAGGATCAAGCTGTTGTTCGCAGCCGGTAATGGAGTACCTGCAAGAACAACGGCGCGGAAATAGGGGCAAATTGGCGTGGGTCCCGAGGGGATTTCACCCGGATATGGCATCCGTCGCCCCATTGGCCTTGCACGATATTCATATCACGCTGCGGCCAATAATACGACGGGCTACCGTATCTGGAAGAAACCGGGTGATTATGAATAAGGGTGAAGGGCTCTAATGCCGGAATGCGGGGCCCCAGCCTCTGGGAACCCCGCACCACCCCACTGGCGCCGCCCTAAGCGCTCTGCTCGCCCGCAAAATAATGGCCATGCCGTGTTACCGCTTTCGCCGCGCTGGTACAAACGGCAACTGTGGACAATATGTCCTTAAATCAACCAGTTAAGGTTAATTCGCGATCCGGCGGGTGGGTTTAATCATCCGAAAGACGCACGCCTTCCGTATAGCCGTGGCGGTTGTCTTCGTCGTATTTCGCATTCAACCGATTGCCGTTGTCGAATATCTCATCCGCGTTCACACATTTTGCGTCTTCAATTTGCCGCGCCGCACGAAGCGTGATGTCCGCATGGCCATTCTCGTGTTTGATCAGCGCGTCCATCATCCTGTCCCACCGGCTGAGCAAATCGTCTGACAGCGAATTGGGCGATTTTAATTTTGGGTAAATAAATGTCAGCTTCACCGAAAGTTTGCAGTCAGAAGACCAGTTCACCCGCCACTCTGTCCGGGCCCAGCGTCCCTTGGGGCCCAGCGCGCCCATCTGATCTTTTAATTCACGCCCGGATTGGCCCTCAATTTCGTAAAATACGATTTTTTCAGTGATTTCCGGCTCGCCAAAAACCGGGGTCGTCAGGCCGATACACAATACAACCGCCAAAGCTGCGGAATTTACTGCTCGTTTGCCCAAAGGCAGCATCAGTAACGGTAATGCTCGGCTTTAAATGGCCCCTTCGCACCCACACCGATATAATCAGCCTGCTCTTTTGACAATTCGGTCAGCTTCACTCCGATCTTCGCCAAATGCAGACGCGCGACTTTTTCGTCCAGATGTTTGGGCAGGATATAAACGTCGTTTTCATATTTGCCGTCGTTGGCCCACAGCTCGATCTGCGCCAGCACCTGATTGGTAAAACTGGCGGACATCACAAAAGACGGATGCCCGGTGGCGTTGCCAAGGTTCAACAGGCGCCCTTGGGACAGCAGGATCATCCGGTTGCCGCTTGGCATCTCGACCATATCCACCTGATCTTTGATGTTGGTCCACTTGTGATTGGCCAGATTGGCCACCTGAATTTCATTGTCAAAATGGCCAATGTTACCAACAATCGCCATGTCTTTCATGGCGTGCATATGTTCGATGCGGATCACATCCTTGTTGCCCGTGGTGGTGATGAAAATATCCGCATCGGCAACTGCGTCTTCCAGCGTCACCACCTCAAAACCGTCCATCGCCGCTTGTAGCGCGCAAATCGGATCCACTTCCGTTACTTTCACACGCGCACCCGCACCGCGCAGGCTGGCGCTTGATCCTTTGCCCACATCCCCATAGCCGCAAACCACTGCGGTTTTACCCGCCATCATGGTGTCTGTGGCGCGGCGGATACCATCCACCAGCGATTCTTTGCAGCCGTATTTATTGTCAAACTTTGACTTTGTAACGCTGTCATTCACATTGATCGCCGGAAACGGCAGCTGGCCGTTTTTGTGTAATTCATAAAGACGGTGCACGCCGGTGGTGGTCTCCTCTGAAACCCCTTTGATGGCGTCGCGGGTTTTGGTGAACCAGCCCGGGCTTTCAGCCATGCGCTTTTTAATCTGCGCAAATATCGCCTCTTCCTCTTCGGATTTCGGCACCTCGATCAGATCGGTCTCGCCCGCCTCAACCCGCGCGCCCAGCAAAACATAAAGCGTGGCGTCTCCGCCATCATCCAGAATAAGGTTCGCGCCTTCCGGAAACATGAACGACCGGTCAAGATAATCCCAATGTTCAACCAAAGACTGCCCTTTGATCGCAAACACCGGAACACCCGATTTGGCTATTGCAGCGGCGGCGTGATCCTGTGTCGAAAATATATTGCACGACGCCCAGCGCACATCAGCACCAAGTGCAGTCAGCGTTTCGATCAAAACAGCCGTCTGAATCGTCATATGCAACGACCCGACAATACGAGAACCCTTCAGTGGTTGGCTGTCGCCAAATTCTTCGCGCAGGCTCATCAGACCCGGCATTTCGGTTTCCGCAATGTCCAGTTCCTTGCGACCAAAATCCGCCAGTGAAATGTCTTTAACAATATAGTCGTTGCTCATGCCGAACGTCCTTTTTAGATAAGATCGGGCTGCCATATCTTACTCGACAAGGTCTTTCAAGGCGGGGTAAGTTTTTACACCAGCAACCGTAAGAAACAGCCATGAAACACCCCCGCGCCTGGCAACGAATGCTCTCTGGTCGTCGTCTTGACCTACTGAACCCGTCACCGCTGGATATAGAAATAGAGGACATCGCGCGCGGGCTGTCGTTTCAGGCCCGTTGGAACGGCCAGACGATTGGCGAGTTTCCCTATTCTGTTGCCGAGCATTCGATCCTGGTTGAAAGAATATTCACCAAACTCTACCCCGGTGCCCCCATCAAATGGCGGCTCGCCGCATTGCTGCATGACGCGCCCGAATTCGTGATTGGGGATATGATATCGCCGGTCAAGGCTGCGGTTGGTCCCGGTTATAAAGAACTGGACGGCCGCCTGATGGCCGCCATCCACCTGCGTTTTGGACTGCCTGCCACGCTGCCTGTTACCGTGAAAAAACAAATCAAGCGCGCGGATAAAATCTCTGCTTGGCTGGAAGCCACTCAAATCGCCGGGTTTGAACCCTCAGAGGCGGACAAGTTGTTCGGCAAACCGCCCCCGCCTTTGTCCACGACCTTGCAAATCACTCTGCGAGAGCCCGCAACCGTGCGATCCGATTTTACAGCCAAACACGCTGACATTCTTCGGCGATTCTGAATAAGTCCAACTCTTCCTCATTAAACAGCAGGATCAACATGAAACGACGCACATTACTAAAATCACTCAGTGCCGGACTGGTGTCAGGATTCATTCCCTGGACCGGCGCATTTGCCGGTCAACAACCGTTGGTGGGATACCTGCGCACCAACTGGAGTCGTGATCCTTATTCCTACGGGTCTTATTCTTACGTTGCCAAAGGATCCTGGAACCGCGACCGGGCCAGGATCGAAGCGCCCGTAGCCGACAGAATTTTCTTCGCTGGAGAGGCGGTATTTCCAGATCACAACGCTACGGTCCACGCGGCATATGAATCCGGCCAGCAAACCGCCGCGATGGTGCTGCGTGGCAACGCCGCCAACGTTGCCGTCATTGGCGCGGGCATGGCTGGCCTGTCCGCTGCCCACCGTTTGGCGGTAGCGGGGCTTAACATAACAGTATTTGAAGCCCGCAACCGCATTGGCGGGCGCATCTTTACCAACAATTCACTGGGCATGCCGCTTGATCTTGGTGCCAGCTGGATACACGGCACTGTCGAAAATCCGTTAACCGAACTTGCCAACGCCGCCGGTCAAAAGCGCATTCAGACCGATGACAGCTATGTTATCCGCGGGCGCGACGGTCGGGATATTGCTGACCGCGATGCACCGGGTTGGTTGGAAAATGTGACCGATATCCAGCACGACGCGGCAGCTGACTTTAGCCAACTCAACAAACTGGCCTACCTGATGCAAGATGATTATGGCGGTCCTGAAGTCATATTCCCAAAGGGCTATGCGCCAATCTTTGATCAGCTGACCGGAACCTATGGTCTTCATTTATCCAGTGTCGTTCGTCAAATCGATCAAACCGACAGGGGCGTAGCGGTAAAATTTGACAGCCGCCAAACCGTGTTATTTGACGCTGTTGTCGTCACCCTTCCGCTGGGCGTTTTAAAACAAAACACCGTCACCTTTAATCCGCCCCTTCCGGCCAGAAAACAAGATGCCATCCGGCGCATCGGCATGGGCACGCTGGATAAGGTCTATTTGCTTTATGATCAGCCGTTTTGGGACGTTGACGCAACGTGGATCATCACACCCGAAAACGACTTACCGCAGGGGCAATTCAACCAATGGCTAAATCTTTATAAATACACCGGCAAACCGGTCATCATGGCATTCAACGGCGGCCCGCCGGCGCTGGATCTGGCTGGGCATTCAGACGCAGAGTTGGTCCAGCGCGCCCGGCAAACACTAAGTTTGGCCTACCCCGCATAACACCTCAATTCACCGACAATTATACTAAAATTATCGCTTCTTTGCGGTCCAAATATCCTCGCCGAAGGCCAGAAAATTATCTGGGCGAGCGTTTTGCCAGTATTCGCTGCAGGGTCCGCCTATGCATGTTCAGCCGCCGCGCGGTTTCAGAAACATTGCGGTCGCACAACTCAAACACCCGCTGGATATGCTCCCATCGCACCCGGTCCGCAGACATGGGATTTTCCGGCGGCGGCGGGCGGTCATCACCAGCCAACAGGGCCGCCGTCACATCGTTTGCATCCGCCGGTTTTGACAGGTAATCCGTGGCGCCGATTTTGACCGCCGCAACCGCGGTGGCAATCGCGCCGTACCCCGTTAACACCACAATCTTGCAATCGGGCCGCTTTTCGCGCAGCACCTCAACCACGTCCAGCCCGTTGCCGTCTTCCAGGCGCAGGTCCACAACCGCATAGGCCGGTGGCCGCGCCGTGGCGATGGCTTTTCCGGCGGCCACGGTTTCCACAGCTTCCGGCGCAAAGCCGCGCTTTTCCAGCGCCCGCGCCAGACGTCGCAAAAACGGCTCGTCGTCGTCAACGATCAGCAGGCTGCTGTCTTCACCGATTTCACCAAACTCACGTTCTGCCATTGGGATCACTCCGAGGTACTGTTCTCAGGTTTAATACTGCGGCGTTGTGGATTGGTCAAACTGCATTAAGTTGAGGCAAAGCAAGACACAGATTTTGCCATCAGCGCCGGGGTCACCTCGCGGCGGAAAAACTCTGCAAATCCTGTGCCCGGCATCACCAGATAGGTGAATCCAAGATGGTCCACCAAATAGTCATGTTCATGGTCCGCATCCTGATCTTCATCATGCCCGTGCCCGGGGTCCGGTGTGTTGATCTTAAAATAGGTCTTGTAGGTTTTTGATACGGCGGTGATCTGGTCAATATCCCCGGTCAGCCCAATCATGTCAGGATGCCAGGCCTCTACGTACTCTGCCAGTACCTTTGGTGTGTCCCGATCCGGATCGACTGTTATGAAAATCGGCGTTACGGCAATATTATCCTCGGCCAGTATTTCGACTGCCGCAATGTTTCTGGCGTTGTCAATCGGGCATATGTCGGGGCAGTTTGTGAAGCCGAAATAAACCAGCGACGGCGCTGTAATCACATCTGTATCGGTCACAAGATTACCGGAATGATTGATCAGGCTGAACGCACCGCCAATTTCCGCCGTGCCGGTCGCATTTTTATCCCGACGACATTTGGCAAACGGATCGTCACTATTTCCGGCGCTAAAAACAAAAATTCCCGCTCCGCCCAGCAACACGGCGGCACCCACAACACCCGCAAGCAGCTTTTGCCTCATCGCAACCCTCCCCATCCAAATCCAGTCGGTTGATGTACGATTACAAGCTGAGTATCAAGACACGATGCTGTAATTTGGGCCGGAACGATAATGCCTGATCCAACCGAAACTTTGTTTGAACTGGATGGCCGCGGCGAATGGGTGCGGCTGCACACATTAATCAACCTGCGCTGGCTTG
>Ga0209992_10004443_pt1 | contig 11012 bp, 17 predicted proteins | sample 2SBtaG_2_FD_182564 | JGI IMG/M metagenome (GOLD analysis project Ga0209992, IMG submission 182564) | Deep subsurface microbial communities from Kolumbo volcano to uncover new lineages of life (NeLLi) - 2SBTROV12_ACTIVE470 metaG (SPAdes)... | ecosystem: Environmental > Aquatic > Marine >... | reverse complement strand
ACCGCACTAGGGGCAAAAAGTGGATTTTGGGAGGTGTATTAGGAAAACTGGGTTTCTAAGTCGCGGATTGCACTAGGAAAACCGGAAAGTTAGCCGGAAGTGATCGTAGAGCCGATTATTTTATAACTACTTCAGGTACTATGATCCCCATACTGGGCGTTACATGACCAGTGATCCGATAGGATTGGATGGGGGACTGAATACCTATGCGTATGTAGGTGGCAATCCGTTAAATTACGCCGACCCGTCGGGTCTGTGCCCTTTATGTTACATCGCATACGAAGCAGGGAGACAAGCAGTATTTTATGGTGGAAGGATTGCTGCACGCTTTTTGGCCACGCGATTTGGTGCGGTATTGGCCAGAACCACACCAATATCTCTGACGCTTGCAAGTTTAGCTCAAGGTGAGCCACCTGCTGGAATATGTAAAATACCAGTTACGAAGGCGGGAAGTGCAAGTGCGATGCGGAGATTAGAATTTAATCCTTCTCCGAAACATGGTGCTTCGGCACGGCAAACATCAAAAGGCATAGCGAGTCGTGGTCCTACAGATGGTCAACACGCTTTAGATGCTTCAGTCCAAGTTAGAAGCACTTCTCCTACAAGAGTGGGTGTCGACAAATCTAATGGAGAAATTGTGATCTTCAACCAAACATCTGAGGGTGTCTTTCACGGACACGTGAGACTATTTGGTGAACTGAACAACCGTATGAAAAGCGCACTTATTAAGTCGGGGATGGTTGATCGAAAGGGCAATATCCGATGAGTTTACGTTATCGAGCACCGTCGGATATAGGTAAAACGAAGTTTTTGGAAATCATCGCTGAAGATGTGGTTGCGTTAGTGTGTCAGGCAATCGTCGATGCGGTCCACAACATTGAGGATTACAATTGGCTCCTTGCTCAGTTTATAGGTCTTTTGAGTCATCCGAACGAACAGGTTCGTGGCGTCACCGCTACTTGTATTGGCCACCTTGCTAGGCTAAATCCTGAAGCTGATCGTGAACAGCTACTGTCAATCCTTCGACCGTTGTTGTCAGACCCATCTATCACTGGGCAAGTGGAAGATGCAATCGACGACGTCTGCACGTTTGCTCGATAATACGTTGCTCCAAAAAATAAATAGGATCAGATACGTGACGAAAAAAAGTGGCCTCTTAATTTAATCCCCTCGATCAAAGCAATATCCTTGCCCAGCAGATCGTTGACCTTAACGCCATTGGTCTTCGCCTTTTCCGATAAGTGATCGAAGACCTCAGCATCTAGATAAACTAGCAGGTAGAGGCGTTAGGGCGGTAAAATTTGCGCGCTCACCAATGTTAAAATCAAAACCGCACTAGGGGCAAAAAGTAGATTTTGGGAGATGTATTAGGGAAACTGGGTTGCTAACTCGCTGAGTGAACCAGGAAAACCGGAAAGTTAGTGGGAAGTGATCGTAGAGCCGATTACTTTATAACTACTTTAGGTACTATGATCCGTCCACGGGACGGTACATGACCAGTGATCCCATAGGATTAGCTGGTGGTCTGAATACTTATGGGTATGCAAGCGCAAATCCTATCAACGTTTATGACCCTAACGGACTTTTAGGGATTCAGGATGGTGGGATTGATGCCTTTCTTGAGTTTGCGACTCAGTTCGCTGAAAATGATGGCAACCTAGCGTGCGTTGATTTTCGAGCGGTTGCGATTGCCGGTGTATCTGGGACCTTTAGTTTAAATTACCTGGCTCGGGTAAAAAGGATTCAGCGCCTTGCGGGGCTTTTGAAGAATAAGTTTTCGAAAGCCACAAAGGGCACACTCAACCCGCAGCAAGCGAAAAACCTAGCACGTTTTGACAAGAAGAAACCTGCAAACTCAACGGATACGGTAATTCGGGATTTGCCCGGTGGCGGCAAAGCATTCCAAGCCGATTCGGCTGCACAGAATATCCCAGGATCATTCGCTCGGTTTGAAAAACAGATCGATTCTGCTGGGAAAACCACACAATTCACCAAAACAACTTTTGGTCCAAAAGGCGAGATTGTCCATGTTAAGGACAAGATTACAGTCCAAACATTTATTCCCGGACAATAGCCATGGATGAGCGAACCGACACGTTAAAAGCACTTTTGAGACTCAATAAACCGATTGAAGACATTACTGCCACTTTGTCCAAATTTGATTGGGATAGTGAGGAGTTAGTCGTTGTTGAAATTGACCATATCAGGCAGGTTCTTAAACGCTATATATCAGGCGAGCTTAATGAAGCAATTATTGAAAATTGGGCAAATACGATTGAATGTCGGGATGACGTTGGCATATCTGAAGAGGCTGAAGATGTTATCGAAGAGTTAATTCATGAATTAGCTAACCCTGATCTTACACAAAAGTTGACTCCTGAACGAGCGCAGGCTTTGGTTAGGAACCTAGAGACATGAGAAGCACGCTCCATCTCCTGTCGCTATTGATGCTGACTATTTTCGCCAGCCAAGCATGGCCTGTGATGGCCGTTCCAGCTACCCTATACGAGTACGACGTAAGCATAAAAGATACCTCTGCTGAAAATACGGAGCTGGAGCACCAAAACTACGCTTACGACAATATCGAAAATCTTCAGCATTATGGTGTTAAAGCCATTACCAGCTCTCAAGATGAGAAGACGAAAATTGGGTCCTTTTTTGCTTTTGATAACGGCCTTTTTGCCACAAAGAGTGGACAGAAGTTACTGGCCTCCCCGCGGAGACACCTTCTTGATTCGGTTACTGACCAGAAACTTAGAAATAGGATTGATGCACTTTATCGACCTAATGCGAAAGTGGGTAGTGGTAGTACTGCCGATGCAATCCGTCATGAATTGCGCACGGGTGAACTGCTGTCACCCAAAGGGCATTTCCAAAAGGGAATCGAAATGCGCAATGGTTTGATGAAGGATCTTAAGAGTGGCAGGCTAAATAATGCAGATTCAGCAATAGCGCGTCAAACGCTCAAGGATTTGCAAAATGCACTATCTGGACAATAGCGTGTTAAAACCAGAAACAGTTATTTCAGCACTGCTAGCAGAATGCCCAAGTTTTGCGAAGTTAGCCGATATTGAGGAAGGAACGTATAGCGTTTTGGGCGATTTTGCAATCTATCTGCGTGATGGAATTACAAACAATACCCTTCAGGCTGATGGTCTTGAAAGTGCCTTTGCCTTTCTAAATAAGATGGGTGCCAGTGATGACCTTGAAGTTCAAAATCAGCTTGTTGTGGGTATTTTAGAAATTTTGGCCGACACTGATGAATCGACTTCAGCGGCAAAAAGAAAACTGGAAGGTCGTGCTCTTGAGTTGTTCGATCGCACTTTGTCGGGATGGAACAAGGCTTGAAACAAAGTCTCGTAAAAGTGAGACTTTGTCGTTAAGCCTCCAAAAACTGATTGGTCGTAATATCCGCCTGTTTGAGAATAGCCTTGAGTGTGCCTTCCGGCATATCCCCCGGATGATTGGGAATAGTCGTGTATTTATCGGTTACCGGGTTAAACCAGATCTCATGAGACCCGGCGGCCTGGCGGTCAAACTCAAATCCCAGTTTTTTGAGCTTTTTGATAATCTGTCGATACTTGAATCCTGCCAGTCTGCCCACTAGCTACCCAGAATCAGCGGGTAGTCAAACGAATCCTGGGTCGATGCCAGCTGGGTTTGGTGGTGACGCTCACTTTGTGCCTCCAGCAGTTTCTTAGCGACATCGCGGGCAATTTCCAACGTTTCAGTAATCGTACGCCCCTGAGCCACTAATCCCGGAATATCCTTGCTGGTAGCCAGATAAACGCCTTCCGGCAACTTCTCGATATGTAAATTGGCAATTTGTTCCATTGTCGTCTCTCGCATTTTCAGGAGGCATTCGCCTTCTGCTTGAGCTGCTCGGCTTCAACAAAGGTATCGATCAGCTGCGTGATCTGTTGGCGGGGCCTTGGCCCCAATTTCTCGATCTGTCGAATCCGCCGCTCCAGCCGACTGCTGATCGGTAGGGTCTCGACAGGCTTGATACCCAGCAATTCATCCGCACTCACATTCAGCGCCCTGGCCAGATCGACCAACATATTGGCAGGCGGATGCTGACTCTCTGATTCATAGTAGGCAATCATCCGGCGTGTTGCGCTGATCTCATCCGCCAACTGCTGCTGAGTATACCCGGCAGCCTTGCGCAGCTTGGCCAGCCGTTTGCCAAAGCTGCTGAGTTCTTCATTGATCTTCTTGGACATACATACATTCCTCTGCACGGTATGTCCAATAGTGTAAACCCGGTTTTCGTTCATGGGTGTTGCACGGCCTTCGTTCTTTCTTTAGAATGTCCGGTAATCGTACATATTGTTGACACAAAAATCAACGCCAAAAAAATCCTGAAAAGGTCTTGACACGTTTTTGAGAGGAACTCGGCTATGGCCCGTATCCCTGACGATCAGATCGAACGTCTGAAACACGAAATTGCCCTCCAGCGCCTGGCTGAGGGAATCGGTATTGTATTAAAACCCTGCAATCAGGAATTGCGGGGGTTATGCCCTTTCCACGAGGATCACGATCCCTCTTTGTTCATCCATCCGGTGAAAAATCTGTTTCACTGCAAGGGCTGTGGCGCAAACGGATCTCCCATTGACTGGGTGATGAAAGCCGAGGGAATCAGTTTCCGTCATGCCGTGGAACTGTTGCAGGCGGATTATCAACCGTTAGCCGCTGGATCCGTGAAACAGTCCACGGTCAAAAAGCTGCCGACGACACTGGAACGAAGCGTCGAGGACGCCAAATTGTTAGTTCAGGTCATCGACTATTATCATCAGGCATTGAAGAACAGTCCGGAAGCCTTAGCCTATCTGGAAAAACGGGGGATTGCATCCAGTGAAGCCATTGACCGTTTCAAACTAGGCTTTGCCAATCGGACGTTGGGTTATCGTCTGCCGGCAAAAAACCGCAAAGAAGGGGCGGCGATCCGCGGACAATTACAGCGGATTGGTTTATTGCGATCCTCCGGACACGAACACTTTAACGGTTCGATCGTGATGCCGGTGATCGATGAAACCAGCCGGGTTTTGGAAGTCTACGGGCGTAAGATCAACGACAATCTCAGAAAAGGCACCCCGACCCATTGTTATTTGCCCGGCGCGCATGCCGGAGTCTGGAATGAAGCGGCGTTAAAAGCCTCGAAAGAAATCATTCTGTGCGAATCATTGATTGACGCTTTAACCTTCTGGTGTGCCGGTTACCGCAATGTCACCACCAGCTATGGCATTGAAGGGTTTACTTCCGATCATTTAGCCGCTTTCAAGCAACATCATATCGAACGCATTTTAATCGCTTATGATCGGGATGAAGCTGGTAATCGGGCTGCTGACAAATTATCGGAACAATTGATTGCCGAAGGCCTTGACTGTTACCCCTATATGTCAGGCTAGTTGTCGCTTTTTCTTTTCCCCCATGGGGGAAATTTTTTGAGGCGAAGCGAAATGATGAAATCCAGTTATACGGAAGCGTTCCGAGAACAAGCCGTCGAGAAAGTATTGCAACGCGGCCACAAAACCATACAAACTGTGGCTGATGAGTTAAACGTGAATCATTTTACGTTGAAAAACTGGTTAAAAACCTATAAACGAGGAACGATGCCCGAAGAACCCGCAAGCAAACGACCAGAGGACTGGAGTACAGAAGAGCGCTTTCAACTTTTAATGGAAAGCAGCGCCTTTGACGATGAAGCCTTGAATGCCTTCTGTCGCCAGAAAGGTATTTTTACCCATCACTTGGAAACCTGGAAAAAAACTTTCCTTCTTTCTCAGCAATCGGTCGCTAAAACGACTGCAGACAAAGTTTTGCGGGATGAAAACAAACAGCTGAAAAAAGAACTCAATCGTAAAGAAAAAGCACTGGCGGAAGCCGCTGCTCTACTGGTGCTGCAAAAAAAGTTCAACGCGTTCTGGGAGGAAAAGGGGTGATGACGATCCTCTCGGAACGCACACAGATTATAGGATGGGTGGAGACAGCCATCCGTCAGGGCGCTCGCCAAAACAAAGCCGCAACGGTGATAGGCTTGCCTGCGCGCACGCTACAGCGCTGGAAACAGTCCGGTGAAATTAAAGAAGACGGCCGCAGAACCCGTGCACTGCGTCCCTCCAATAAACTGACGGACGCAGAAAGAGCGCGCGTATTATCGATTGCTAATTCAGGGGAATTTAAACACATGACGCCGCATCAGATCGTGCCACGACTGGCTGAGCGAGGCGAGTATATAGCGTCGGAGTCCAGTTTTTATCGTATTCTTAAAGCGGAAAATCAATTGGCCCATCGACACAGCACTCGAGTCCCCACCCCACGCGCCAAGCCGAAAGCCTTAACCGCAACAGCACCTAATCAGATTTTTAGCTGGGACATTACCTATTTGGCCACCTGCGTGAAAGGACAGTTTTATTACCTGTATCTTTTTGTTGATATTTTTAGCCGTAAAATTGTGGGCTGGCAAATCTACCGTGAAGAAAGCAGTGCCCACGCAGCCGATGTGATCAAGGACATCTGTCGTCAGGAAAACATCGCTGAAGGTCAAGTGACATTACATTCTGACAATGGCGGCCCAATGAAGGGCGCGACGATGCTGGCAACTTTACAGACACTGGGGATCATGCCCTCATTAAGCCGTCCTTCAGTCAGTAATGACAATCCCTATTCAGAGGCTTTGTTCCGCACCTTGAAATACCGTCCGAATTATCCGAGCAAACCGTTTGACACGTTGGAAGCGGCTCGCCAGTGGGTGACCGGTTTTGTTGATTGGTATAACCACGAGCACCGACATAGTGGCATTCAATTTGTGACGCCCGCACAACGGCATGTAGGACGTGATCAGGCCATTTTAATCCGCAGAAAAGCGACTTATCTTGCGGCTAAGACCGCTCACCCGAGCCGATGGAGTCAAGCTATTCGTAATTGGGACTGGTGTTCACAGGTTTGTCTTAATCCGGGTAAAGACGATCAAAAACCGATCCATTCACAGTTCCAATCGATTCATTGATTTTTTAATTTATGCGACAACTACCTTGAATTCTACCGCAGCCACTGTCGCGGCTGTAAGGTGTGCTGCGCACGTAACCGGGGGTCTTCATCCGCCGGCGAGGCACTGCCACCCCCGTTTAGCGGCTAAAAAGAAATATCCACACCCGACAATCGCCAATGTTAAAATCAAAACCGCACTAAGGGCAAAAAGTTGATTTTGGGAGGTGTACTAGGAAAAACGGGTTGCTAAGCGGCTGAGTGGACTAGGAAAACTGGAATATTAGCTGGAAGTGATCGTAGAGCCGATTAGTTTATAACTACTTCAGGTATTATGATCCGAGTACTGGGCGGTACATTACTTCGGATCCGATTGGGCTGGAAGGGGGGCTGAATACTTATGGTTATGCCAATCAAAACCCGATTAGGTTTACTGATCCTTTAGGACTGTTTTTTACACCGGAAACTGGTATAGACCTTGTTAGTCTTGGGTTAAGTGTTGACGAGTTTTACAGGAACCCCAATTTTTTAAATGGTCTTGGTGTTGCAGTAGACGGGATCGGAGCCCTTACCCCGTTTGTTCCTGCAGGGGTAGGGATTATTCGGCAATGCGACAACATTGTTGATGTCACAAAGAAACCACTGCTTGGTCAGAATCCGAAGATTAAGAAAGATCGTACGTTAACTGATCTTGATCCAGTCCATGATCGTGCGACTGCAAAAAGTATTTTCCGAAATCAAACGAAAGGGCAGAATGTCCGCCAATTTACGAACAAAAATGGTGACATTATTCGACGTGCGGACGATGGAACACAAATACGGATGAATCCTGATGATTCAACTCGCTTGGACCTTCCCGGGCGTGGCACCCAGCCCAATGGTGAAACAATTCACTTCAACCCATGATGGATATTCATTTATGAGCAAAAATGATTATCTGAATAGCTTGCTTGTTGGAGCTTGGGAAAAGATCGTCGTACAGAGTGGGAGACTAGAATACTCCCCATCAAAAGTTGTTTATCTTCTTTCTGGGATATGGATTTACTGCTTGTCAAGATGGGTCGAAATATCCGCAACCCGTATCAATGAAGACGACTTTCGTCTTTCTGTTAGTGTATTGGAATTGCCACCAATACCGGAGCCATCAAGGCTCAATAATCCGCCTAGGCAACTATTGCAATCGTTTCCGGCAGATTGTCGTCTAGATAAATTCGTGGACGGCTGTGTGGCAGACGTGTCCGCTTCTTCCAAAAATATGGATGATGAGATCTTGATTGACTCATCTTTAACCGTTGAGTCTATTGACGGATATAAAATAGAGATCAAAGTTAGTGGCAAGTTTCCTGGGAGTATTGAGCTGAAATCCCTGTGAACTATAGAACTATAGAAGTCTTGTCTTTTGCTGACGGTCTTCAAACCACCGGGGTCAGGACTCGATAGAAAAACTATAGGGAAAAGGTGCCCGATTTATTTGATACCTTCAATCAACGCAATATCCTTACGCAGCAGATCGTTGACCATTTCGTTGATCTCAACACCTTTGGTCTTCGCCTTTTCCGACAGATAGTCGAAGACTTCAGCGGCTTTTAGCGGCTAAAGAGAAAAATCCACACCTAACAATCACCAATGTTAAAATCAAAACCCTACCAAGGGTGAAAAATTGATTGTGGGAGGTGTATCAGGCAGATTGATTCGCTAAACAGCGGATTGCATTAGGAAAACTGGAACGTTAGCCGGAAGCAATCGTAGGACCAATTATTTTATAACTACTTTCGGTATTATGATCCCCAAACTGGGCGGTATATTACTAGTGATCCGATTGGATTGGATGGGGGGCTGAATACCTATGCTTATGTGGGTGGGAATCCTGTTAATTTTGTTGATCCTTTCGGACTACTTAAAAATGACGTTAGTATTGGTGGTTCAATCCCATTTGTAGGTGGTTTTGATGTTGGTTTGTTTGCAACTGATGGTATGGGTGATCTTGGCTGCAATGCTGACGCGGGGATATTTTTACAGATTAACAAGCCAATTAGTGGAGGGGGGCTTGAATCTGGAATAGGAAAACTTAAACTTGGTCCTGCAATCGGTATTTCCGAAGGTGGTAGAGGGAATACAATTCAGACAGGCGGTGAATTTTTTGTAGGCGTCAAAGGTTTGGGGGTTACAGTAAGTTCTTCTTCTGGTAGCGGTACTACTCCAAATGGTGTAGCCATAGAAGGTGGTGTGGTTGCTGCTTTTGGCGGCGATCAGACTGTAAACTTTTCATTATCCATTGGTGATTTGGCAAGATTGACCGCGGCTGTGGTTTCCGGGGATTTTAGCCAAAAGATCTTTGGCGTTGATTCGAGCAACCAGTGTGGGTGCAACAAATAATGAGTTACCATAAGAAAAAATTGTTAATCCTCTTAACTGTGGCCATATCAGTAGGAATAGTTAACCGTTTCTTTGATGATTCAAATTTTTCAGATGGCTTATCCTCTGTTAGCTGGATTTATTGGTTTGGAATGGCAATTGTAGTTTACCTTGCATACTATGTACTAACACTGAATTGCCCAAATCCTGAATGTAAAAAGCCGCAAATATATAGAAGTGTTTCCCCGAAAGATTGGCATTGGCCAGATGACAGTTGCTATGCCTGCGGTACTAAATTGACAGAAAAAAATAATATCAACTAGGCCAAGTCCGATAGCTTGCATCTCCTGTGCTGGTTAATCTCTTTTTAATAGCGAACACCCGCCCAGACTCCGCAGCAAGAGATTGAGTTGTTAAATCTCCAAAAACTGCTCAGTCGTAACATCGGCCTGCCTGAGAATAGCCTTCAGCGTTCCTTCCGGCATATCCCCTGGATGGTTAGGAATAGTCGTGTATTTGTCGGTTGCCGGATTAAACCAGATCTCATGAGACCCGGCGGCCTGGCGGTCAAACTCAAATCCCAGTTTTTTGAGCTTCTTGATAATCTGCCGATACTTGAAACCCGCCAGCCTGCCCACTAGCTACCCAGAATCAGCGGGTAGTCAAACGAATCCTGGGTCGATGCCAGCTGGGTCTGGTGGTGGCGCTCAGTTTGCGCCTCCAGTAATTTCTTAGCGACATCGCGGGCAATTTCCAAGGTTTCGGTAATCGTGCGTCCCTGGGCCACTAATCCCGGAATATCATCACTGGTGGCCAAATAAACGCCTTCCGGCAACTTCTCGATATGTAAATTGGCAATTTGTTCCATTGTCGTCTCTCGTGTTTTCAGGAGGCATTCGCCTTCTGCTTGAGCTGCTCGGCTTCAACAAAGGTATCGATCAGCTGAGTGATCTGTTGGCGGGGCCTTGGCCCCAATTTCTCAATTTGGCGAATCCGGCGCTCCAACCGACTGCTGATCGGTAAGGTCTCGACAGGCTTGATACCCAGCAATTCATCCGCACTCACATTCAGCGCCCAGGCCAGATCAACCAGCATATTGGCCGGTGGATGCTGACTCTCTGATTCATAGTAGGCAATCATCCGGCGTGTTGCGCTGATCTCATCCGCCAACTGCTGCTGAGTGTACCCGGCAGCCTTGCGCAGCTTGGCCAGCCGTTTGCCAAAGCTGCTGAGTTCTTCATTGATCTTCTTGGACATACATACATTCCTCTGCACGGTATGTCCAATAGTGTAAACCCGGTTTTCGTTCATGGGTGTTGCACGGCCTTCGTTCTTTCTTTAGAATGTCCGGTAATCGTACATATTGTTGACACAAAAATCAACGCCAAAAAAATCCTGAAAAGGTCTTGACACGTTTTTGAGAGGAACTCGGCTATGGCCCGTATCCCTGACGATCAGATCGAACGTCTGAAACACGAAATTGCCCTCCAGCGCCTGGCTGAGGGAATCGGTATTGTATTAAAACCCTGCAATCAGGAACTGCTGCATATTCTGGCCCAATCTGAACACTGATTCTGGCGCAACGTGAACAGCGATTCTGGTTTATGGTGAACAGTGATTCCGGCTGAAGATGAACAGTTTTTCAAGTTTTTCCGGAATTGATGTTCAAC
>Ga0209992_10004440_pt1 | contig 11020 bp, 12 predicted proteins | sample 2SBtaG_2_FD_182564 | JGI IMG/M metagenome (GOLD analysis project Ga0209992, IMG submission 182564) | Deep subsurface microbial communities from Kolumbo volcano to uncover new lineages of life (NeLLi) - 2SBTROV12_ACTIVE470 metaG (SPAdes)... | ecosystem: Environmental > Aquatic > Marine >... | reverse complement strand
TATTTTTGTAAGAGAAAAATCAATTCCTTTCGTATTATATCTAAAATTAGAGACAGAATATTATCGATCAAAAATAATTTGTAAAAAATGAATTTAAAGAAATAATGGCGCCCTCGGCGGGATTTGTAAAATTAGATTGACACCCTTTCATATTTTAGGATAATTATGCTCAAAAATAGTCATCATTAGACCCAAATTAGAGGCAGCAGTATGTAGTATGAACAATTAAGAACTATTTTGGATTGCTATCCAAAACGGCACCTTGCCTACTGGAATCTTTTCTTTTACATCCAGGCTTTGCGAATCAATTACCACTATTTCATTAGTTTTGGTTATTCCAACAAACACTTCAGTACCTGCAGGATTTGACCTGATTCCATGCGGACCTACACCTACATCTATCTGCTTAATTAGCTCTAATGACGCTGCATCAATCACATTTACTTTATCAGAACCAATTCCAGAGACATAGATTCGCTTACCGTCATTTGTCACATCGATTCCATGGTGACCTTGGCTAATCTTTATCCTTTTGATAATTTTTTTTGTTTCTAAATCAATTACTGCAACATCATTTGTTCCAATATTTGCAACGTAGAGTGTTCTGCCATCAGGACTAATGTCGGCATTGTGTGGTAGTTTGTCAACTGGAATAGAGTCAATTTTTTCTAGTTTGATAGTATCAATTACTGCAATCTCATCTTCACCCTGAATTGTAATGTATGCTCTGTTATCAGATGGATAAAAGACGATGTTATGTGGTACAAGACCAACTGGAATCTCTTTTATCACATCAAAGGAATCAAGATCAATTACGCTGATTGTTCCCGAGTTTTCATTTGCAGCAAATGCAATGTTTTGACTAGGATGAATCTTTATTCCCTTTGGTGTTTCTCCTACACCAACTGATGCCAATTGGTCTCCGTTATTATCAAACACAAACACGGAATCACTTGCACTGCTTGTTGCCAAAATTAAATTTGCGTCATTGGATATAGAGACATATGTCATCTGCGGACCTGCATTCCAGTTTAAGTTGTTCAAAGAACCTACTTTATCATCTCCTTGAAGAGTAAAAAACACTTGAAGAGGTGTTGTCTTTTTGTGATGCGGATCGTGAGAAGATGCCCAACCGAGTTCAACAAGTTTTTGAACACTGGAAATTTTTACACACGCAGGACTCCATGATTTTTTGAAAATTAATGTCAAACCTTCTTTGCATTGTATGTCGTGGGGGTCTACACCGTTTTTGATCTGGTGTTTTGGGGACGATAAAGAAGATACAATATCATCTTTTTTGTTCACATATTGTGCAGATTCCCAAGCTTCACGGCCGCCTGGAATATCAGAACATAGTCTATCACCACAAACTCTAGGATCGGGTTTTCCGCCACCTCCTCCGCCTCCGCCTCCATAAGCCTCTACATGAGGGATTTGTTCAATTGTATAGTAGGTAAGCAGAGGGATCAATGCAAGAAATAGCAGCATTATCTTAATTTTATTACTTTGATTGACACTGACCACAGATTTTTTTGTTTCTTGTTAAATAAAATTTTTTTACCAAAACAAGCAAGCTGAATACCAAAGTTTCACAGTTACAATCGTAGATTCTAATCCTTAGAGGCCCAGGTACTTGTTGGAGAATTAAAAAAACAATTTAGAATCCACTGGGATTCAACCACCATTTTGGGTCAAATTTGGATGCATTTAGGTGTAAAAATAAAAAAAGAAATTAAGATTTTAGAGATGCAATTGTATCCATGATAACACGAATTTGTTCCATGAGTACAGTGTTAAGATTTGCAAGTTGTTCTCTTAAATCATTGATTTCATCACGAAGTAGTTGATTTTCTTCTCGAAGCTCTTTGTTTTCTTCTCTGAGTTCTTGATTTTCAGAATCATCAATTAGATCATCAGAATCACGGTCATCTAAGAAACTATCTGAATCATCAGTTAATCCATCAAAAGAATCATCAGATTCATTATCTATTTCAATAACATCTCTCAAAAGATCTCTATCTAATTGACTTTGTTCAATTATAGAGGAAATGATGTCATCTCTATTAGTAGAATCCAAGACATATCGAAGTTCAACTTCAACTTCTGAAACTCCACCTTCAGTTTCAATTTCTATGGTGAATTTTTCTTCAACTTCATCGTCATCTTCTACCTGAATCTTTAGAATATCCTCAGCTTCTTCTTGTGAGACTAGAAAATTCTCTAAAATTTCATCTATTAGTAGTTCAAAGTCGACAGTATCAGTGGAAAATTCAAGTTCAATTTTTACTTCAGATGATTCCCCAAGAGTTGATGCTCTTAGTTTCTTTTCTAAAGTGCCAATTTTGAGGTCATGTGATTTGTCATTTTCATTTGTTTTGTCTTCAATCTCATCATCTGAATCATCAAATTCTTGTTTTACTTCAAGTTTCATTTTATCTTCAAGTAAATCCACAGGAATTCCTGTTTTTAGACTGGTGATTTCAAGAATTTCACTAATATCAGATGTAACTAATTGAAATTCATATTTTTCATCATCGAACTCAACTTCTACTTTTGTGATTCCATTTTCGATCTTTATTTCAACTTCTAATTCATCACTATCTGCAAATGCAAGTTGTTGTCCTGGAATTGTTCCAGTAACCAACACACCCATTATCACAAGTAGTGACAAGTAGTTTTTGTTCATAAAAATAATTTTTCAAAGTACATTATAACTAAGAAGAAGAAAAATGTAGTAATCATTATTTATCATTAAACATGTATTTGAGCACTTGATTTCTTGATTCCATAATTGTAGAATCAACTTTGATAATTGACATTAAATAAAATAAAAAATGAATCATTGGAAAATTGAATGTTGTATCTATGCCAATAGCAATTCAACCAAGATGGTCGGCAAGGATGAAAATAAACAATATGTTCAATGTTTCCAATGATTTTTGATCTTCAATGATTTGTAAAGACACAGGTAGATCAATCATGCAAGACCGATATTACTGAGGTTATCAAATTATTATACATGTCTGAAATTATATTGTCTTATTTTAAAACACTATAATAAAAAAATAGATTCAACATTATATTTAATACAAAAAATTTCTTTTCAAAAATATGAGTCAAGAAACAAAACCTTGGGTACTTGTAAGCAGTATGAATAAAGATACAAACATCCAAGATTTACAAAGAGTTGTTCCTCAAGTATCACAACTTGTAGATGATTGGCATTCACAAGGAAAAATGATGTGGTCAGGTGCATTTGATAATGATGTATCATCAATGGCAGTTTTTGAAGCAACAGAGCAAGAAGCAAAAGAGTTTTTCAAAAAATACGAAGATGTTTGTTCTGGAATTCTAACTTTTGAAATGTATCAATGGGATGCAATGCCATTACTCTCAGTTTTAGCAAAATGACTGAGAATTCATTTTTTTATTTTAGGTGTTTGCAATGAAAATAGAATTATGTAGAAAATGTGGTTGTGAAAAAAGTGATTTGTGTAAATGTCCAAAATGTAGACTAGTGATATCTACAATTTGTAAATGCTGTAATCAAACAGAAATGATTCAAACCCATATTCATTAAGGTTCAATTCCTTAGAGACTAGTCATTTTTTAGAAATGATCATTTACTTTTTCTTTTTCCTCTAAGTTGAGTTCTACAACATGGACATTGCACACCATCATACTCTAGATATGCCTCACAAGAAGTACATCTCTTGATTCCTTGATTATATCTCTGACTTTCAGACCTATATCGTTCACAAATTCCCCTACAAGCCATCCTATGGTACCAAAAGTCCTTTGCATTTTGGACAAGAATTTTTCTGTTTTGTCATCAAGTAAATACTGTAAACTCCACCACACAGAACACATATTTTCAAAGATGCTAATCTAGTCATTTTTTCACCAAATTGTTTTTTGAAAATCCAATTTCAGGCTCAAATTTTGAAATGCTGATTTCAACATCTTTAATTTTACTTTGATAATATTTGGTAATATGTCCATTTTTAGCAAAATCTATGTTTTCATGAATTAATGCACATTTTTCCAATGATGCCATTTTTTTGTAGGCTGTACTTACAGGAATTTTTTGTTCCTTGGCGATATCTATGATTGATTTTGGATGTTTGATGATTGAAAATAAAATATGTCTTGATTCCAAATTTACAAGTTCTTTGAAGATTTTTTGAGATATGTCATATTTTTCTGTTAGTAAAACCTTTGATTTTTTCATCTACAAAAAAATTGTGACATAATCAATCATTTAAGAAAACTATTGATTCTACAAAAATAGAATATATTTCTAAAATGACAAGTACTTTTCATGTGTTGCAATGTAGTTCTCGGTCAATTAGCAATAATCTCTTTTTCAAATCACATCACAGAAATCTAATCAATGTTTGATGGTGGGAATCTTCAGATAATAATGCAAAAGCATAGAATGGGAATAATATTTTGTATTCTTTCATGAAACTCCATGCAACATCATTATTCTGAAAATCTACTCGTAATCCATCAGGAGTAATTTGTTGGTTATTTACATCATAGATTAATACAGTATACTTTTTTGTAATCTTGCTTTTTTTGATCCAAATTCCAGCCCAAATCACAACAAACAACCCCATGGCAATGACAAAAACAGGTAATGCGTAAAATCCCCCAGTACAAAATTTGATTTTGTTATTCATGAGTAAATTTAATTCCGAATATCTGAATTTTTAGCATCTGGTCTTAATTTATGCCATAGTCCACCAAAGATTATAGCAATTGAGACCCAGAATACACTCACTGCAACTACAGACATTACTCTGAATCCATTTACCAAGTCCATTGGTGCTGTAACCTCATCAGGGTTTGGAGGCATTAGTGCAAATACTATTGCAATAAAGACACCATAACCTGCAAAAGCTACAATCTTTTTTGATGGTAATCTCTTGTATATTTGATAAAAGCCAACTGCACCAAAACCTGAAAGTGCAATGAACGATAAAAATAGAATTGAACGCAACACTACAGTTTCAGCATCACCTACAGTTGGAGGATTTGCAGGATATTTCAAAAATGGAATAAGATAAATTGTAAGCCACATTACTGCTGCAAGTGTAAATGATTTCTTCAAGTCATTTCCTTTAGGTAAAATATTTCTAGATAATACATAGACTATTCCAAATAGTGCGCCCATTGAGGTACCCAAAATAGCACCAGCTAAGACTTGTCCACCTTTTTGCCAATCACGATATGCATCATATTCTATCCAAAATTCAGGAGTGTCTTTTTCTTCACCTGATGCAAATAGATTTTGATTCTCAATTCCTATTGCTTCATCCAAATAAGGTTCAACAATTGCTAAATTAGCTACACCGTGTAATGTACCAGCTAGCGCACCCGAAAATAAAACGATGGCTAAAAATAAAATTGTCTTCATGTATAATCACCTAATGGCAGGGAAATCCTGCTGCATGTCGCATGTCATGGGTTAGTTCATGGATATACAAATCCTCATATGCTGACTCCCCTAAAACAACACTGAAGATGTGACCTTGATCATAACCTACGACAAACATTCCAACTGCAAAGACAATAGCTAATGCAATAATTGCAAAGATAGGAATTTGTGTGATACTCTTTGTAATTTGTGTTGGACTAGACATGCAGTTGTAACAAATTCAAATGAGTTAATAAACTAATGGATGTTCCATCCAATTTATATAGTAAATTATACAATCAGGCACAATGCAAAATGAGATCAAAAAACTGCTAAACATTGTAACAAGGAAAGGCTCAAGCAAAATTTTGACATTTAGTACACCACATGTATTCAAGGCATTACAAATGTTATCTAAACAAAAGTATGTAAGTCGAATTTCATTTTGTAATGAATTACACATTGGAGAAGGAGCAGTTAGAACATTAATTTCACATTTGAAACAAGATGGAATGATAAATTCTATTCGAGCTGGAACATTTCTTACATCAAAGGGGAAAAGATTTACAAAAAAGTTTTCAGATACAATTACATCTCAATGTACAATTGAATCATGTAACATTGCAAGAGAAAAATACAATCATGCATTTCTTGTAAAGAATCATGCAGGAATTATTTGTAATGGAATGGATCAACGGGATTTTGCGATATTATACGGAGCAAAAAGTGCAACGACATTACTGTTTGAGAATAATCAATTTGTTTTTCCAGATGAAAGTAAAGATGCACTAGCAGATGATTCAAAAACAAAAGAAATACTATTAGAAAAATTAATGCCAGAAGAAAACGATACTGTAATAATTACATCATCAGATGATCCTTTTGTTGCAGAGATTTCTGCAATTAATTCAGTATTGTGTACGCTTGCAATTAATTAGATCATCATAAATAGATTAATCCATCACATGATTAGAATAAGATAAATCTAGGATGCCAATATAAAAAAATCATTTTTCTCCACTAAGTATTGTAATATCTCGTGGGAAAAATAGATCTGCAAACCAATCTAGAGCCACTCGAAACTTTTTCTCAGCACTTGGAAGAGTGGACAAATAATATTGTCTCCAGATAAACCAAGCAAAAAAACCACTAATTTTTTTACCCATTAGAATAGCAACGCCATTTCTTTTGCCTATTTTCGCCATAGAACCCTTGCTTGTAAATACAAAAGTTCTTTGAGAGTTATTTCCTTTAATTGATGAAATAATATTTTCTGAAACAACTTTGGCTTCTCTTACTGCATGTTGGGCTGTTGGAGGATATGGCTTCCCTGTTTGTTTATCCATGATTGAGGCACAATCACCCAAGGCAAACACATTAGGATGATTTTGAAGGTCTAGGAATTTACCAACAACAATGCTACCACGTTTAGAATGTTCTGTATCAAGTGTTGAGATAACAGGATCAACTGTGACTCCACCTGCCCAAATTAAGGTAGAATTTGGGATTTTCATTCCATTGTCAAGCGATACTAGATTAGATTCTGCATCAATAAGCTTAGTATTTGTAATAATTTCTACTCCATTTTTTGTTAAATATTTCAAAGCATATTCCCCCAAACCACCAACTTCAGGAAGAATTTTTTGTCCAGCAGATACAAGAACTATTTTGATTTTTTGTGGATCAATATTTCTATAAAATTTTTCAACTGATTCTCTTACAAAATCATTTATTTCTCCAATAGTTTCAACTCCAGAAAAACCACCACCAACAACCACAAATGTCAAAAGTTTTGACATTATTTCTTGGTCTTCTGTTTGATCAGCGTTTTCTAATATTGAAATAATATGATTTCTTAATTTTATTGCATCATCAAGAGTTTTAATTGTTAAAGCATGATTTTCAACATTTTTGTTTCCAAAGAAATTGGTTTTTCCCCCTAATGCAATTACTAAATAATCATAATCTAATTCATGGTTTTGTTTGTCTAATGCTCTAGAAATTATTACTTTGTTATTATTCAATTCAATAGAATCAACTTTAGCATGATAGTATCTTGCCCTTTTACAAAATGAACGAATTGGAGTTGCAATATGTCTTGATGCAAGCATTCCTGTTGCCATTTCAGGCAGTAATGGAGTATGCAAGAAAAAATTATCTCGGCTTACCAAACTTATACTAATTGAAGTATCACTTTGAAAAGTTTCTTGTAATTGTTTTAGTACATTTATCCCACCATATCCTCCACCTAAAATTACTATTCGTTTAATTGAAGGTAAAGGATTTTCATGAATATTTTCAACATGATTTTCATAAGTAGACATTTTTGAGAATTCAATATCACATATGTGACATCTGTAATTCGCACCAATCTTTCTGGTTAAAAGAGAGGCCAAACCACCAACAGTTATTCCCCAAATCATGTGTATGAAAAATGAATCAATCAAACCAGACACAAAGTTTTGATTGACTACTTCTGATGCTTCTATCAATGTCATATTAAGATCTAATTCTGAAATAATCTCAGCCATGTTTGGGCCAAGAAATATTTGTGATACAGGTATTGAAAATATAACAAATACAACAACACCTGCAAATATTCCATAAATTAAGCCATTTTTGATTTTTGAAATATTGAATTTGATAATTTTATGAAGGAAAATACCAGTAATGATTCCGATAACAGTGGCAACAACAACATGAAGTACAAATCCTGTTACTGGTGAGTCCGAACCAACTACTCTTGCCATAACTAGTAGTGTGATTAGATATTGAGTATCAGTAATAATATCTAGAAAAATTCTTGGCAGATGCATTGTAAATGCACCAATTAGAGAACCAACAGCTACAAAAAAAATCTCTTTTTTCAATGAGAAGCCAGCTCTAAGATAACGAGATTTTTTGCTAGAGAAGCTCAATTAGTTATCACTTTTGATGTATTCTATCCATTTTCTCAGTGAATCAGTTGATTTGACCATTATTGGAGCATTTTGTTTTACAAATTCAATCTCATCGGAAGTTGATTTTGGAGGATTTTCTTTGTAATTATCAAAAGTTTTTTTGCCGTCATAATCTACAAAAGCAATTCTTGCACCATAATCATTAGGTTCCAACATACATGCATCACCTGTAACTGTGCCTATATGATGTGGACATGACAAAAGTGATTTACCTAGTTGATTGGATATAAGCACTCCTTTCTTTTTGAGATCTGGTACCAGTTCATTAAAGTCTGCAAAAAAATAAAATCCCCCTTTAGGCTTTGTTGCTTTTACATATTCAACATCATTCCACACATTGCTAAGATATTGTCCCATTATACGATGAATCTGCCTGGTAATGTTGATGTATTCATCAATCTCCAGATTTGGCTCATATGCTTTGATGGCAGCATGTTGTATTGGTGTTGAGACATTGGTGTAAACAGTTGCAGCTATTTTTTTAAAATCTTGAAAGAGTTTTTCAGAGCTTCTTGTAGGCAAAATACAAGAACCTAACCTATAACCACCAGCAGATCTATCTTTAGATAATCCATTTGTCACAAAACTTCCTTCAGGATACACAAGCCCCATACTAGTAAAATCATCCATATCATAGGTATCTAATGCATAAATTTCATCAGAGAGAACCAATACGGTGTGTTTTCTGCATACTTCGGTAATTTTTTCTAGCTCTTGTTTTGAATAAACTGCCCCAGTAGGATTATGAGGATTGTTTAAAATCAAGATATGTTGTTCTTCCTCAAGATCTGTTACAAATTCATCTAAATCATCTGGTTGAATTTTATAATTATGTTCAGGTTTTAGATGAAATGTATGAAAATGTTTATCGTTTAAAATAATCTGAGGCTTGTATCCTATCCAAGAAGGGGAAGGAATAATGACTCCGCCCTTTATCATATTTACAAGAGTATTTAGCAAGTCTTTGGTACCTGGACCAACAACTATTCTTTTTGGATCAACGTTTAATCCAAAATATCTTTGATTAAAACCTGCAATAGCTTTTCTTAATTCAAGAATTCCTTCAGCTGCTGAATAATGATTCTCATTTACATTTGCAGCTAGAGCGTTTGTTAATGGTCTAGGTGCATGAAATGGAGATTGACCAAATCCTAATGCGAAATATTCTTCATCACATCCTAATTCCTTACAGAGTCTTCTTTGTTCTGCAATCATTAAACCAATTTTGAGATTTTCAGGCATGACTATGTTTTGTACATGTGGTTCTACCTGAATCTCATTTAATTCTGACATTAGTTTCAATGATAGTTACTCATAATTGCATATAATCAAATGTCCAAATTAATTCTAAATGTCAATACAAAATATGCAATTAGAAGAGATTTGGATATTTAGTTAAAAGTGATTTTTACGTATTTGAGTTATGGAAAATATATTCCATACAACAAAGAACGTATGATTTTTTATAAAATAAAATTACATGGAGGTATTGAAAATAATTTCTAAAGAACAAAAAATTCTAATACTGAAAAGTGAGCATCGTGTGAAAAAAATACTGGATGGAAATTATAGTTATACAACATTACCCGTGCCTAGATCTACAAAATTCTTGAGAACCCACATTTCTGAGAAACATTCTATGTTTGTTCTATTTGTCGATATGGTAGGTTCAACTAAACTAAGTTCTAAACTACCACCTGATGTCTTATCAGTATTAATTCAAATTTTCTGCCAAGAGATATCTTCCATTATAGAACATTACAACGGATTTGTTCTAAAATTTGTCGGAGATGCAGTAATTGGATATTTTATGATGCACTCAAAATCTAATGTGACAGCAAATCAAGTGGTCAATTGTGCTAAAACCATAATTGCTGTAATTGAAAACGCAATTAATTCTGTATTTGTCAAGTATGATTTTCCTGAAATTAAAGTGAGGATTGGAATTGACTATGGTTTGGGAACAATTATTCTTTATAGTTCAGATAAACAATTAGCACATATTGACATTATAGGATTAACATTGAACCTTGCCGCAAAGATGCAAAATATATCCAAACCAGATCAAATTGTGATTGGGGAAACTGTTTATTCAAAACTATCTTCAAAAACAAAAACAATGTTTAGAAAATTAGATGTAGATACCAGCAAATGGCACTATGAATTTGAAAATAAAAAGAAATACCCAATATTTGCAAGTAATTCATAAATTAACTATAGAAAACAATACGATGATAGGCAGACCTGACCAGTAGATCCTACACGGAGTAATTATTTCAGATTCATTTCTAAAAATTCAATGGTCTTTTGCCATGCATCCATAGAAGCTTCAGATGCATATCTGTCCCCTGAAGGGTTAACAAATGCATGATTTACATCTGGATAAATGTGAATCTCATTAGTTATTTGAAGGCCATTTAATGCATCTTTAAACTCATTTACTATTTCAGGCGGAATTCCTTGATCAAGTTCTGCAAAAATTCCAAGAATCGTGGGGATTTAAAGTAAAATGATGGCGCCCTCGGCGGGATTTGAACACGCGTCTCAGCCGTGACAGGGCCGAATTCTAGACCGGGCTATACTACAAGGGCACAAGTACTTTGAACTGAAATGCCAGATTAAAAGTTTCTGTCATAAC
>Ga0209992_10004437_pt1 | contig 11024 bp, 10 predicted proteins | sample 2SBtaG_2_FD_182564 | JGI IMG/M metagenome (GOLD analysis project Ga0209992, IMG submission 182564) | Deep subsurface microbial communities from Kolumbo volcano to uncover new lineages of life (NeLLi) - 2SBTROV12_ACTIVE470 metaG (SPAdes)... | ecosystem: Environmental > Aquatic > Marine >... | reverse complement strand
TTATCTCAAGGTCACGTTTTACTTGAGGGTGTTCCTGGTTTGGCCAAAACATTACTTGTTCAAACTTTGTCTGATTGCATTGACTCTAAATTTGTGAGACTGCAATTTACTCCAGATCTCTTACCTGCAGATATTACCGGAACTAAGATTTATGATCATGAATCCACTTCATTTAAGACAATAAAAGGCCCAATATTTTCAAATTTCATACTTGCTGATGAGATTAATCGTGCTCCACCAAAAGTCCAATCTGCATTACTTGAGGCAATGCAAGAAAATCAAGTAAGTATTCAAGGTGAAACATACTCTTTAGAACAGCCTTTTTTTGTGATGGCTACACAAAACCCTGTAGAGTCTGAGGGCACCTACAAATTACCTGAGGCTCAGGTAGATCGTTTCTTATTCAAACTTTTAATCACCTATCCAAACATAGAACAAGAATCTGAAATAATTCAGAGATTTACTGAAGGCATTTCATATAAATCCACAAAAATCCTATCTAGTGAAGAATTATTGCAAATGCAACAATTCGTCCCAAAAATTTATGCTGATGAAAAAATTAGAAAATATATCTCAGAAATTGTTGATGCTACAAGATTTCCAAATAAATATGATCTTGATTTGATTGATCAAATAGAATATGGCGCATCTCCTAGAGCATCAATTTGGTTAACAATATCTGCAAAAGCAAATGCTCTTTTACATGGACGAGGATATGTAATTCCAAAAGATGTGCAAGATGTAGCATATGACGTATTACGACACCGAATAATTCTAACATATGAGGCAGAATCAGAAGAAATCACATCTGATAATATAATACAAAAGATTCTAGAAAAAATCAAAATTCCGTAATAACAAATTTTTGGTGATTAGCATGTCTCAAACTAAAGCAATCTTAAAAAAAATTAAAAAATTAGATATCAAAACAAAATATCTAGTAGATGGTATTATTACTGGCAACTATAATTCCATCTTCAAAGGTCAAGGAATTGAGTTTTCTGAAATTAGAGAGTATAAAGCCGGAGATGATATACGAGCAATTGATTGGAAAGTAACTGCTAGATTTAATCATCCGTACATCAAAGAATTCATTGAAGAAAGAGATCTTCAAGTTTATTTTGTCATTGATTTGTCTGGTTCTGGCAGTTTTGGTACAAACATATCAAAAAAAGAAAAATCCATTGAGATTGTCGCCAGTCTGATGTTTGCAGCATTAAGAAATAATGACGGTATTGGTGTTTTTTTGATTACAGATAATGTAGAGAAATTCATTCCTGTAAGAAAAGGCAGAAAACATATCTTACACATATTGGATATTATCTCTACTTTTACGCCTAATTCCAAGAAAACCAACCTAAAAAATCCTCTTGAGCAGGTGTCAAAAACAATCAAAAGAAAAAGCATAGTTTTTGTAATTTCTGATTTTATCGACAAAAGTAACTATCTAAAACCTCTCAAAATATTACGTAAACGTCATGATGTGATTGCTCTGAGAATTATTGATCCTAGAGAAAAAGAAATTCCAGATGTTGGTATGATAGAGCTTGAAGATGACGAATCAGGCGAACAGATTTTAGTTGACACATCTGATGAAGAATTTAGAAATTCATATCATAAGTTAATTGTTGAAAATGATTTGCAATTTCTTACAAATATGAAAAAGAACAAAGTTGATACAATTTCATTATTGACTGATCAAGATTATTCAATACCTGTTAAAAAATTCTTTAAGAGGAGATTGAGATAGTAATGACTGGATTTGATAATTCATTTATTTTATTTTTTCTTTTAGTAATACCTGCATTATTTTATTTATACAACAAAATTTTAACTAAAAAGAAAAAAGCTGCAATAAAATTTAGTAATTTATCATACATCAAATCTGCAATAGGTGATAAGAAAAAAACTAAACGTGATTCATTATTGTTCTATATTTCGATTGCAGTTGTTGCTTTGATGATAATTGGATTTGCAGATCCTCATATTCCATTGGAGCAATCAAAAGAAGGTGTCAATGTTGTTCTAGTCATTGATGTTTCTGGAAGTATGCAAGCTACAGACTATCCTCCAAATAGATTAGAATCTGCTAAAAGTTCAGCTGAGATATTATTACATTCTCTTCAACCAAAGGATAATGCTGGTATTGTAACATTTGAAACTGGTGCAACTACTGCAGCATATCTTAGTCCATACAAAGATAAAGTAATAGAAAAACTCCAAGATATTTTGCCAAGAGAAGGCAAGACTGCAATTGGGGATGGTCTGAGTCTTGGCATAGATATGGCGACATCTGTCCCAAATAAGCAAAAAGTAGTAATTCTTCTCAGTGACGGTGTCAATAATGCAGGAGTAATTACGCCTAGAGAGGCAATTGCTTTTGCCAAATCCAACGATATTCAGGTCTATACAATTGGATTAGGTTCAGAAAACAAAGTAGTCTTGGGATATGATTACTTTGGTAGGGCTCAATACGCTGAACTAGATGAGACAACACTCAAGGCAATTGCTGATAATACTGGTGGGAAATATTTCAAATCTATTGATTCTCAAACTCTTGAAAACATATACAAGAACATTAGCAAGGATATCAAACGCGAAAAAGAAGATACTAGCATAAAAGACTGGTTCTTTGTAACATCTCTTGGATTATTCTTTGTACAAATCTACATGCGATATGGAAAAGGAAGGATTATCCAATGAAAAAACAAATTCTGTTTATTATTTTGATGTTAATTCCCCTTCCTTTGGTATTTGCTGAGAATCTCGTAATGTCAGTTGATCAATCTGAATATTATTTTACAGTTGGAGAAAATGCTGTAATTCCTTTAGAAATTCAAAATGATTATGGATATCAAATATCTGGCACGCTACAATATACAATATCTCAACAGATTAAACAAGGAAATACCCAATTTTCAAGTTCTAACACTCAGACATCTACATTCTCAATTGATGATGGAAATCAAATAGGCTCATTAAATTTTGGAACTAGCAATTCTCCTTCTACTCTGACTGTAAATTTAAATTTTAATTATAATGATGGCAACGACATGCATGTATCTTTTGATCCAATTATAATCCATTTTGTTTCAGATGAATCTCAAAAAAATAATGTACAAAATAAAATGCAAAGTTCTTCACAACAAGGTTCATCTAATCAGAATACTCCATCCCAATCACAACAAGCTTTTCAACAAAAATTGGACCAATTGATGAATCAGTCTCCTCAGATACAAGATCCACAACAAAGATTACAAAATAATCAATTAGCACAAGATAGTAATGCACTAAAACAAGAAATTCGGGAACAACTACAAGAAGAAAATCAATTAAAAAAAGAATTCGAAACACAACTTGCCTCTAATGAAGATTTTCAAAAATCCCACCAACAACTCTTACAGCAAGGATATAACGTAACTAATGGAAATCTAAATCCGATCTCTTCTTCTACAGGAAATTTTGAAATAAACTATGAAAATGAACAAGGAAAATGGGCTAAAATCCAGGGAAATATGATAAATGGAACTTTAACTGAAATGCAAAAACAAACTCAAGAAGAAAGAGATGATTTGCTCTCAATGTTGAGAGATGATTCTAATTTTCAAGATTATGAAAAAGAATTAATTCAAAATGGGTTTGTGGAACAAGATTTAGAATTTCTTTTTGATAAAAATATGACTACAATTACATTGAAATATCAAAATCAAGAAATTCAAACTGCAACTATAACTGGAGATTTTGATAACACTGTCTTGGTTAAAGTTCATCTAGAAAAACCATCTGAAGATTATTCCTTCTTGTATTATCTATCCGTGATTATTCCATTAGTGATATTTGCATATGTTTTGTATAAAAAATTAAAAACCAACAAAAAAACTGTGTCAAAACCTATCATTCAAACCAAACCCAAAAAATTTGATCATGTTCTTGCATCAAGTAATTTAATAAAAGAAGCAAAAGATGACTTTGAAAGGAAATTATTCAAAGATGCTTATGGTAAAGTTAGTCAAGCAATCAGGCTTTTCTTGAGTTATGAATTAAACTTGAACAAAGAAATCACAAATGAAGACATTTTGTTCTATCTTGAGAATGCTAAATTCCCTACTGATGAAATAAAGAATTGTTTCAAATTATCAAGTTTGGTTGAATTTGCTAAACATCAAGAAAATGAAAATGAATTTTATAATATGATGGATGTGGCAAAAAACATTATTCACAAAAAATTCAATAATGAAAAATGAATCATTAGAAATTTAATTTATGAATGACATTTTCAAAATTCTTTATCAAATTCACTCAAAATAAACAACGTTGTATATTTTTGGCAGTGTAAAATATGTTTAATACTTGTGCTTTAAGACACAATTCGTGCAAATTTGTGGTATTGATGATGCTGGACGCGGTCCTATGTTGGGACCATTAGTAATAGCTGGAATATCATTGGAGAAAAAAAACATAAAAAAATTAAGTGCATTAGGTGTTAAAGATTCAAAAAAACTTACTCCAAAATTACGAGCGCAACTCTACAAAAAAATTATTGAAATTGTAGATGATTACTATATTGCAAAAATTTCTCCTAGATCAATTGATGCTAGTGTAAAAAAACACTGTCTAAATGGTTTAGAGGCAAAATATATGGCAAAAGTTGTCTCAAAATTAAATCCTGATGTTTCATATGTTGATTCTTGTGATGTAAATCCCACTAGATTTGGAAGAGAAATTTCTAAACTATCTGATAACCATAAGATCAAATCATATCATCGTGCAGATAGTAGATTTGTTGTAGTATCTGCAGCTTCTATTCTTGCTAAAGTTAGTAGAGACAGGGTAATTATGAAATTACAAAAAGATCATAACTTGGGTAGTGGTTATCCATCTGATTCAGTAACTGTGAAATTTGTTACAAAATATTATAAAAAAAACCATGAGATGCCTAAATTCGTGCGTAAAAGTTGGAAACCTGTTCAGAAAATAATTGAAAATAACTAACCTCTGAATTTTGAAATCACCATTGCGTGATCTTTATCATATGGATGTAAATCAATAGTCTGTAAAATATCGAATTTTGGTTTTAGTTTCTCTATTTCCTCCTCTACAATTCTTTTTGGAGCTTTTGTTACATCAATACTTCTAGTTTTAATAACTAAAAAGAAGTAACCTCCTTTTTTTAGAAACATTTCACAGTTGTCAATTGCAATTTGTGTTTGATCTGGCTGTGCAATATCCACATAAACAACATCTACTTTCCCAAATACTGAAAAATACTCTTTTGGTTTTCTTGCATCTTGTAAAATTGGAACAATATTTTTTCTATATGATGCAACTCTATCTAAGAAATCTCTTGCTACTCTACTTGCATGTTCTACTCCAAAAACTATTCCATTAGTCCCTACAATATCTGATATGTGGCTAACTGTGGTTCCAGTAGATGCTCCTAAATACAAAACTGTACTTTTATTTTCAAAAGGAAAGTAATCAAGATCATTCATTATTGATGCAGCTAATTTACTTCTAAACGGATCCCATAATCTATATTCAATATTTTTTTTGATAACTAATTTTTCTTTGTAAACTTGATTTCCTGGAACCATGTTCTCAGTAGCTAATTTGTTTTGGCCTTCTGATTTTATCCAAAAATATGATTGATTATCTTCTTCCAAACTTCTTTCTCTTTTTATTTGAATTCTGATCTTCTCTTCTTGGACTATCTCTATAGCCACCTTCTCTTCTTTCTCCGCCTTCTCTTCTTGGACTATCTCTATAGCCACCTTCTCTGCGGTCTCCTCTTCTTCTTTCTCCGCCTTCTCTTCTTGGACTATCTCTATAGCCACCTTCTCTGCGGTCTCCTCTTCTTCTTTCTCCGCCTTCTCTTCTTGGACTATCTCTATAGCCACCTTCTCGTCTGAAGGTTTGAGGCGGTCTGGAATCTTTTTCAGTAGGATTTTCATATTTTTTGCCAATTTCATCTACTCTGATGTTGAGTTTTTCAAGTAAAGTTTGATTCAATCCTTCTCCATACACATCGACTCTTGCAGCGATTACTGCTTTTGCTGCAACTGCACGAGCAATTTTTCCTCTTTGCCATCTAGGAGCAGCATGGACCATTGCATGTTGGAATAACAATCCATGTTTTGGAGGTTGAGAACCTGTTTTCAAAGATCTGAATAATGCCTTTTCAGCTCCTAAAACTTGTATTGTACTAGCTGGTAATGATGCCATTTTTTTGAGACTTCCTGCTCTTCCTAAAATTCTTGCACCTACTGCAGTTCCTAGTATTGCTGAAATATTTGGTGCAATTTCTTGCATTTCTGATTCAACATGTTCTTCAAGTTTTTTACGTAAATCATGAAAGTCCAAAACTTGTTTTGCAATTGATTGTACAATTGCCAAATTAATATCTGAAATATCTCCACCTCTGCTTTTTGATGAAATTAATGATAACATTTCTACTTTTGATTCCGGAAATCCTGCTTCTTCAAAAATTTCTTTAGTTAACGATTCTCTTTTTCCTGCCATTACAATTTGTGCATATCCATTAATACTATCAATAATGTTGTCTAATTCTGGAAAATGTAATCCGTACCATTCTCTGAGTCTTGAACTTAATCCGTTTGCTATCTTGTCAATTTCATCTAATGAATTAATTGCCTGAATAATATGAAGATCTGGACTTTGTGAGACTTCGGTAACTTTAGAAGATGATAAACCTAAAGCAAACTCTCTTAATTTTCCAAGTGTATCTTGTAAGTTTGAAGCAAAACCAGAATCAACAATAATTTGTGGTTTTGTAGCTTGAATTGTATCTAATTCCGAAGATTCCATGAGGTGACAATCAATAGAATATTTTTTTAGAATTGCAAGTAACGACTCATCACTTACAGAAAATCCTCTTTGTGTTGATGCTAGATAATTTACAAGTTCATTTAATTTTGATTCTTTATTTTTTACCAAAAGATACTCTTTAACAGAATTTGAGAAAGGAAACGCCTTGTCAAGTTTCCCATCATTGAAAACTGAGATTCCCAATTCTGTTAAAATTACAGAATACATGACTAGTTGATCCTAATTCACCTTTAAAAAAGGTACCAGAATCAAGAATCAACTATTATATTCGAAACTAAGTTCATTAATCAAAGTGGAACCTAGTATTGCAACTTCCATAGGTCAAATTCAATTAGAAAAACCTGTAATGCTGGCATCTGGAATTTTAGGCATATCTTTAGATGTGTTTAATCGACTTTATGCATCCGGAGCAGGTGCTGTCGTTACAAAATCTCTTAGCACTGCACCATGGGAAGGATACCCAAATCCTACAATCTTTAGTGTAAAAGGTGGCGGATGGATTAACGCAGTTGGACTCTCAAATCCAGGTGCATCAAATTTTGCTAAAATGATTGAACCCAACCAAGATGTTCCAATAATAGTTAGTTTAGTTGGTTCTGTACCTGATGATTTTAAAATGATGATAAAAGAATTTGAAAATTGTAAAATCAAAGCATATGAGCTAAATTTATCCTGTCCTCATGTAGCCAAAGTTGGCTTGGAAGTTGGTGATGATCCTGGATTGGTCAAAGAAATTGTTTCAACTGTGAAAAAAGCAACAAATGTACCTGTTATTGCTAAAGTTGGTTTAGGTACTAGTAATTATCTTAATACCGTTAGCACTGCAATAGATTCTGGAATTGATGCCATTACCGCAATTAACACTGTACGTGCAATGGCAATAGATGTTGAAACAAAACGACCTATACTTAGTAACAAATATGGAGGATTATCTGGAACTCCGATTAAACCAATTGCGTTAAGATGCGTTTATGAAATTTCTTCAAAATATGACATCCCAATAATTGGATGTGGTGGAATCTCTACTTGGGAAGATGCTGTAGAGTTTTTCTTGGCAGGGGCTTCTGGTGTTCAACTTGGAAGTGCAATTGGAGATAATTGGGTTGGTGTTTTTGATGATATTAACAAAGGAATATTGGATTACATGAAGAGAAAAAATTATTCTACAATAAAGGAGATGGTGGGCCTTGCAAAGAAATCTTAATCATCCTACCATCGTAACAATTGAAAAAGTAATTGATGAAACACCTACTGTTAGAACTCTAGTTTTCTCCGATGATGTAATGCCAAATGTTCTTCCAGGACAATTTGCCATGGTTTGGATTCCAGGTGTTAATGAATTGCCAATGAGTATAATGATTTCAAAAGAAAATGGTAAAGCTGCATTTACTGTAAGAAAACATGGTCCTTCATCTACGGGATTATTCAATGTTCCAGTAGGCGGACAAATTGGTATCAGAGGTCCTTATGGAAATTCATTTGATGTAAAAGAAGGAAAACTTTTGCTTGTTGGTGGTGGAACTGGTCTTGTTCCAATGATGCGATTACTTACTTTTGTAAAACCAACAGATGATGTTACTGTATTAATGGGCGCAAAATCAAAAGACGAAGTATTCTTTGAAGATTTATCCAATGAATTATTGAAAAACAATACTCACAAAGTAATTGTTTCAACTGATGATGGTAGTTATGGCGAAAAAGGATTTGTAACTGACTTGGTTGAGAAATTTGTTAATGAAACCCATTATGACGCTGTGTATGTATGTGGTCCTGAAATAATGATGTACAAAACAGTACAGTCTGCACACTCTAGAAAAATATTCGTTCAAGCTAGTCTTGAGAGGATGATGAAATGTGGAGTTGGTATTTGTGGAAGCTGTTGTGTAGGTGAGGATCTTGCTTGCAGAGATGGAACTGTATTTGATGGAGAACATTTGTCTGCAAACAAGGAATTTGGCTATTTACATAGGAACAAGGCAGGAATTTTAGAAAATTATTGAGTTTAACTAGCAAGGTTTAAAATAAATCAGAAAATCATTTCCATGAAGGGTATGGGTACACCAAAAATAGTCTTAACGGCTGATAGAACTTTAATGTCTCCTTATAGGGGATTGTCTCTTGCAACATTTTTTGGATGTGCACCGGCACTTGATCCTAATAGGGATAAAAGCAGTTTTTGGTATAAGATTCTTAAAAATCAAGTTACTCCCAAAGTTCTATTTGATTTCATTTGTAATTGGTCTCCTGATATTGACGGTGTAGCAAAATATGCTCCATATGGACTAAGGAAATTAGAAGCTGGTTTGCTACGTGATGGCTTTGCACGAAAAGATGTAGTTATTGCTCATCCAAATCACATTGAAAAATTCATTGGTCCTGAAACTGAAGTTATTGGAACTTATGAAATGGATCCTCTTGGAATGGGTCCAGTAACTATGACATTTACTTATGGTAGAAAACAAACATCTTATGATGAATTTTACAATGCTGAATTACATCATAGAATTAAAGCTGCAAAAGCAAGAACTGGAAGTAAGGCAAAAGTAATTTCTGGTGCATCTGGTACTTGGCAATACAACTATGATCCTGAAAAAATTGAAGAATTTGGAATTTATGCAATTCTTGAAGGCGAACTTGGTGGTATTGCTCCTGAAATTGATGGACATGCAGGACGATTCTTTAACTATTTGATTAACGGCGACTTTGAAAATATGGATCCTTTCCGTAAGAGAAGTGATTTCAAAGTTAACATTAAAGAATTTGAAAGAGAAGGAAAAAAAATCCATGGACGATTTGTTAATTTCTGGGATAGACCTGAACTTGATGAAATTCCAGATATTGTAGAGCCAAGTATGCACGGAATGGTTGAAGTAATGCGAGGTTGTGGTAGAGGTTGTAAATTCTGTGATGTCACATTAAGATCTTTGAGATACTATTCACCAGAAAAAGTCAAAAAAGAAATTGAAGTTAACATAAAGAAAGGTGGCTCAAAATCTGCATGGATTCACAGTGATGATATTTTCGTTTATGGTATGGATCCAAGAACTGCAAAGGGTATGGAGCCAAACAGAGAAGCCTTGGAAGAATTATTCACTGCAATCATGTCTACTGGTGTTGAGCATACAAACCCAACACACGGAACATTGGCAGGTGCAATTGCAGATGAAAAACTTATCCCTAATTTATCTAGAATTATGAAAGCAAGTCCTGATAACATGATTGGTATTCAAGCTGGATTTGAAACAGGCAGTCTTAGATTAATTGGCAAATATGCTGACAGAAAACTTGCACCATATGACCCATCTGAATGGCACTGGGTTGTAAAAGAAGGTGTAAAGACTTTGAACCAGGATTATTGGATTCCTGCATTTACATTAATCATGGGCCTTGATAATGATGAAACTCCTGAGGATTCTTGGGAAACTATTAGATTGCTAAGTGAGTTAGAACATGAACAACCTGATTCTATGTTTACTGCTACAGCACTAACCTTTGTTCCAATTGGATTACTTGAAAAATCTGATTTCTTCCATATCGGTAATGAAATGACTCCTGCACAACTTGGTGTTCTTTACAAGACCTGGCAACACAATTTCAAATACGGTATTCAAAAATTCATGACTAAGACTGGTTCTAAAGGTCCACAAAGATACTTTTTCAATGCTATTGCACGATCTCTTGGTGGTGTACCTCTTGGTGCAATGGAGAAATATGCTCGTAGAAAGAGTAAGGAACACGAAAAAGTCATTGAGACTGTAAAAGCAAAGTACTGGTAGTCATCCAAATACATAAATTCACTAATTCTTATTTTGAAACATGGCAACACACGGTTCACTTACCAAAGCAGGTAAAGTAAGAGGACAAACACCAAAAGTTGAAGGTAGAAAAATTGTAGGCACTAGCTCTAGTGTTGGTAACAAAAGTAACTTCAAAAAACGATTTGTTTTAGGCAGATATCCTGGTCAAAACAAACCTGGACAAAGAAGAAAGAGACGTTAGTTCTATTTCACTAAAATTTAATCATCTTACGATCATTTTCTTAAACAATAACCTTATAAAGTACTGGTACCGTACTATACGGTATGGTAGAAGATTTAAGATTAGATAGTTTAGAGGGCGTAGGTCCTGTAACTACAAGAAAATTATCCGATGCAGGTGTCCACAACGTCATGGACCTC
>Ga0209992_10004436_pt1 | contig 11025 bp, 2 predicted proteins | sample 2SBtaG_2_FD_182564 | JGI IMG/M metagenome (GOLD analysis project Ga0209992, IMG submission 182564) | Deep subsurface microbial communities from Kolumbo volcano to uncover new lineages of life (NeLLi) - 2SBTROV12_ACTIVE470 metaG (SPAdes)... | ecosystem: Environmental > Aquatic > Marine > Volcanic... | reverse complement strand
GTGTTTGGGATGCTGGTGACCCATTTACACAAAAAAATGTTACCTTATATCGCCAACCTGGTGTGCATGAAATAAGCTTAGTTGTTAGAGATGATTATAATTATAGAGATACCAGTAGTTTTACGTTAAATGTATTACCTGAGTTTAATAGATTACCAAATGTAAGATTAGGCAATTTCTTTAATGACCATTTAAGTTATCATTTACCTGAAGGTGAATCAGATTATCATATTGAATTTCCATTAGATACAACAGGTTGTGTGAGTTGGTTTTTAGGACAAGGTACGGCAGAAGAGCATTCTAGTTGTGGCTATCCTTTTGGTACAATTATTAGCGAACCATTTATTGATGTAAATGGAGATAATGTTTATAATGAAGGTGAGTTTTATACAGAATTATATGGAAATGGCCAATGGGATGGAGCTTTATTATCTATCTATGATTCTGATACAATTGCTGAAAATAATGGGTTCTTTGATACATTATTAATTCATGATATTTTTGATGAAGATTTTTGGATGGAAAATGATGAAGAAATTCATGATGAATTACAATATCAATGGTATGTTGATGGTATTTTAAGAGGCACTAATGAAACATTTGATTATGATTTAAGTATTGGTACTCATGAAATTGTAGTTGATGTTATTGACCCGTATGGTAATTTTGAAAATATAAAGTCATCAGATACAGTTACAGTTTACATTAGTTTAGAACCACCACCAGCACCAATTAATGCTTCAGATGCAGATTTAACTGAAGATTTATACTTTATCGAATTAAATTGGTTAGAATCAGAATTTAATGACAATAATGATATATTTGGAATTGAAAGTGATAATTGGCCTGAAGGGTTTCCTCAAATTGATGAAAATGCACATATTGCTTCTGAATATTTGATTTTTAGAAAAGGACCTAATACAGGTAGTAGTTATGTTCCTCATGCAAATCTTGTAGTCGATGAGCCAACGGACTTTTTCTTTAGTAGTGATTATGGAGATAATGGAAGACAGCAATTTTATTATTTTGATAATGGATTATTACCAGGAGAAGAATATTGTTATAAAATTTCTCCCGTTAATAGTCATGGTGGAACTGGTCTTTCAATGATTTGTGGTGAAAATTGTGGTGACCAAAATGCCGATAGCCCTGGTGAAATTTGCATTGAAACCGTTGATAAGTTTGAGCTGTCTTTAAATAATTTTATTAAACCTCATATTACAAAGTCATTTGAATATGATTCAATTAGTTATCAAATTGGAAATAATGAATTACAATATATAGAATCCAATCAGGAATATATCGAAATAACAGAATATACAGATTGTATTGATTATAAGGGTATGTGGGATGTTGAAACACAATCGTGCAAACTTGATCCAAGACCATTTTTAAAACAAATTAAAGTTGCATATCAAAGTAGTCAGATGAATGGGAGTATGAATTGGGTAGATTTAACTTCTATCATATATGATGAAGATGAGAATATTGATTCTTTTAATGTATTCTTGGATATTGATGCAGATGGTGAAGTAAACCAATTAATTGATGTTCAAATTCCTCATGGGCATATTCAATATGAGATTAATGATTTAAATCAAAATGTAGTTATGTATGCACAGGATGGTAATTATATTGATGATAATTTATATAATGATTTCTTTATTGAAACTGGTGGTAACTTTGGAAATAATGTAATTAATGATGATATTTATTTCAGGTTTTTATTATGTGATCATGGTGATTATTATGGTGATAATGGACAATGTGATACAGCCTATACTTCAAGTCCATTAATATTAACAGATACTACTTTAGTATTTCCATTTTGGTCATTAGATGAAGAAGAGAATTTAATTGATCCATTTGAAAATAATAGTGGTTCTGCTGGTGCTCGATTTATGTTAGGTTATCCGTTTGATGTTTCAGGAAGTGGAATTGGATTGAACGCACTATTTAATCAATATTTTGTAGATTCTCAAATTTTAGAAAATGAATTTATTGATGAATGGTTATTATTAAATCAATCTGGTAATACTATTGGTCAAATTGAAACAGGGCGATCAAATATTTTGTGGTTAAAATACCCTAATATTTTTGAATTCACTGGAGAAATAGTAAAGAATAAATCTGTTTTAATAAAAGAGGGTTGGAATTTATTAGCAAATCCGTTAGTAGCAACAGTTCATAAACGCTCTCTTAAATTTACAGATCCAAATGATATTAATAATTGTTCCAGTAATTTGAGTGAAGATAGCTGTATTGGGAATAATGGATGTGTTTGGGATGAATTATTAGCTACACCGGAAGATGATTTTGCATGTAAAACCATAATAACATGGGATGAAGCTGTAAATTCAAAAATTGTTTCACCTACACTTAATACATGGAATCCAAAAACAAATAGTTATCACGAAATTGAATTTATTGAACCATTTCATGGATTTTGGTTACAAGTGGGTGATTTAAATTTAGATGGATTAATAATTGAAAATAATTTTGACCCAAATAATCGATATGAGGTTTATTATGAACCATCTGATGAACCAAATATTGAAACGAATCCAGATCCTACTGAAAGTAATTTAATTTGGGATTTTAAATTTGGTATGAAACCACAACGAAATGATGGTGCTTTAGGTAATCAATACGGTGGCGATTATGTGAAAATAGGTATTGTTGAGGCAAATAATGAAAGTGATGGATTTGTATTTGGTGAAGATGAACACAATATAAAAAGTTTTCAAGTATCTTATCCTGGTGACTTATATATTCAAAGAGTTGATTGGGCTGACTCAAGTTTGACTCCTGATAATTTGAGATTCTATAAGGATTATAGAGAGGTGAAACCTGCACAATGGTTTGACGGTGCTGATAATGATACACCTTGTGATGAAATACCTTTTGCGCTAGAGTGCCAAGATGCTCCTGCATGTATTTGGGATGATGAAGGGGTTGAATGTAATAGCAATGATCAGGGAGCTTATGTTTGGAAATTAACATCAGTGATTGTGAATGCAAGTAATGTAAGTCATCAAAATCTTGATAATTGGAGCGTGAAATTTGAATGGGATATTAATCAAGCAAATAGAGCTTTCACTGATATTCCTAATATTCCTCAGGATGATATAAATACACCATTTGAAAAAGAAGCTGTATTTGAATTACGATATCCTATAATGGAAGTTGATGAAGACGGTGCGAATCCAACATTGGCAAGCTGGGGAACAAAAGATTTATTAGTAGATCCTGGTGGAACCTGTGAAGCATCAAGTCCTGAATTAGTTTGTATAGAAATTCCTTATAATGATATGTTGAAATTGGAAAATATGTCCATTGAGGATACATATACTTGGAATATTAAATTAGTCTTAGGATATGATATTGAAGACAATTTATTAGGTCAAGAAGAAAGCCTTACTGATTTAGGATTACCAAAGAAATTTGAATTTGGAAATGCATATCCAAACCCATTTAATCCTGCAACAACATTTGATTTTGCTCTACCACGACCTGTAGAAGTTAAAATTGAAGTGTTTAATGTATTAGGTCAAAAAGTAAAAATATTAAAAGATACTGAATTAATGAGTGCAGGGTATCACTCCCTCACATTTGATGGGTATAACTTATCAAGTGGTGTATACCTTATTAATGCAGAATTAGGTAATAATTTTAGACGAGTACAAAAAATAATATTATTTAAATAGAAATCATTCAAACACATTAAACTGATTTTATACACTTGGATAAAGTTGTTTTATCTTGGTAAATTTACAACTGTTGTATTTTCCTAAATTGAGTAAAATACTACGCTTTAAATTTGATAAAATTACAAGTAAAGGGACATGTGGGCTTGAAAAAGATATTTATCCTATTTTTCACCATTTTTTTAATTAGTTGTGGGTTATTTGATGACCCTGATGAATCGAAAACAAGTGAACTCCAAAATACATTAGAAGATAATCTCCAAGGTCAAAAAGGTGATTATGAAGATTATTTTTATCCACTACATAAAAAACTTGATTTAAAATATACGACTAATTTAAATCCTGAACTTAATAATAGTGATACTTTAAATCTACAAACTTTTCCAGAATATTTACTCTATATTTCTCCAGACTCCACTGCTTATCAATCATTAATGTATGATATTAATAGTGAAGAATTTATTACTTTTTCTGAAGTTGTGAATGATGACACTACATTATCGAATACGATTGTTGTTTCTTCACCTAAACATAAAGATTATTCAACATTTGAATGGGATTCTGAAATAAATAGATATCGAGGAGCTCAGGATGTTGATCATAAATCATGTGAAGATTCTTCAATCGATGATGAATTTGGTGACTGTCTATCTGTTGAGTATATCGGTGATTTTTATTTTGATCAAACTGAAAATCTAATCGAAGTGGAAGATCCATTTGTATTTAATAAAACAATTAAAGTGATAGATAATATTTCAAATTCTATTTATTCTTATTTAGATTTATCAGATTTTGATACGACTCTTGTTGAAGTTTGTGAACCAGATAGTGTATGGATTTTAGATACTGCACCTGAAGGAATTTTTAATGATGGAGATTCTGTTCGAGTTGATTGTGATGCCTACCAAGATTACATTATTTATGAATACAAATTTGGGGTTTTAGCTGAAGATTCTATAATGTTTTGGAATATTACTGAAAACGATACAATTATTGGTGAGCTACCAAATAATGTATTAATTGATATAAATGGTGATACAATCAGAACTTTTGTACCAGATGAACCTTATACATTGATAGATGGTTCTGTGGTTACTCCTGTTAATTGGGTCACTTTAAAAGATACAGTTATCAAGCCATATACTGATTATAAAGAAATAAATATGTTATTAGAAAATCATATTATTGATGAATTAACGGATGATGCATATTCATATAACATTATGAAGACAAATGTAGGTTGGATGAATAATGGTTTAGAATTAAATACATCTGATTATTTTATTTATAGAAATGATGCTGAAGCGATTTACGAACTTGTATATCCAAGTTATTTTAATTATTATGGTGGTGTTTGGGATGATCAAAATGAAGTTTTTCATGATAATGGATGGACACCGCATTCGGGCAATATGGATTCTGTTTTATTTTATTTACCATTTAGAGATGGAGAAGTGGTAGAGCATGAATATTCTTCAACATTTAATGATTCTGTAAATGGTAATTCAGCTGTTTATAATATTCAAACTTCCTATAAAGTTGATTATGGTGATGAATTACTTTTTAATAATTTAGAAATTAATGGAAATACCTTTAGTGATACTACTTTAATGGATATATTTAAAATTACTAAATTTGCGTCAATGACAATGGTTGGAAGTGGTGTGAAATATAATGAAGAGCAAATTTATTGGGTTGCACATAGTCTTGGAATCGTAAAACAACAAATAAATTATAGTTGGGGTGATTATGAAATGGTGCTTGGCCAAGAATGGACAATGAACCGTTATAGTGAATCTGAAGCATCACCAAGCATGATATTTAATAGTTTAAATGAACTGGCAAATGCATTTGGAGAGGAGAAGTTTATTCCAAAAAAATCATCTGGAATTGTTAAGTTCGCTCCTACATATAGAAAAGGTTTTTAAATATGAAATTGGTTAGATTTTTTAGTATATTAATTTTTATTAGCTCAATTATTATTGCAGGTACTGATGGAACGATTAGAGGAAGAGTAATTGATGAAAAAGGAGAGGGGCTCCCTGGTACTCAAGTTTATATTCCAGGCACATCATTTGGTGCAATGACAGATGTAGAGGGAAATTATTATATTTTAAATGTTCCTGTTGGTGAATATGATATTGTTTTTTCAATGATTGGATATCGACAACATAGTGTAAAAAATGTTTCAATTGTAATGGATCAAACGCAATGGTTAAATATTAAATTACAAATTGAAAGTATTTCAGGTGAAGAAGTAATCGTTGAAGCTCAACGAGATATGGTAGAGCATGATGTGACTGGTTCTAAACAAACTATATCGGGTGATGCAATTAAAGCTCTACCTTTAAAAGATGTTAGTGAATTATTTTCATTACAGTCGGGTGTTGTAAAAGTTGAAAGTCGTCAGCAAGGAATTCCAGGACACGAAGAAAGAGGGCTTGAAGAAGTACATGTTCGTGGTGGACGATCTGGTGAAATTGGATATATGATTGATGGAATGTATATTAAAAATCCAATTTTCGGTGGTATTGGTTCTGCAACTCGATTAAATCTTTTTGCAATTAGAGAGTTTGATTTTCAAACTGGTGGATTTTCTGCTGAATATGGAGATGCAATGTCTGCAGTTTCAAACTTTCATACGGCTAAAGGTGATGATGAACTGACTTTAAAGTTTAAATACGAGACAAGCTTACTTGGTAGCGCTTATGATAGGGCAAAAGGATACAATGATTATAACTTTGGATTAGGTGGAAGAGTTCCTGTTCCTGAAACAGCGGGAAAATTATATTATTGGGTATCTGGACAGTTAACAAGTTCAAATTATCAAGTATTGGATTTTGATGATTTAGTTTTTAAGAAAAATGACCCTGGAAATAGAGAAAATCTTGAAAATATGGTTCAGCCATTTGATGTTAATTCGGGTTTACAGGTTTTTGGATTTGAAAATACCAATGATATTTTTACTAAATTAACATATAATCCTACAAATAGTATTCGAACAAATTTTTCGTATTGGCAAGTAAATAATCACCGAAAGCGGTTTGATCCTTCTTATCAATATTGGAATGAGGGGCAAAATGAACTATTTAGAGATACAAAACGTTTATATTTTGAGTTTAATCACTCTGTAAGCCCTAAAACATTTTACAACTTAAGATTATCCCATTTCAGACAAGACCAATTTCAAGGCGTAAGATGGGCTGATAGCGATGATGACGGTTATCCTGATTGGTTTGAATGGAGTCATTCAGCAGGAAATCGACCATATTCAGACCCGTATGATGCTGAAATAATTCCACATGAAGTAGATCAAGGAAATATTATTTACCCCAAACAGGATGATAAGAGTGGATGGTATTTAGGTGCACCTGTTATTGGTAATTATGATTGGTCCGCAACAGAAGATTGGGATGATGATAATGGTGATGGAATTTTTGATTTAGGCGAATCTTTTACTGATTGTGGTGTAACTAATAATGGTAGTATTGTTTGTATGGAGTGTTATTATAATTCAAATAACGAATATGAATGTTATAATGATGAGGGGAATATTACAAACTCATTTGGTGATGGTGAGTGGGATGAACCGATTTTATTAAAAGAAGCGATAAATAGAGATGGTTCTACATGGTTGACTCCTGAAATGTATGTGAATTATAGCCAGTTTTTTGATAGATCGTTTCATCGTGATAATTTGATGTATGATACGTATCAATTTATGGATGAGGGTGGAAGTTTAGATATTGAATCTTATAATGATTTTGTATTTGAAAATTATGATAGCTTGTATTATTTTGGTTGGAATGAATTTAAAGCATTTGGTGGTAGTGATTATTATTATAATGAATCAACTACATATACGAATGAATTAAAATTTGATATTACATCTCAAATAACAGATAAATGGAAAGCTCGATTAGGTATTAGTTATAAATCACATTTAATAGAGTATTATGAGGTACAAGCTCCATATAGAGCAAGACCAATTGTCGAAGATTTTTCAGAAGATTATAAAGATTTTGGAGCCGATAATTTATTAGCTCAAGATTATACAATAAATGAATGGGTTGATATATTCGGAGTCACTCCTGATGAATGGATGGTCCAAGAAGAATTAGATAGTGATGGTGACGGAATAAGTGATAATGAAATTTATGAAGTAAGGTCTTCTGGGAATATGTTAGTATATCCTGATACGGGTGAAGATAATGGGTTGTGGGATACTGGTGAAGAATATTTTGATTTAAATAATAATAATACTTTTGATAGAGGAAGGGAACCCCAAGAAATCTCATTTTATTTAAATAATACAATCGAAGTTCCTTGGATGGTAATTAATGCAGGTGTTCGAGTTGATATGGTTAATTATAATACACGTCTTTGGGCAGACCCTGCAGGAAAAATTTCACCATATACACCTTACTTTTATTTAGATGCAAATACAGATGGAAATTGGGATGAAGATTCTTTTAATGATTATGGTTTAGATGGTATTGCAAATACAGAAGATTCAGGTGAAAGTAATGGTGTTAGAGATGTAGATTCCTATGGAAATTATATTGAAGAATTATCAGAACCACTATTAGATGATTCATTTAATTCAAAGGCAAATGTATTATTTACAAATACGTCATTTCTTTATAAAATTAGCCCAAGATTAGGATTTAGTCATGTTATAACAGATAAATCTAATTTTACATTTAATTATGGAGTTTATTATCAAAATCCAATTTATAGAAATGTATTTATTAATACGGGGCAGTTAGAAGATCCAACAGCAATATTTGAACAATCTCTTCCATTGGTTGGGAATGCCACAATGACTGCAAGTCGTTCTATTATTTATGAATTTGGAGTTAATGTTCAGGTCGGGCGAAATTTTGCATATTCAGTAATTGGTTGGGCAAAAGATATGGATCAAATGGCAACTACTGAACAAAAGAATTTTGGAGTGTATAAGTATAATGTATTTAGAAATTATGATTATGGTTCTGCAAAAGGAATTGATTTAAATCTTGAACAGCGTGGTAGAATGATAAATACAATGATTCAATATACATATTCAATTGCAAAAGCAAACAGATCTTATGATTGGGAAGCATATTCAAAAGTATCTACAGGTGAACCTGCTCCTACACAAGAGTTTTTACAATCTTATGATAGAACACATGATATTACATTGACATTATATACTATGCTTCCGTATGGAGTTCGTATGGGAATAACTAGTTTTTATCAGTCAGGGTATCCATATACTCCAATTTTTTATTCAGGAAATCAATCTGAAGAAGGTGCAAAGAATTCAGAACGCTCACCATCTTATAAAGATATGAACCTATCATTTTCAAAATATATACCATTTGGAAAGGCGAGGCTTTCTTTAGGCGCATCAATTTATAATGTGTTGAATATTCAAAATGCATTAGATATTTATTATACTACAGGTGACCCACTTGATCCTGGACCTAAGGCCTTAGAAGATGTTGGATTACCAGAAGATGGAGGAACATTATCTAACTCTTTTTATGATACACCATGGAGGATTTATCCTCAAAGGCAAATCAATTTCCATGTTAAAATAGAATTTAATTAATAGAATAATATGAAAAAAACATTTTACATTTTACTTATTTCTTTATTTTCAATTGGTAGTCTTTATTCTGCTGATTTAAACTCAAATGAAGTAAATACGCAAGAACCTGATATTAATATACCATTAAATGCTACAGGGAGTAAACCTACTGACCCATTATTTGATAGAGCTCGTGGGTATTTAACGAAAGGTAAATTCCAATCTGCTATCGGGAATTATGGTACTTTTATTGATTGGGATCATAATCCAAGTGGTTTATGGGGTGATTATCAATATTTTCCAGCACTTGGATTTTTATTTGGCGTTCCTGGAACTCATTATGCTCACCAATTAACAAATAATCCTTTTTCAGATATAACAACTGATTGGTACATCGTATCTTCAGCAATTGTAGGTGGAAATCTTTACAATGTTTATAAATCTTCATTAGCATATGATTTATGGATTGACGGTTCTGTTACAAATTTTGAAGGTGTATTATTTGATTTAAGCACTGAAAATGAAACTCCTGTATTTACCCCACTTGCAGAGAATTGTTTTGAGTCTGATATAACATCTGGTAATTTGTTCAACGGTTCACATCAATGGGTAATCTGCCCAGAAGAGCAAGCATTATATATTTCTGTTGATGAAGATGAAGATTTAAATTTATCATCATCAAAAGTCGGATTTATTCATCCCTGGGCTAAAAGACCTGCATTTAAAAAACGAGAATTAACATCACCTTATAAAGATGAATATGAATATGGTGCTGATGGTGATCCTTGGACAGCAGATGACGAATATGCTTATTACGGGGCTAATGTTGCAGAATCATGGTTTAAAGGTGAAGACTTTACAGATTGGCAACCGACATGGGGTGCAAGAGGAACGACACATGGAAGTAATGTTACTTCTGGAGATATTTATGGAGGTGAATATACAACTCCAGATGATACATACCCTATGCTTGCAACAAGTACTTTGCCTGAAACATGGCCGACAAATGTAGAAACGGGTCAACCAAATTGGCCAGGGTGGTACGCTGAAGTTACACAAGAAGGTTCTGATGGTGGGCTTGATGGAGCAGGTGCAACAGCAACAGTTGGTACTTTTATTTCCGATGAAGATGTATATATGGAATTTGATGATCGATGGGCTCACCGAGGAAATCCCGTAGAATTAGGAACCGAATATGAAAATATGGGTTATCCTATGGGTATTAAAGTAAAAGCAATGGCGCATTCTTATGGAGTTGCATTTGCTGAGGATGTAGCATTTGTTACGGTAAAAGTTAGAAATGAAAGTGGTGATTATGTTGATGAAAATGGTGTTTTTCATGAAGGAATGACGATGCCTGATGGAAGTAAAATTAATGATGGTGCAGGATTTAATTATAAAAATGCTTCAGTTGGTTTTTATTTTGATGTTGATTCATATAGTGCAAAAGCAGATGGAAGCCTTGGTGGAAGAACTAACGATGATGATATGATGGGGTTTGATAAAGATTTTAGGTTTGCATATATATATGATTTAGATGATAATAGTTCAGGTGCAACTAATTTAGCTTTTTCTGCTGTAAAATTATTAGATACGCCTTTGTCTTCTGGCTATGTTGATTTAGACGGTGATAATAATCCTGATATTTTTCCTGGTGATACATTAGGAATGACGGATTGGCATCATTTTGATTGGTATGCTCGTCCAGGCGTTGTTTCAGCAGAAAGTAATTCTTCTGGTTGT
>Ga0209992_10004434_pt1 | contig 11032 bp, 17 predicted proteins | sample 2SBtaG_2_FD_182564 | JGI IMG/M metagenome (GOLD analysis project Ga0209992, IMG submission 182564) | Deep subsurface microbial communities from Kolumbo volcano to uncover new lineages of life (NeLLi) - 2SBTROV12_ACTIVE470 metaG (SPAdes)... | ecosystem: Environmental > Aquatic > Marine >... | reverse complement strand
TACAAGATTATCTAAATTACCTTCTTACTCATGAAATGAAAGAATACAGAACTGAAACAGAGAAGATGTTGTTTTCTCTTCCATTAGCAGGTTCTGCATTTAGAAAAGTATACTATGATCCAACACTAGGTAGACCTTGCTCTATATTCATTCCAGCAGAAGATGTAGTAGTTAACTATGGTGCTAGTGATATAGATACTTGTGAACGTGCTACTCACGTTATGAAGAAATCTTCTAATGATGTAAGAAAAATGCAAGTTAGCGAATTTTACAGAGATATTGATTTGCCTTCTGGCACAAAAGAATCATCAGATATTGCTAAAAAGTATGATGAAATGATAGGTGAAGTAGATACTTACAATCTAGATAATCGTCATGTATTACTTGAAATGCAAGTTGATCTTGATCTTGAAGGATTTGAAGATACAAATAAAGAAGGTAATCCAACAGGTATAGCATTACCTTATGTAGTAACTATGGATTATCCTAGCGGTATTATACTTAGTATTCGTAGAAACTATTATGAAGATGATCCGCAAAAAGTAAGAAGAACACACTTTGTTCACTATCAATACCTACCAGGTATAGGTTTTTATGGCTTTGGATTAATACATATGATTGGTGGTTTAGCTAAATCAGCTACCAGTTTATTAAGACAGTTAGTAGATGCAGGAACATTATCTAATCTACCAGGTGGTTTAAAGGCTAGAGGTCTTAGAATTAAAGGAGATGATACTCCTATCATGCCTGGAGAATTTAGAGATGTTGATGTACCAGGAGGAGCTATTAGAGATAATATTACCTTCTTGCCTTACAAAGAACCATCAGCAACTCTTTATCAGCTATTACAAAACATAGTAGAAGAAGGCAGACGTTTTGCAAGCATATCTGATATGAAAATATCTGATATGAATAATCAAGCTCCAGTAGGTACAACACTTGCTTTGCTTGAAAGAAACATGAAAGTACAGACAGCAGTACAAGCTAGACTTCATGCTTCAATGCGTAAAGAGTTTGATATATTAGTTAGTATTGTTAAGGACTTTACTGATCCTGAATATCCATATGAAACAGATGAAGAAGAAACAATTAAAGCAGATGATTTTGATGATAGAGTAGATGTAATACCTGTATCTGATCCAAATGCTTCAACAATGGCGCAACGTATTATGCAATACCAAGCGGCAATGCAACTTGCTACAACAGCACCACAAATGTATAACTTGCCAGAATTGCATAGACAAATGCTAGAAGTATTAGGTATTAAAGACGTAGAAGATATAGTTCCATTAGATGATGATATTAAGCCAGTTGATCCTATCAGCGCAGTATCTAATCTTATTAATGGTAAACCAGTTAAAGCCTTTATTACTCAAGATCATGATGCACATATACAGACTGTAGCTTCTGCTCAACAGAATCCAGAAGTACAACAGTTACTACAACAGTCACCTAATGCCCAAGCAATACAATCTGCCGCATCTGCTTATGTAAATGAACATCTAACAATGAAGTTTAGAAAACAAGTAGAGATGGAGATGGGTATTGAGTTGCCACCAGAAGGTGAGCCAATACCTGCTGATGTTGAGAAGAGAATATCAGAGCTTGTAGCAGAAGCGGCTAAGAGAGTTACAATGACATCTCAAGCGCAAGCAGAACAACAAAGAATACAACAGCAACAGCAAGACCCATTAATACAAGCGAAACAACAAGAACTTGCTATTAAACAATCTGAGGTACAAAGAAAGGTTGATGAAGGTCAAGCTAGAATACTACTTGATGCGGCTAAAGCTAAAGCAAATAAAGAGCTTGAAGAAAAACGAATAGCTTCTCAAGAAGAATTAGCTGGATTAAAAGTAGGACAGCAAATTGCTAGTGATCTGCTTGCAAACGATCAATTAGATAAAAAAGCAGAGCGAGAAGATTATATGAAAGGTCTTGACATTGGTATTGATATAGCAAAAGATATCAATAAGAATGATAAATGATATCGAACAGCAATCACTTTCAGTATTCCTAAAAGGAAGATTGAGAGAAATAATGAATCAACACGCAGACCATATATCTACAGGAGCGTGTAAAGATTTCAGCGATTATCAAAAAATGGCTGGAATTATCGAGGGTTTAGCTCTCGCAGAAAGAGAAGTATTAGATTGGCAGGAAAAACATTTAAAACAATAAGGACTCGACCCTTAAAGTCGTGCATACAATATGACAGCAAAAGTACAAAAAATACCCAAAGAAGAACCTCCAATGGAGCTAGATACTAAGCAACAGCTACCAGAACCTAAAGGTTGGAAGATATTAGTTGCTATGCCAAAGTCTAAAGAAAAGACTGATGGTGGTATTATTAAAGCCGCACAAACAAGAGATTTAGAAGATACAGCTAATATAGCTGGATATGTAATGAAACTTGGACCAGATTGCTACAAAGATGAAAGAAGATTTCCTAGTGGAGCTTGGTGCAAAAGTGGAGATTGGGTAATATTTAGAGCTTATTCTGGCACTCGCATCAAGATGTATGGGCATGAGTTTCGTTTAATTAATGATGATACTGTGGAAGCAGTTGTCGATGATCCTACAGGAGTGGTGAGAGCATGAGTGAGAGTAATCAAGAAGTTCAAGCAGATGATTTAGTAGATAACATGGAAGTAGAGTCTACTCAAAGTAATGAGGATAAATTCTTTGGAGTTAAAACAGTTATTGGTGAACCAGACCCAGAAGTAGCTGTAGAAGTTGTAGACGATACTCCAGAAGAAGATCAAAGACCTCCAAAGCAAAAAACAAAAGAAGAGCCAGTAGATGATGAAACTGTAGATAAAGAAATATCAGACTACAGCGAAAGAGCTGGCAAACGTATAAGTAAAATAAAATACGAATATCATGAAGAGCGTAGAGCTAAAGAAGCCGCATTAAGAGAAAGCAATGAAGCTGTTAATAGATTAAAAACTATGATGGCTGAAAATGAAAGACTCAAAGCTATGGTAGATAAAGGCGGAGAAGCTCTCAATACGCAAGCATTAAACAATGCACAATGGGCAAAGCAAAATGCTCAAGCTCAGTTTAAGAAAGCTTATGATGAAGGCGATGCTGATCAAATGGCACAAGCACAAGAAACACTTGCTAAAGCTACTATGGCTGAACAACAAGCATCTAACTATGCTCAGTCAATACAGAAACAAGTAGTAGATGATATGCCTACTCCTGATATTACACAGCAAAAACTTGATCCAGATATGGAAGCTTGGTCTAAAAAGAATACATGGTTTATGAATAATTCAAATCCAGATCATTCTGAAATGACAGCTTTTGCTTTAGTTATAGATAAAAGACTAAAAAATCAAGGTATTGACCCTGCAACTCAAGCTAAAGAATATTATGATACTGTTGATGTAGAAATGAAAAAACAGTATCCACAATTTTTCGGTGTAACTCCACAAGAGTCAGTAGCTCCTATAGAGCAACCTGTTCAACATGAAGAAACACCAAAACGACAACCATCAAATGTTGTCGCACCAGCAACTAGGTCTACTGGTAAAAAACCTAGATCAATACGACTGACTCAGACACAAGTTAGGATCGCTAAACAACTTGGTATATCGCCTGAACAGTACGCAAACCAACTCATACAGGAGAGTTAATATGTCAGAGATTAAAGACAATACAACACAAACATTGGACAGAACCTCTGATGTAGAAAACCCTGCAATACAAGAGCGCGACCCTAGAGGTATTGACAGCCGAGAAGCTGAACAAAGAGTAGAAAGTTGGGATAACCCATCAAATCTACCAAACCCTACTCCCCAAGATGGATGGGTTTTTAGGTATATTAGAACTGCTTTACTAGGTAAAGCTGATAACCCTAACGTATCTAGAAAGTTTCGTGAAGGATGGGAACCATGTCGTTTGGAAGATCATCCAGAACTACAAATCCATATGATGGACCATGATTCAGAATGGGCGAAGAAAGGTAACGTAGAAATTGGTGGACAGTTATTATGCAAGATGCCAAAAAAACGAGCGGAAGCTAGAGATGAGCATTTTAAAAACATTGCTCAGACACAGTTGGAATCTGTAGACAACGCATATTTTAAAGATCAAGATTCTAGAATGGCTACAAAGCAAGTCTTTGAACGCAAATCTAGAACATCATTTGGGAGTGATTCTTAGAATTACTTAATTTTAAATTTTTTTGACAGGAGATTATTATGTCAACTAGTGCAACTCCTCACGGAGCAGTACCTGTTGGTTCAGTAGTTTCATGCGCATACAATGCTAAAGTTACTCATTACAAAATTAAAAATGCTTATGGCACATCAATATTTTTTGGTGATTTTGTAAAATGGGGTGACGATAACCCAAATACAACTATTCAAAAAGATACAGGCACAACTGCTTGTACTCCGATTGGTGTATTTATGGGATGCGCGTATACTGACCCATCAACAGGACAATTTACTGCGAACCAATATTTCCCAGCCTCAACTGCGGCTGATGATATTGTTGCGTATGTAGCAAGCGATCCATATTTGATAATGCAAATGCAATGCGATGGTGCGGCAGACCAAGACGATCTTGGTAAAAACTGCGCTGTTGTGCAAACAGCAGGATCAACTTCTTTTGGAAGAAGTAAAAACTCAGTCGATATATCTACTGTAGCAACAACTAACACACTACCTCTTAAAATCGTTGACTTTGTCGATGGTCCAGATAGTGCTGTAGGTGATGCTTACACAGATGTATTGGTAACTTTTAACGTAGGTCATCAGTTGCTCAACGCAACAGGTATTGGCTAATAACATAGGAGAATAGTTTAATGGCTATTTCAAGAGCGCAAGAACTAAAACAGCTCCTACCAGGTCTAAATGCCTTGTTTGGAGATGAGTACACAAACTACGAAAATCAACACGAAGAAATCTACACATCTGAGAACTCTGAGAGATCATTCGAGGAAGAACTCAAATTGTCTGGATTTGGTGCGGCTCCAGTTAAAGATGAAGGAGCATCTATCAATTATGATACTGCTCAAGAGTCTTTTGTGGCTCGCTACACCCACGAAACTATTGCAATGGGATATGCGATTACAGAAGAAGCTATGGAAGATAATCTATACGTTTCACTTTCTGCTCGTTACACCAAAGCTTTGGCTCGTGCTATGTCTTACACAAAACAAGTTAAAGCGGTATTCCCACTTAACAATGGCTTTACTAACAGCTACCAATCAGGTGATGGTGTGAACTTATTCACAGCTTCAGGTGATGGAGTAACTGGTGGTGATGGACACCCATTAGTAAGTGGTGGTAAAAACTCTAACAGACCATCAACTGCGGCTGACTTGAATGAAACATCTCTTGAAGATGCAGTAATTCAAATCGGTAAGTGGACTGATGAAAGAGGACTAAAGATTGCGGCACGACCAAGAAAATTGATCGTACCTAGTGATCTTCAGTTTACTGCTACACGCTTGTTAGCAAGCGAATACAGAGTCGGAACTGCTGACAATGATATTAATGCTGTTAAGAGCAATGGTGTGATTCCAGAAGGCTACTCAGTTAATAACTACTTAACTGATACTAATGCTTTCTTTATCATTACTGATGTTCCTGATGGTATGAAACACTTTGTCCGCGCACCCATGACCACAAACATGGATGGTGACTTTGATACTGGAAATGTTAGATATAAAGCTAGAGAGCGTTACTCATTCGGAGTAAGTGATCCGCTTGGTATCTGGGGTTCACCAGGTAGTTCGTAAGTAATACTGAGAGTGCTAGTCACATCACTCACTATATAACTACACCTTAAGCAAAAATGTGGTTGTTGACTTAGCACTCTCTTTCTTTTCTAGGGATAAATCTCTTTATCAACTGCCCTAGCAGACAAGCCAAGATGATAAAGTATTACCCAATGGAGGGTATGTAAAATGGCAAATACAACTTTTAATGGACCAGTTAGGTCCGAAGGTGGTTTTGAACAAATCACCAAAAACTCAACCACAGGTGCTATCACTACAGTTTTAGATATAGATACAAGTGGTAACATTGCAACTACAGGTACTATCAATGGCGATAAGAATGTAGCTGATGTTACAACAGCAACTTATACTGTAACTGCGGCACAATCAGGTTCTATTCTTACTTTGAACAGAGCGGCAGGTATTGTAGTAACTTTACCTACTGCGGCTTCAGGTTTACACTATCGTTTCATTATTGGAACTACATTTACAGGCACATTCAGTCTTGATGCTTCTGCGGCAACTGAAGGTTATAGTGATGCTTCTAATCTGCTTATTTGGGATAAAGATGCTCCAGGTACTGTAAGTGCTAAACAGTTTTATTCTGATGGATCAGATGATGACAAAATCACAATGGATGCAGACACTAAAGGTCGGTTCATTGGCGGTGTTATTGATGTTGTCGGTATATCAGCAACTAGTGGTTCATACACCAAATGTTGGATAGCTACTGGTCAAGTATATGGCGATGGTACATTAGCTACTCCATTTGTATAGGAGAATGAATCATGGCTGATGCAGTAACTTCACAAACTATCATAGATAGTGAAAGAAACTGTGTTATGAAATTCACTAATGTCAGCGATGGTAGTGGCGAATCCGCAGTTGCTAAAGTAGATGTATCTGCTTTACAAGCTAATGCGGCAGGAACTTCCTGCTCAGAAGTTAGAGTAATGCGAGTTAGCCATGCCATTGTTGGTATGTCAGTTCAAATGTTTCTTGATGCTACATCTAATGTTCTTTTAGCAGAACTAGCAGAAAGTAGTAATGGACATATGGACTTTAGAGATTTTGGTGGATTACCAAATAACGCAGGTAGTGGTAAGACAGGTGACATTCTTTTCACTACAAAAGGGCATTCCTCTGGTGATACTTATTCTATCACTTTAGAAATGGTTAAAGTTTATTCAGACTAAGGAACGAGTATGGCTAATAATAATTATGTTATTTCTGAAACTGGTGAGTTCCCAGCACAATATAAAGTTTTACATTTAGGAGAAGATGGTATCTATAGACCTGTTTTTGGTCCTGATCCTGATCTTGTAGATGCAGAACGTAAGTGTGCTGAGATGAATGGTGAACGTGCTAAAAATGCTAAAGGGCATTATGTAGCAGATGATCCATCAACACCTGATGTCAATGAAGCTTATGTTGGCGGTAAGAAACCAGCTAAGAAAAAGACTAAAAAGAAAGTAACTAAGAAAAAAGCTAAAAAGAAATAATTTTAGTCATTGTATATACTTATAGTACCCTATCTGCAGTAGGGTGCTTTAGGTATTCATTTATTAATTAAAAGGTATTAGATATGGCTGGCGGAATGGGAAAGAAAACTAGAAAACCATTAGCAGGATATATGGGTGGCGGTAAGGTAAAAAAACCACCTATGAGTAAAATGTATCGTGGTGGCGGTATGACTAAAGACACTACTCCATCTTATAAGGACTATGTTCAAAAGATGTTTGGTGGTGGAATGTCTAAAAAAATGAAAAAGTAAAATGGCTTCTAGGCGAAAGAGGGAAAACCCTATAAGAAAAACTACTAAGGGTAAAGGTGCTAATTACAGACCTACAAAGTCTGGTGCAGGTATGACAAAGAAAGGAGTTGCGGCTTATAGAAAAGCAAATCCTGGTTCTAAGTTAAAGACTGCTGTAACAGGCAAAGTTAAGAAAGGCAGTAAAGCCGCAAAACGTAGAAAGTCTTATTGTGCAAGATCATTAGGTCAATTAAAAAGAAGCTCCGCTAAAACGAGGAACGATCCTAATTCTAGGATAAGACAAGCTCGTAGGCGGTGGAAATGTTAAGGAAAATCAATGGCTACTAGTGGAACAACAGCATTTACATTAGATATAGGAGATATCCTAGAAGAAGCTTATGAGCTTTGTGGTATGGAAATGCGTACAGGGTATGACTATAAATCTGCTAAGAGAGCATTAAACTTAGTATTTTTAGAATGGCAAAACAAAGGATTAAATCTTTGGACTTTAGCTCAAGGAACTATTTCAGTTACTGCTGGAACTAATACTTATAGTCTTGCATCATCAGCTATAGACGTTGTAGATGCTTTTATTAGAACAGATGCTGGAGATATAACAAAACAGATAGATCAAAGAATGACACGCATATCTCGTACAGAATACAATCATCAATCTAATAAGCTAACTAGATCAAAACCTACACAATTTTTTGTTGATAAGAATACTGGAACACACAGTATTGTTTTATGGTCAACACCAGATGATGCTAAAACATATACTATTGTTTATGATTATGTAAAAAGAATACAAGATGCAGGTATAACAGCCGCTACTAATGCTGATGTTCCTGCTAGATACTTACCTTGTTTAACATATGCTTTAGCTTTCAACATTGCTTGCAAATCTCCATCAGCACAACAAAGAGTGCCAATGATTAAAATGAGATACGATGAGCTTTGGAAAGATGTTAGTGAGGCTGATAGAGAAAGATCAAATGTAAAATTTGTTCCTGATCTTTCTTATATGAACTAATATGGCATATGCAAGAGGTAAAAAAGCTTTAGGTGCTTGCGATAGATGCGGATTTACTTATAAGTTAAAAGAATTGTATTACGAGGTGCAAGACTCTTCTCGTAACGGATTAAGAGTTTGTAGTGATTGTTTTGATAAAGATCATCCTCAATTAAAACTAGGGCAAGTAAAAACCAATGATCCACAAGCATTATTTAATCCTAGACCAGATACAGGAAAAGCACAATCAACTAGATATTATGCTTGGAATCCAATAGGTGGAGGTATGTCACAGTTTGGTTCAAGCACAATGAATCTTAAAATGACAGGTGAACTTGGTAAAATAGAAGTGAGTACAAGCTAATGGCATGGACATTTACAACTTTAAAAAGCGCAATACAAGATTACACTAACAATACTGAAAGCACGTTTGTTAGTAATTTAGATGAATTTATTGTAAACACAGAAGATAGGATACAAAAACTTGTAGAACTTCCTATTTTTAGGAAAAATGTAACTGCATCTTTAACTTCTGGCAATCAATATTTAACTATGCCTACAGATTTTTTAGCACCATATTCATTAGCTGTAGACGATAGTGGTTATGAATATCTTAATTTTAAAGATGTAACATTTATAAGATCATCTTATCCAGTAGCAAGTACAACAGGCATTCCTAAATATTATGCTATATACGATGAAAACAGTTTTATAATAGCTCCAACTCCAAGTTCTGGATTTACAGTAGAATTACATTATCAATACAAACCACCATCTATTTCAACTACAGGAGATGGAACTAGTTGGTTAGGAACAAATGCTTCTGACTGTCTGTTGTATGGATGTCTAGTAGAAGCTTATACTTTTATGAAAGGTGAAGCTGATATAATAACTAATTATGAAAAAAGATTTATGCAAGCTATTGATAGACTTAAAGTTTTAGGCGAAGGCAGAAACACTAAAGATGAAGATAGAACAGGACCACCACGAAAAGTAGTTAACTAATGCTTCAAAAACCATTGGAAGAGTTGGAAGGTAAAAGTATTGCCCTTGTTGCAATGGGTCAGAGTCAAATAGACTTTCACCTATCTCAAGTACATAGCTATAAGTTTGATGAAGTATGGGCAGTAAATGCAATGATTGGTGTGTTAAAAAAAGTAGATAGAGCATTTATTCTTGATCCTATGAGTAGATTTTTGGATACAGAAGATGCAGGTAATATGACATCAATGATGCGAGATATATTGCCTGATGTTAATTATCCAATATATTCTTGTGATATTGACAGTAGAGTTCCTGCTGTTCAAGAATATCCACTAGAACAAATTGCAAACTATGCAGGTAGTGCATACTTTAATAATACAATAGCTTATGCAATAGCTTTTGCTTTATGGTGTAAAGTAGGTCGATTATCAATATTTGGAGTTGATTTTACTTATAAATCAAATATGCATTTTGCAGAAGCAGGAAGAGGATGTGTAGAGTTTTGGATAGCAAAATGTATAAATAGAGGTATAGAGGTAGCAGTAGCACCTAGATCATCTCTTCTAGATACAGATGTTGAGCTAACACAAAAACTATATGGATATCATAGATTAGATGATCCTACAGTTACATATCAAGATGAATCAGGTATAAAGGCTTGCAAATGGTCGCAAGTTGAAAAAGAAGAAAAAAAACCTGTAGGCATGATAGGCAGAGAAGATATAGAATTAGAGCCTGTCGAACCAGAAAAATACTAACTGGAGAGTTTGGTGAACACAGATAAGTTTGAAATATCAATAGGTGATTTAGGAGTAAAAACAACTAATCATAGAGGACACTCTGTAGAAGAAGTTGCAGATATGGCTGTTGGAAGGCTTGTTTCTATAAGCGATACAGCACCAGATCAAATCAAAGCACAGGCACACGCTTTTAAAAATCAATGCCACACAGTAATTACCTATTACATGAATGAAGCTATTAAGAATCATATGTGTACTATAGGTAATCAATTAGAAAAACAAGGTCATAAAGACCTAGCCAATATCATTAGGAGATTATAACTATGGCTATCACCCAAGCTATGTGTACCTCATTTAAGAAAGAACTACTTGAGGGTGTTCACAATTTTAAAAACTCAGGCGGTAATACATTTCGTTTAGCTTTATATGACAGTTCAGCAACAATGTCAGCCGCAACAACAGCTTACTCTACTTCAGATGAAGTAAGTGGAACTAACTATACAGCTAAAGGTAATTCACTAACTCGTGTTGACCCTACAACATCAGGCACTACAGCTTTTACAGATTTTGCTGATCTAACTTTTGGAACTGCAACTGTAACTGCAAGAGGTTGTATGATATTCAATGACTCAGCTTCTGGCGATCCAGCAGTAGCAGTTTTTGACTTTGGCGGAAATAAAACTTCTACAGCAGGTTCATTTACAATTACTTTTCCTGCCGCAGATGCCTCTAACGCAGTAATCAGAATAGCTTAAAAAATGGCTGGTTGGGGTCGAAGTACATGGGGTGCTGGTCCGTGGGGTGAACCT
>Ga0209992_10004428_pt1 | contig 11039 bp, 9 predicted proteins | sample 2SBtaG_2_FD_182564 | JGI IMG/M metagenome (GOLD analysis project Ga0209992, IMG submission 182564) | Deep subsurface microbial communities from Kolumbo volcano to uncover new lineages of life (NeLLi) - 2SBTROV12_ACTIVE470 metaG (SPAdes)... | ecosystem: Environmental > Aquatic > Marine > Volcanic... | reverse complement strand
ATACATAAAGAACGGTTCTATACTACCCATCAGGTGTATGATCAAGATCACCTACTCCACCAAGTACTATTCAAAGCCCTTGAAATTGTTGAGCAATTCAGCAGAGGAACCCGACTGTACGATACTTGCAGAAGATTGCAATTGAATTTTCCAGAAGTAAAGCGTATCAAAGTAGAAAAAGAACACCTAGATAAAATTGTACTAAACCGTAAAACAGCCAACTACAGCTACGCTCTAGAAATTGCCAGGCTCATCATCCTTAATTATTCACCAGATATTAGCAGTGGTAGAGAAAAAATGATTTCGCTACTCTTCGACATGAATAAACTATGGGAAGAATACATCCTCATTCAAATAAGAAAAGAACTAGAAAATTCTAATTACAGAGTACTAGGGCAAGATACCCGCCCTTTTTTAGGCAACAACTACCTACAACCCGATGTGGTAATTGAAAACAAAATCAACCCTTCAGAAATTTTCATTATCGATACCAAATGGAAACGACCCACCAATCAAACAGCATCCATCAGCGATCTTCGTCAAATGTATGCCTATAACCGTTTCTGGAAAGCCAAAAAAGCCATGCTGCTCTATCCGGGAAATGATTCCAACAATGATTTTAAAAACTTTAGAACAGAAGATTACTTTAAATCAAAAGAGGAAATTAACCCCATCCAACACCAATGTAAAATGGGATTTGTAAGCATATTGGATGAAGATAACAACCTAAGTAAAAATGTTGGAAAAGATGTATTAAAATTGTTGGAGGAAGAAGTTTTTGAAGTGGTAGAGTGAAATTCCAAAAACCCACCATTTTAACCAAAAACCACCAAAAACAGCCATTATTCATACCCTACATCAGGATCTATAAAGTAATAATGTACCCATAGTAGCTCATCTCTTACATAATGGAAAGCATAGGTCTGGTTATTCTTATCATAGACCCACCTTACAATTTGATTATTTCCCCATGTAGAATAGGCGATCTCCTTTTCAGTTTCATTGACTTTTAAAATCGGAAATAGAGTTGAAGAACCCATGGTGGAATCTCTAAAATAAATACAAATAACTGGTTTCTCTTCTCCCGGAAAAGAATCTGTATAGTATATAATTCCTGAGGTTTTGTACTTCACCTGGTAATCTGCATTGTCTGTTCTGTAGGTAGCATTAAATTTTAATGTATGCTTCAATGTCTGACCTACAGTGGCTGAATAAGTAACAGAAAAAATAAATGTTATGTATAATGCTATTTTTCTCATTAATATTAAAGATTCTTTTAGTATAATACCTTGTATACTGTATGTTACACTTTAGCTATTTTTATTCCTCAGCTCTAAAAAACCTGGACAACCTACTTTGCCTGGATATTCCCGTTACTTCTGAAGGGTCCATTGGTTCAGTAGGTCTTTCAGGTCCGTTATTACCATTATCTGTACTATCTTTCTCAAATGAGAGTATAGACTGGTGTACAGGCTGTTCATTAAAAGAAAGGCTGTAAAAGATCTCTTTATCAGTAATTAACCTTATCTCACTACCAAGACAAATACCATTACAGATATCTATCCTGTTCAGGTTTTCTTTAAAGTCATTCAGGGTATCTTCTATAGATAACCTTGCATGATCCATTGAAAGATCAGCTCTGTTCAGGTACTCAGATTTTCTCATGATGATCTCTGCGTCCATGGCTACAGATAACAGAATTTTATGAAAATATTCTCTGTAAACATCGGTTTTATTAAAAACTTCCACTCCACATAAATTTCCATTGATAAAATAAGCAAGGCCATTGGCATTATCGTGTAATGTAAAAGAGCTGGTCATTGAAGTATAATCCATCCTTTTGGCATTAAAATTATCCGAATGCGAAGCCGTTGATGAATAACTTTGTGAATCAGCAAAGCAATTTTGCACCTCATCCCATACTCTGGATTGATCTACTCTGTGCTTTTCTCGTTCATGATTACGGTTATTATAAATATCCCTGTTCTTTTGTTCACGGATCTTTCTATAGGCCACCTCATCAGATCCACTAAAATTATTACTATCATAAGCCCATCTACCCTGCTCCACACAGCTAACGGGTATCACCATTTTTACATTGGGTCCAATAAGTATAGAAGCATTTACGATCCTGTTCTGCTTGGCACCTTTTAAAATATCTCCATCCATTATAAAGATATATTTGGAAGATAAATTACTTAAAAGCAATTCATTTACATTTCCACTTTCTGAGACCTCCTCTATTTTTAGCAAATTTTCATAAAATGCCCTGTGTACACTTATGTAATCTAGTGTGTTTACCGATTGATGCCTTAGCTGAGCAATGCTGATCACGCCCTGGTTCTGTACATCTAAAAGCGTAGAATTGTCCGAAGAAAAAATTTGTTCTGTTTTCATAATTTTAAGTTTTAGTTATTGATTAGTATTCTGTTGTGTTTTATAATTTTGAACAACTATATCCGTTATTATCACCTTCGTAATGAGATGGATTGTTGTTTCTATGTTTTTTCACTTTCTCTTTTTTAACCTTTTTCGATTTAAATGCCATGTATTTATAAGTCGATGGAAGTTTATCTGCCCATTCTGGCTCAAACCCAATTTTATTGAACTGATGACTTTTTAATTCCATTAGGTCGTTTCTTAAAAAGATCCAGTAGGTTCTCCACTGTTTTTCAGCATCTTTTGGATTAAACACCCCATATACTGATTTTTTACCCATTAACCTATTCAAGTTGATCTCAGGAGTTTTATAATCCTTGTCTAATTCAATTGAGCTCTGGTAGTAACCTACAGCCTCAGCATCATTTCCAAGTAGCTCTTGTATAATTCCCATATTATTAATGGTAACCATATTAGTATCCTGAATAATTAGCTTCCAGGCGGTGTCCAATTCGTTCATCTGCATATATATAAGTCCCATGTTGTTATCGTAGTAATCCCTCATTTTAGTAGTATCTAATTCAATGGCTTTATTTATAACAGCAACAGCTTCCAATAATATCTCTTGTTTTTCATTGATCTCTGTAGTTTCATCTGCAGCAAGCGCAAGTATGTAAGATTTATTCATGTAATTAAAAGGTTCATTTGGAGCCACTTTTATAGCTTGTTCTATTACTTCAGTAGCTTCATTATACCTGCCAAGCTTTAGTAAGCACATGGCTTTTCCAGTATAAGCTTTTGCATAAGTGGGGTCCTGTTCTATTGCATCATCGAATAATTCAAAAGCTTTTTTGAATTTATCTAGCTGCACATAACAATTTGCCAGTTTAACCATGTATACCTTTTTGTCCTTTGCTAGTTTAATGGCTTTCTTATAATTGTTAAATGCACTATTGAAATCCATTCTGTCAAAATCGAATTTTGCCTGATATCCATATGCTTCTGCTCTTTTATGATCTATTTTAAGAGCTCCTTTAATGAATTTTTCAGATAGCTGGTCATTGCCCAATAGGTGTTCGTTCAATGCCATTACCATGTAAGTATCATACGAAAAATCAGATACACCGTCTTCAATTAATTGATCGTAAATTAGCTTGGAAGCAGGCTTGTTTCCTGTTTTGTGCTCGATAATAGCCTTGCCTATAAGAGCCTGTTTCTTCAAACCATAATTAAAAGCACTTTCATAGTATTGATTAGCTATATCGTATTGTTTTAAATTCAGGTAATTATCGGCCATTACTTTATTGGCAAGCGCATTCTTCGGATCTACATCTAATACCAACTGTGCATTTTTTATAGATGCTTCATGATTCTTTTCATATAGGTATACCCTGCTTAAGCCCAGTATTCCTTCAAGCTGATGTTGTTCGTCTTTTGATTTTTCGAGCTCTTCAAATATTTTCCCGGCCTTGTTGTAATTTCCATTTTCCAGGTACATTTTACCAAGCTGAAGCATTTTGGAAGGATTCGTTTTTTTAAAATCCATAGATCGCTTTAAATAATGGATCGCATCTTCAATATCCTTGTTTACATATAGTAGTGTAGCACAGTGATAAAGTGCTTTTTTGTTGTTTTTTTTATAGACCAATGCCTCCTTTGCCTTATTTAATGTATCGGAATAATTGCCCATTTTTCTTAGAATTACAGAGCTATTATAAGATGATTCAAATGAATTAAAAGTGTTATATATTGCCAATGCTCTTTCATAATTACCTGCTTGTTCATGAGCCTGGGCTAATTTTAATTTAATATAATCTTTATCGAAAGATGGGTCATATTCAAGTATCTCAAATAGATCAATGGCCTGTTGGTTTTTATTCCTTTTTAAATAAACATTTGCCAGATTAAATAGTACATTATTATCATATGGATTTTTTTCAAGACTTTTAATTAAAAGTTTCTCTGCGTTGGAAGGATCTTTATGGTTTACATATTGTAAGGCCAGGTTATTAAAAACCATGAACCTTTCTTTACAAGTAAAAAATTGAGTTCCTTTTTTAATAGATGCTGCAAGTAATTCATATACTACAGTATTTTCTCTACCTGAAGTATCACTATTTATACAGAATACGGGGTTAACAAAAATGAATATTAATAATGTAATTAACGTACATTTAATTTTAATAGGATTTAGCTTTTTCATTTGGTTTGGTTTTATTGATTTCATAACCAATATTACCAACTACTTGCGCAATATAGTTGCGCTAAAAATGATTCAGAAAATGTACTAGATTAAAGAATACCGACTATTGGTAACTTTTGAGTTTAGGTCCGAATTTTAGAAGAAAATCCATTAGCCTATTTAAAGAAAAAAGAAAGATATGTAAATCATCATTGTTCATTTTTAATGATTTAACATTTTTAGATTCTATGTGAACAAAATAATTACAGAATACCCTGACGGCATGAAAATAATGAATGTTCCAGCCTGCAATATCATTTTTAGTTAATTCATCCTGTATTTGTACATATAGATTTTTACGTGAGAATTCTGGTCCTACTAATTCTTTTAACAATCCCTCCAGGAATATCCTGGAAGAAACAGCTAATTCAACAAATCTTGTGTCTTTATTCTTGACTGTTTCAATTATTGAATTCAATGAAGAGGAATCTGCAAGTAAATGTTTATTTTCCCTTAGTTGTATCAGCTTGGAAAGGATTTCTTCCAGAATATCATTATTAGAAGGACTATAGACCTGTTTCAGAGACTCTTTGGATCTGTTCTGAATTTCATTGATCCGATCATCAATCACCCCTGCTTTTTGCTCAGACCATTCTACAAAATATATGGTTTTTAAAGCAGTGTTATGATTGAGCGCATTCACAGATTTTTCAATAAGAATAGGCAATACTTTCTCAACAGGAGTTCTTTGATTACCTGTTCCTAATATTGGCATAGCTATACTAGATAATTCAACCCCTCTATAATGCATCATGGAAATAGTACCAAATAGATTTGAAATGACCTCTTCAGGTGATCCTGTATTGCATGTATCTCTAGCAATACTTTCTACACAACCTAAGTATTTAATGGGCTTGCCATCTATCTTTTTAGACACCCAACAACCTAAACTATTCCGTAGATCCAACTCAGGTTCATTAGCATAGTACATTGCAGATATTTCCATATTTTCCTGTAAAGCACTTATTACTGTATTTGGTGTAGGGAAATATTGACCACTAAATGCTGAAATCACCAATAGATCAACATCAAAAGGTAATTGAGTAATGTCGTTATGATGAACTTCAATGGTTTTAAATCCATGAGAGGTAGGAACTTCTATGACATTGATCTGTGGCATTTATCAAATAAATATAAAGACTTTTCAATATAATTATTATTTTAACTAATGATGAAAGTATATTTTAAAGAAATAGAAGGCGTTATTATTGAAAATATTAATAATACTAAATCCTCTATTAAAATTGCTGTCACTTGGTTTACCAATGAAGATATATATAATACACTTTTTAAAAAATTAAAAGAAGGTGTTAAAATTCAATTAATTATAATTAATGACGGGACTAACAATGCAGAAGATCGAAAAAAAGATTGGCAAAAATTGATTGACAATGGTGCAGAATTCTATTATTCAGATATAATAAAAAAAGTACATCATAAATTTTGCATCATAGACGAAGAGCTTTTAATAACAGGAAGTTATAATTGGACATATGGAGCTAAAAAAAACTGGGAGAATATATTTTTAATAGATGATGAAAAAATTGTAAATGAATTTTGTGAAGAATTTAAATCAATTATAGATGACCATCAAAAAATAAGTATAATTGAAGATCGTGCAAGTAATCAAAATTCTTATGACAATAAAACCAATCTAAAAAATGAGAGGGTTTCGATAAAACTCAGCAATAAGCATTCATTCAATATTAAAATTTGTCAAATAACTTATGACAAATATTTAAAATTAAAAGAAAAATATCCTGATAAAGAAATTGCTACTCTAGCAGCAATAGATTTTTTAAATTATAATTTCAAATCAATAGAAATAAAATGTCCTGATTTTAAAGAATTAAATCCTACAAATTCCAATTTTGAAAAAAAATATTATGAAAAGCATAAAGAAATTTCAGCTTTTTTTAAATCATTTCAAGTTGAAATGAGAGATATTGCTAAATTATGCAACAAAAAACTTACTTCTTTAAACAATGAAGTCAAGTTCAAAAATTATTTAGCTTACTCAGAATTAGAATTATTTCTTTATATGGAACCCCTTGACAAAAGAGAATCTCTAAAAGCATATCCAATAGCATTAATTAAATCTAATTATAATACACTCTATAACGAAGAATCTAAATACGAAAACAAATATCTTGATAAATATGAATCTTATAACATAAAGATTTCTGAAGAAGGCATATTTTCAATTAGTTCTATGAATGAATTTGATGATCAATACAAAGAATATACAATTAACGGTAAGGATAAAAAAGAATTCAATATCAAAGAGTGGGTGTCAGCTATACAAAAATTAATATAATTTCAATAATACATGTCCTCATTAACATTGTAATCATCCAGCTGTGCATCATACATTATATGCCATAATTTCATCAGGTGTTTTTGCCTGGAATCTTTGTTGGCATTTTTAAAATTGGTATAATTTAAATGCATGATTTGTTCAGCAACAACTTTAGCTACTTCTTCTCTTTTTACCCATGCTCTAAAAAGGTAATCAGTTCCTCCACCAACAATTACCTTTGCTTTTGGAAAAAGCGCTTCAATGTCTCCCTTAAACCTTGCTCTTACAAGTAACAGATCGGGGTCGTCATGATCTTCTACTATACTTAAAAAATTGTTTTTACTATATATCCACATAATATCTTTTTTTTTATTTAAATTTCCTGTTGTTGTGTTTTGTCTTCTTTAGCTCCTTTCAGATAAGGTTTCATAGGGATCTCAAATCCAAGATTGATCTGCCATTCTACATCACTTGAGCAAAATTCCCTGAGCGATAGTATACTGTCCCATTCTCCTATATCAAACATTTCCATAACAGATAAGATTAGTCTAGTATCATTAAAATCTGCCAGGTATTTGGTCAGCATCATTGATAGGTATAGTTGTGTGTTGTTCATTTTACTATTGCCTGTTTTTATGTTTTCTTTTTCTATTGTACTTCTTTTTACTATCCTGCACTCTACTCACATACCTGCCATCAAAAAAACCCTGAGCTTTTCTATACTCACGTACGACACCCATCCTTAATTGATGTAATTTATTTTTAGATATGTTTCTCTTTCTTTTCATTTTTAAAATTGTTGCATAATTATATCATCAAACAACGCATAATAATTGCATTATTTTTAATTGAATTACACCCATCTCTTTTTCCTTGCTGTTTCATAAATTAGATCCAGATTCATTTCCAAGCCATTTACATAAACAGCAACTACATCACCATGTTTAATATCCGTTCCATGAATTCGTGCAACATAGTATTTAGGAAATTTAATTTTATCATAAATAAATTGACGATCATTGCTATATACAACTGTTACTACTTTTCCACCAGCCTGAAGGCTTAAATCATTAGTTCTGAATCGATCTGCTACTTTAATTGTTTTCATAATCTTTAGTTTTATTGGTTCTATACAATTATATTGTATAATAATGCAATATAATTGCGTTATAAATATTTATAATATTATTGATTAAATTGTTTGTCATATTATAAATTAACTACTATATTGCGCAATATAAATGCACTATTATGACAACTAGCATATCACAACAAGAAAGAATCAGAATCATGGACGAAGTCATTCATGAAGGGGTTAGAGCATTAGATCGTTCTTCAGAAGCAGAAGACTTTTACGCCTATTGGTTCAGTAAAAATGGAATTTCGGATGAATCTAAAAAAGTAGAGAAATTCAACAACAGAAGGTTACCAGATCTGCCTGATTTTGCTTTGGTCTTTTTTAAGAAATTATGTGAAAGAAACGATTATGCTTTTGCAGACAATGGCAGATTTAGTCCTTCAGACTACCCAATGGGAAATAACGACAAACTATTATGGATCAACCAGAAAAGGACCATAGAAATGGATGTTGAGCTACTTAGAAAAAAACTCAGAGAGAACGAATCCGACCAGCTTGTTAAAGATACCTATGCATATGGTTATTATTATAGCAACGGATTAGGCCTTGGGATTAGCGCTGTAGAAAGAAAACAATTAAAAACAATATACGGACACGTAGATAACATGGTACGCATAGCTAAAAAACTCAAAGACAATGAGCTTAACAAAAGCATAGAAGCCATTCAGAAGTACAGGTCCAGTCTGGCAACTGAAAACGTAGATGAATTCATCATGTACGAAAAAGAACATGGTAGTGAGAGTAGGTTTTTTAATGAACTATTTAACCTAATCACCAATGGAAGTAGCTGCATTATGGTAAGGCTAAACAACGACAACGAAAGAATGAAAGTTCATGCATATCCCCTGTTTTTAAGACAGACCAACAATAGATGGTACTTATTGTATTTAGATGTAAAATTACTGGACGATGCCATGCAACAACTAAAAACAGGCAATCAAGAATTATTATATGAGCTATATTCTATGTGCCCCATGGATCAGATACAGTCCGTGGAAGAACAACCAAATAAATTACCCAATAAATTAAAAGGTACTGCACTGAGCTTTTTCGACCATGTGTTTGGGGTAATGAGACCCAGAAAAGAAGATGATCAAAAACCAGAAAAAGTCACCTTTAGAGTAAATTCCTCTAATGTGTTTTTGATAAGAAGATTTAAATACGAAAACATGTTCCCAGGAATAATACATACTAAAACAGATACTAAATACCATTACTATGATGCAGAATTTTACATTACACAGGATGCAGTAAATAAAGTAATGTCTTATATTCCTATATTAGAAGTAACTAAAGGAAAAACATTAAAAAAAGAGATCCAGGAGAGGGTCAAAAACATAAAACACTAAATAGCGCATATATTTTGCGTAATTTAAAAGTAATATTACAACAAGTTCTTTGAATACCTAAAATTTTGAACAATGCGACCGAAGTCGGAGCAGTTTTCCCTTCGCTGAGGGGAGAAAAGGTTTCTAAACTGTTTTTAGTTTTTTAAAACTGTTTTTAGTTTAATCTTTCACTTTACAATATGGTATTTAAAGGACTTGTTTATTTAATATGAATCTAACTACAAAAAATATAAAATTCAATGATAAGGAAAGGAATGACTTTTTAAGTCACTATCAGAATTTAAATTCTGAGACTATTTTGGTTATTCCAAAAAGGACTTCTCTTGATCTTTTCAAAATTGAAAGAAAAATTAAAGACAATAGACCTGCAAAAGCTGTACATCCAATTTTGACAGATCTTATCAATGACATAAAAAACATGGTTGTATTCGACCTTTCTTGGTCGGAGATTAAAAAAATTAAAAGTAAACCAGATAACACAGAAAGCAATCTATATGATGTGTTATTTTATTATATAGCCAAAGAAAAAAATTGGGATAAAGCACTTAAACCAATAATAAACTCTAAAGAAGAAAAAAGCATAATTAAAAGATTAGATAAGAGCGAATTAGAAAAATTAAAATCTGCTTATAATTCACAGGACAATAAAACTAAAAATAAAATAAGTGATTTACAACTTTGGAGAATTTATTACAAGGCAACAAAAAAGATTGATGATAAAATCAACAAATTAGATTTACCATCAGGCTATGAAGTGGTAGATGAATTAACAATTGACGAAAACAACAGTATTGATTATTTTAATATTGAAAATATTTATGACGATTTCAATACCAAAGACATAAGAAAATACCACAAAAAAGATTACAAAACTTTTACTTTAAGAAAAAAGAATGGAAAGATCAGAACAATAGAATCACCAAATGACAGACTTAACTTAATACAAAAATGCTTAAATATTTTCTTACAACTCATCTATCAACCAGATCATGGTGTACATGGTTTTATAAAAGGACGCAATGTTAAGACAAATGCATCAAAACATGTAGATAAAAAATTTGTTTACAATATCGACCTGAAAAACTTTTTCCCATCAGTTAAATCTGATAGAATAATTGAAGTATTAAATTCTGAAAGCTTTAATCTTAATGTTCATGTTTGTAAGGCCATTTCAAAAATTGCATGCTTAAACAATAATCTTCCTCAAGGCGCTCCTACATCTCCTGTTATTTCCAATATAGTTTGCCAATCTTTAGACAGAAGATTATTAGTATTTAGCAGAAAATACAAATCAGCATATTCTAGGTATGCTGATGACATTACATTTTCAAATTGTGATTTTGAATATAATAATGAGTTTCATGATCAACTAAAATTAATTATTGAAGATGAATGTTTTAAAATTAATGAAGAAAAAACCAGATTACAAAAAAGGGGTTATAGACAGGAGGTTACTGGTTTAATTGTAAATGAAAAAGTGAATGTAAGAAGAAGCTATGTCAAAGAAATTAGATCCTGGCTACATCAATGGGAAGTAAAATCTAATAGGAATTACGCAGATGCTCAATTAGAATTTCTTAAAAGGCATACATCAGTACATAATAAAGGTTTGCATCTACACAATTATTTAAG
>Ga0209992_10004426_pt1 | contig 11040 bp, 14 predicted proteins | sample 2SBtaG_2_FD_182564 | JGI IMG/M metagenome (GOLD analysis project Ga0209992, IMG submission 182564) | Deep subsurface microbial communities from Kolumbo volcano to uncover new lineages of life (NeLLi) - 2SBTROV12_ACTIVE470 metaG (SPAdes)... | ecosystem: Environmental > Aquatic > Marine >... | reverse complement strand
CCAGTGATTGTTGCCCCACAACTTCTAGCCAAAGTAATTGCTGTTTCTAAACCTCTGATAGAATTCTTAGATCCATCTAATGGTACCAATATTTTTGAAATTTTCTTTTTTATCACAAATCATGTCAAATATTGATACTAAAAAACATACTTGCTATTTTCATTATTCAAGATCTTCTTGTTTTGTTTAATTGATCGCATAATTCACTAAAACTTATCTACTGATGATAATTCTAGCTAAAATAGTGGAAGAAAAATTCCTTCAAATTGATGGGTATAAAATCAGATATTTGGAATCAGGCAACTCCAAAAAAACTCTTGTCTTACTTCATGGATTAGGTGCATCAGCTGAAAGATGGCTAAATGTAATTCCACTTTTCTCAAAGGATTATCATGTTGTTGTTCCGGATTTGATAGGGTTTGGATTAAGTGATAAACCTCATGTAGATTATACTCCTGAGTATTTTTCAGAGTTTTTAGAAAAATTTTTTGCTCAAACTGGCATTAATCGACCCAATCTAATTGGATCTTCATTGGGGGGACAAATTGCAGCTAATTATACCTCCTCACACACTGACGAAATTGAGAAACTAGTTCTTGTTTCTCCTGCTGGGGCAATGACTCAATCAACTCCTGCCCTTGATGCATATGTAATGGCAGCATTATATCCAAATGAACAAACTGCCAAAAATGCATTTGAATTAATGGAAGGTTCTGGCGAAGAAGTTCCACAAGAAATCATTACTGGTTTTGTTGAGCGAATGCAATTACCTAATGCAAAACTTGCATTCATGTCTACAGTTTTAGGACTAAAAAATTCAAAACTTATTACAACAAAACTTGGTTCTATTAGAACACCCACGCTAATTATTTGGGGTTCTGATGATCCTGTAATCCCTATTGATTACTCAGACAGTTTCATTTCTGCAATCCAGGATTGTCGTTTTTTTAGAATGGATGGATGCGGCCATACACCATATGTTCAAGATCCTTCAACATTTGCTTCCAAAGTGTTGGAATTCCTAAATGGTATTTAGATCCATTTAAATACTAATTATTCCAATTATTACCTATGAGTGGTAATCAAAACCCATATGATCCTTCTGAGATGTTCAAATCTTGGATTCAAAAAAGTGGACGTGCTCAAGCAGAATTTATGAAAAATTTTGGTTCTTTGATGGGAAATCAAACTAATCAAACTTTCAATCCTTTGGAAACTCTAAAAGGCGTTTCTGAAAATGCACGACAAACTCAATCTAATGTGATGGATAACATGTCTACCATGCAAAGTAAAAGTATGGACACCATGTTTAGCATTGGCCAAATGCTTCCTTCTTTCATGAATTGGGGTGCTTACAAAACTACTATCAGTAGCAATGGAAGAATCTCTATCCCTGAAGCTGAACGAAATGCATTGGGTTTAGGAGATGGTGATTTAGTTCAAGTCATTATTTTGCCAATAGCAAAAAAATCAAAAAATAAGGAGGTGAAACAATGAGTAAAAACGAAACAACACAAGCAAATTCAAAAGATGTATTTTCTGCATATCAAGAAAATGTTGACAAACTCTTCAATGGTATTAAACAATCAGTACCACAATATCATCAATCAATTACAAATGTACAACAGGAATATCTCCAAGCATATGAAAACGTAGTAGATTCAGCTATCTCTCTACAAAAAGAATATGTAAAGAAATCAGGTGTAAAAACTAACCTTCCTGAAGCAACACTAAAAGTGATTCATGATACAACTGAAGAATATGTAAAGGCAGCTTCAATACAAAACCAAATAGTACTTGCAACTATCGATGCAACACAACAAAATATCAAAACTTTCAACGATAATGCAAAATCATTTGCTGACCTAAACAGAAACATTCTACAATCTTGGATTTCTGTATTCACTACAAAAACAAACTAGTGGAAAATCTATTTTTTTAATTTTTTTCCTTTTTTATGATCTTTCTTCCAACCATTTTCCTAGCTCTGGTAATACTTTTTTCTGAGATAAGGAACTGGCTATCATGCCAACATGACCTGTTGGATACATTCTCAAAGTTTTATCTTCACTGCCAATAGCATAATGTAATGGCATACTACATTCAGGTGATACCAAGTGATCACCTACTGCAATCTGAGTGAATGTGGGCATGTCAATTTTCTTCAAATCTATATGCTCTCCTCCGACATACATTTTGTTTTGAACCAATAGATTCTCTTGATAGATATCTTTAATCCACTGTTTGAACAATTCTCCTGGTATTGGTGGTGTATCTCCTAGCCATTTTTCTACCCTGAGGAAGTTATCTACAAATTTCTTGTTATCTATATTTTTGAAAAACTTCACGTATTTTTCAATCCCCTGCTCAAATGGTTTTAAGACTGAGAAACAATAGTACATGAATTCTGGAGGCATGTTTCCGATTGTGTCTACCATTTTTTCTACATCCATGTGTTTGGCAAGATTGCTGATCACGGTAGTGTCACGCCATCCATCAATGACTGGTGCTGTTGCAATGTAATTTTTCACACTTTCTGGATGCAATGCAGTATATGCAGTTGCAATTGTTGCTCCAGTACAATATCCTTGCAATGAAATTTTTTCATTTGATGATTCATTTTTGATATGCTCTACTGCAGAATCTAAATATCCATTCACATAATCATCAAAATCAAGATACTTGTCCATACTAGTTGGTGTGCCCCAATCCAACATGTACAAATCAAATCCTTGCTCAAGTAAATTTCTCACCCAACTTTTTTCAGGTTGGATGTCCAGTATGTGATATCTGTTTATCAATGCATATGAAATTAGTAATGGTGTTTTGTGTTGTTTGTCTGTAAGTGGTCTATAATGAAGTAACCTTGTTTTATCTAATTCGTGTACTGTATCATGAGGTGTTACTTCTAAACTAATTTCATCAGGTGCAGAAACTAATTTTGGAGCTTCAATTACATTCTTACTGAATTTTAAAACTTCTTCAATGATTTTTGGATCAATTTTAGATTCACTATGCATTTTTTTTCATTTCCTTTTTCTTTAACTCTAATTCTAATTTCCCGACACGTTTTTTCAATGAATGAAGCTCTTTGTACACTTCATCAATCTCTTCTTTACTTGGAAGGTTAACTGATTGTAAAACTACATTTGTAATGTTATTCCAATGTTTTGTTAATTCTAATTCTTTTGAAACTAGTTTCCCATAATTTTCACCGAAATCTTTGGAATCAAACAACTCTGTAAAGTCATTATCAAAAATATCTATCCAGATTCTTTTGAATGCTTCAATTTGTTCAACATCTTGAGGTACTTCGGGGGCTTTTAAATTGACTTTTTTTTGTGCAACTTCCCACGCGCTTGACAACTGTTTATAATATTCAGTAAGGTATTGGTTAAACCCCATCAAATCTTCATTGATTTCTATTAATTCTGTAGTTACTTTTTTTGAATTTGCTGCAAATGCTCTCATTGGTCCAGTAGATGCTAATGCTTGTGGTTTACTAGACATCAAATGCATGATATCTGTCCAAAATAATGACAAATGTTTGTAGTAATCCATTGTGTTTTTCGAGGAATCAGACTGCACAGATATCTATTATTACAGATCGCAATAAATAGTTCGATTACTAAATTAGACTAATGGATAATGTTGATGAGCTTGAAAAAATGTGTCAGAACATTATTGCGCTAGACCCAAAAATGCGTTCAGCTAGGCTCATCAATAATAGAGGTCATCTTACAGCTGGAGGGATGAAAGAGGGATTACTATCTCTTGAAGCTCAAAAACAAGATGAAATGATGTTCATGGAACTTGCATTACGTGTTAGAATGCGACATGAATTTGATGCAGAATTTGGGGAAGTGCATTTCTCAATGTCTTATAGGGATAAAGTCATTGTCATGAGTTTTCCTTTGAATAATGATGACGTACTATTGCTATCTTGTGAAAAAGAGATTGATTTTGGAAAATTACCATTTAAAGTTCTTAAAATTATTGAGTCTTTAAAAAAATCTCCGATGAAAACTTTCTAATCACAACAACTTAATCCTGTACTTTCAAACTATGGCTATGTCTGATGAACAATATGTGACTTGGTCTGAAATTGATTCTTTAGTTTCTATTCTTGCAGAAAAAATTAAACAATCTTCAAGAACTTTTTCTAAAATTAGTACTTTGAGTAGGGGTGGGTTGATTCCTTCTAGATTACTTGCAGACCATTTAGGAATACAAAAAATATCTACTGATGAAGATTTTGTATCTTGTGATTCTTTATTTGTAGATGATATTTTTGATTCTGGTAAAACATTTGTAAATGTTATAAACAAAACTGATAATGCTGAAAAATTGTTTTTTGTAACTCTGTTTGCACGTATTGGGCAAAATTACCCTTCACAATTAATCTATGGGAGAAAAACTGATGGTGATGCATATGTGGTATTCCCTTGGGATAAATTAGAATATGAAATGTCAAAAAAATAATCTACTATTATTCATCTTTTAGCATTTGTCTTAAACCTGCACATCTATTTCTAATGGTTACTTCTGTAACCCCTGATGCTATTGAAATGTCTTTTTGTGATTTGACTTCTCCGGTACTAATGCATGCAAGATACAATGCTGCTGCTGCAATTCCCATAGGATCTTTTCCTGCCACCATGCCAATATCTTTGGCTTGGTTTAAAATTGCAATTGCTTTTCGTTTACTCTTCTCACTGAGCTGTGCAATACTTGCAATTCTTGAAACTCCTTTGACTGGATCAACTACTGGCATTTTTAATTCTAATTCTCTGAAAATTAATCTGTAACATCTTGCTACATCTTTTCTTCTAATGTTGATTCCTTTTGCAATATCATCTAATGTTCTAGGCGTTTCTGTATTCCTACATGATGCATAGAGACATGCGGCCACTAGTCCTTGAATTGAACGACCTCTAACTAGTTTTTTCTCCATTGCTTTTCTGTAAATGTAAGCTGCTTTTTCAATTACTGCATCAGTTAGTGCAAGTTTGTCTTTTAATTTGTCCATTTCATTTAGAGCTTGTCTCAAATTTCTATCTGCAGAAGAATGTGCTTGACTTCTGCTGTCCCAAGTTCTTAATCTTTCAATTGAACTTTTGACACTTGCAGATAATGGCTTTCCTGTTGCATCTTTGTTTGCTGCGCCGATTACTGTTGATAATCCCATGTCATGCATTGTAAGGGATGTGCCTGCTCCTGTTCTAGCTTTATTTCCTTCATCGTTTGAAAATGAACGCCATTCGGCACCAGTGTCTGCAATTTTATCTGTTACAACTAGTCCGCATTTACTACAGAATAATTCACCTGTATTCTGATCTGTGACCATTTTTTTATCTCCACATGATGGACATTTTGGTCCTGACATCATTGTATTTTTAAGCATAATACTCATGATTGTGAAAATACCTTATTATCCATTTTACCAAATATCTGCAGGTTAATTGTGTGTAGGTTAAGCTAACCCTTGTTCTAGTTTTTTAGAATATGATCTAATTTTTTCAATTTAACTTAACAGACAATATGCATATGATGGGGTAAAAGACGGATACATGATATTGCTTTGTTCACTTGTATGTTTTAATCCAATTGAATGACCTAATTCGTGAGTCATTATGGTTTCAACACTGTTTACATCGTATAATTGAAAACTACCATCACAATTGTAATCTCCTAATGTCACTTCTACTACTCCTTTTCCAAGATGTGCATGTCCCAATACTCCATCTCCAATGTTTCTTACTACCCATGTAACCCAAACATTTGCTTCATGTTTCAAATTAGTTATTTCAAATTCAATTTTTGCACTTTGATTATCTGTAGTTAATTCTTGCTTTTCCCAAAATTCAAAACTGTTTGTTAGTGTACTAACATGATCTAATGGAAGCCCTGTTGGTTGATCATTAATGTATACTTTGTAATTGATAATGTAAACCCCATTCTCCATTTGATATGTGGGGTCTGGGAATTTCTCTGAAGCTTTTTGTACCTCTGCTTCAAAATTCCATTTTACATAATCTCTGAGGAATTTTTTTATGACATCTTGACTTGGATTTGGATATTCTATGTATCTTTTCTCTTTTGAAATATTATTTGAAACATCTCTGAGATATTTTTCAAATAAATAAAATTCATGATCAAGTTCTTCTATGGTTTTTTGTGGTTCATTTTCTATTGTTACAACAATTATTCCATTTTCAATTAGATATTGGATTCCTGAGACAAATGCATCATCATCAATTTGTTTATCTGACCACCATCCTGCATTATTTTTCACCCATTCAGGAATATCTTCATTTGATTGATTCAATGTCTCTACAGGTGGAATTTTGATAATTTTATTTTCTATAAGATACATCAAGGCAGAATTAAATTCAGAATCTTCAATATTTCCTTCTGACCACCATTTGGCAATAGGTCTAACCCATTCTGGAATGGATGTGATTTGTTTTTGTTCTGTTTCTTCTGGTTTTTCAGTAGGAGTGTAAGGATATTTTGAAATTACACTGGAAATGAATTCTTTGTAATTATTAATTACAATGCTGTCTGGTTTTTGAATGGATGCTTTTTCAAAGTATGTGATTGATTCTTGATATTCTCCTAAATTACCAAACCCTACTCCCATCCCTGTCAAAGATATGACATCATCTGGTTTGTACTGTAATACTTTGAAAAATTGTTTCAATGAACTAGTATGTTGCTCCAGATTACTTTCTGCAATTCCTTTCATTTTGAGAGTTGAAATATTATTTGGAGCAATTTCTAAAATATTATCATAAATTGCTATTGACTCTTGATATTCTCCATTAACAAAATGCTCTTTTGCTAAATTGAACATTATTTCAAGATCTTCACTTTGAGCAAATGCTGTTTCAGAAACAATAGATGTACTAAATAAAATTGCAATTAAAAAATAAATAATTCTCATCTTGTATTTTTTCATATTTTTAATTTTGTTTATAGTTTATTTCCAATTTGTTCGTACTCTACGCTTGTTTATTCATGAAAAAGTCAAATTTCCAAAACCCTTTCGAAAATCTTTAATTCATTAACGATTACGAGTTTTAGTATTGACAAATGTTGGCGCAGGGGAAATCATTTATGATTTACGTAAAAAAATTCAAGAAATTCAAGTGAGTTTGAAGGAATTAGGTGAACCTGTTGGTGATATACCTGAAATGATTGAAACTGCTAATTTATTGCGTTCAAACGATTATCTCTTAAAGGCTAATGAGAAAAAAACTGAATTGCTAGATGCATATGAACAATATTCTACTGCTCTAGAAGAATTACTAACGTCTGTATTTGATATTCAAAAAGATTTGAAAGAAATTCTCAAAGATCAATCATCACTAATTTCTGAATCTCCTAAAAAACGATTAAAATCTAAAACCAAGCCTAAGAAAAAATAACCTTATTTTGATAAATGCACAATATCTCCTGCAATGATTTTGTGGGTTTTTTTGTTATCTGTTACTATTAATGCCCCGTCTTCATCTATTTTGACTGCCTTTCCTTTGATTTTTCCATCTATGGTGTTTAATTCAACATTTTTTCCTATGGTAGATGATCTTTGAGTCCATTCTGAAATAATTTTCTTTGTTTGTTTTGCACTAAGGGATTTGTAAATTTTTTCTAATTCTAACAAAAATGTTTGAACTAGTTGAATTGGTTTAATTTCTTTATTTTGTTCACAAAGTGATGCTACACCATAAAAATTTGGTGTTCCTTTAAGTGATTTTTCTATTTGTTTAACATCCACATCAAAATTTATTCCAACTCCTAACACTAAATTCTCAATCTTGTTTGATTCTAGTGATACGTCAACTAACATCCCTGCAAGCTTCTTACCTTTTATTGTTAAATCATTTGGCCATTTCAATTCTGGTTTTATTGAAAATATTTTTTCAATCGCTATTGATAGTGCAAGTGCTGATGCAATGGGAAATAGTGTTGTAATAGAAATATCAAATTCTGGATGAAGTATGATGGAAATCCAAATCCCTCCTTTTGGAGAAACCCATTTTCTACCCGACCTTCCACGTCCTCCTGTTTGTTTTGCAGCCACAATCACTGCTCCTTCATTTGCAGGATCTTCGGCCATTTTTAGTGCCTGATTTTGAGTAGAATCGATTGAATCAAAATAATATGCTTGTTGCCCTATACTCTTTGTTTTCAAATTTGAAGTAATTTCCCAAGGTAACAGCAACTCTGAATTTGAAATTAGTTTGTATCCTAGTTTTTGTTTGGATTCAACTGTGTATCCCAACTCTTGAATTTTTTTGATATGTTTCCATACTGCAACTCTACTAATTCTTAACACATCGCTCAAATCTTGTCCTGAAAGATATTCTGTATTGTGGGTTTGCAAAAATGTCAATACTTTGACTAGCCCTGGATTATCAAAAGAATTGTAAATCAACTATGATTAGTTTTTGTTCCAAGTATAAAACACAAACTAGAATCCGATGTCAAAATCAAATCCCCCATCATCCATTCCCCCATCATCCATGCCTCCGTCTCCTGTATCTGGCATGTTTTCAGGAGCAACATAATCCGTCATTGCCATCCCCATCATACTGAACATCATTGAAAACATCATCATATCCATTATTCCAAAGAACATCATTGATGGGATGAATGATTTGTTATTTTCCATTTCTTGTTTTAGCTTCTCTTTGTCGCCGGATTTGTACAAAACTGACATTTGCTCCCATTTGGATTGTAGTTCGTGTACTCTTTCATCTACTTCTTTAGATCCTTTTTCTGTAGGGGTGATCTCGACTTTCATCCCTAACCATCCTTTCTTTTCTTTAGCTTCGATGAATCCTCTTTTCTCTAAATCTTCTAAAATAGAATTTAACTCCTCAGGTTCAATCTGAGTCATTTTTTGAATTTTATCAAATTTCTTAACTCCGTGTTTTATTGCTCCTAATACGATTAGATCTTTTGGTTCTGGTTCCATATTTTTACTCATTAGTAACTGGTAAAAAATTCTTTGTTTGTCATCTCTAAATTCAAAAATTATATTCTGCATCTCTAGTTGTCTAGTATGGAACAAGATTCTTCATCAGATGAACAAATTCGTGAAATTCTTTCATTAAACAAAGTCGTAGTAGTTGGAATGTCTAAAAATTCTTCAAAAGCTGCCCATTATGTGCCCAAATATCTTTCTGATAATGGGTATGATATCACTCCAGTTAATCCTACTACAGATGGCATTTTAGGAAAAAAATGCTACAATTCTATTTCTGAAGTAGATGGAGAAATTGATATTGTTGATGTCTTCAGGCCCTCTGATCAGGTATTGCCTGTAATTCAAGAAGCTATAAAGAAAAAACCCAAAGTGATTTGGCTTCAAGAAGGCATTCATAATGCTGAAGCAGAAGATCTTGCCAAAAAAGCAGGTATCAAAGTAGTTTTTAATCGATGCATGTTGGCAGAACATCAGAGATTGTCGCAATGACTGATTTTGAAAATTTTTATCATGATTTGTTAGATTTTGTCAAAAAATATGAAAATCAAAACATCCCATTGAAAGTAGAAAAAGATCTTGATAATGATATTGTAAAAATATTTGGTGAAAAAATTACTTCTTTATCAAGAGCACAAAATGGTCTTAATGATGTTACAGAACTTGCATACACTACTGCAGAACATCACCCTTATTGGAATTTAATTTACAATTGTTCTGAAATCACAAATAGTGTCTTGGATAAATGGAAGTCTTCTCTTTCAGATGAGGATATTTCTGATATAGAATGGGCAATTCAAGAGTTGAACCAAACATTAGAAAAAATCAAAAAGAAAAAATCATCTACTTGCTAGGCAGAGATAAATATTCTGAACTGCTAATCATGTTATGCCTATCAAGATTGGATTAATTGGAAAAACCAATACTGGTAAAACTACCTTTTTTAATTCTGCAACTCTATCTTCTGAAGAAATTTCATCATACCCATTCACCACTAAATCCCCTGTATCTGGAATAGCCCATGCAATTTCATTATGTGTTCATCCTGAATTCAAAATCCAAGACAATCCAAATAATTCAAAATGTCTTGATGGGTGGAGATACATTCCAATAGAGCTAATTGACTTACCTGGGCTCATAAAGGATGCCTGGAAGGGTAAGGGTTTGGGAAATCAATTTTTGTCAATTGCCGCACAATCTGATGCGTTATTGCATGTAGTTGATGCTTCTGGAGGGATAGATTCTTCGGGTCAAATTACTGAAGTTGGTACTGGTGACCCTATTTCTGATTTTGCAGATATTGAAGAAGAATTGATTATGTGGTATCATAAAATTTTAGAAGGAAACCGAGACAAGGTTTCAAAACTAATTAAATCTGGTTCTGATGTTTTAGATGCTATTACTGATCTTTATCGTGGAATTGGTGTTACGAAAACTCATGTCAAAGAAACTTTTCATGCAACTGATCTTGAAGAGAAAGGTTTTGATGATTTTGACATGGTGGACACCAAAAAATTTGCATCACACTTGAGAAAAATCTCGAAACCCACTTTGATTGTAGCAAATAAAGTTGATGTTGAAGGAGCTGACAAGAATTTTGCTCGACTAAGAGAGCGATATAATGATTCTATAATCATTCCTGTCAGTGGTGATAGTGAGTTTGTACTCCGACGTGCAGAACAAAAAGGTTTGATTAAGTATTCTCCAGGTTCTGAAACATTTGAGATACTAAAGTCTGATGAACTCAATGAAAAACAAAACAATGCTTTGAATTTCATTAAAAAAGGAATTATGGGAGAATATATGAGAACTGGAGTACAATTTGCAATCAATGTTGCAGTGTTTAAACTGCTTAAGATGAATTCTATTTATCCTGTAGCTGATGACAAAAATTTGGCAGATAAAAAAGGACGTGTTTTACCAGATCTTATTTTGTTAAAAGATGGAGCCACTATCAATGATCTTGCTAAAGAAATTCATTCTGATTTGACAAAGGGACTACTTTATGCAAAAGATTTGAGATATAATTTGAGATTGCCTACTGACTA
>Ga0209992_10004425_pt1 | contig 11040 bp, 9 predicted proteins | sample 2SBtaG_2_FD_182564 | JGI IMG/M metagenome (GOLD analysis project Ga0209992, IMG submission 182564) | Deep subsurface microbial communities from Kolumbo volcano to uncover new lineages of life (NeLLi) - 2SBTROV12_ACTIVE470 metaG (SPAdes)... | ecosystem: Environmental > Aquatic > Marine > Volcanic... | reverse complement strand
CTCGGCCTCGGAGGCGTACAGCGGAGACGTCAGCCCTTCTCTGACCAGCGCCTCACCCTTCATTCCGTCGAAGAACACGGCGTGGGAGATGTGGTCGTCCCACTGCAGCGGCGCCCAGAGGAAGAAGGCACCCTCGGGTCGAACCGGTGCGCCGAGGGTGATCCGCTCCCCCACTCCGCGCACGCCCCACGACCGGTCCTTCGTCCCGCGCCAGGCGTGCTCGTCGACCGCGAATTCTCCATCCGGCGTGTTCACTGTTCCGCTCCAGCGCCCGAACTGCGCGAAGCGCGTCGCGTCCATCACCCGCCGTTGTCGCTGCCAGAGCACCTGGCGTGCCTCTTGGATGGCGGAGGTGCGAGCCGAGAAGGTCAGGTCACACCCAACCCCGCTGTCGTTGTCGTCGATGATGACGCGGGCTCTCCGCAGCGGCTCGATGATCTCGAGGCGGAAGGGCCCGACGGACATGTCGGTTCGCTCCTGAGGTGCCCGACGCGATGCGTAGAAGCAGTGCTGGAGCTCCCCGGACGCAACGGTGCTGAAGTGGCAGTCGAGGATTTCGCGATGCGGGTAGACGGCGATTCCCAAACCGAAGTAGCGGGAGCAGTCCTCGCTGTAGCCGTTGAACCACGTGCGGTCGTAGAAGTTGGGATCCGACGTGGCGGGGTGCGCGATCGGTTCGGATGTCTGGTGAATCGGGAAGTCGTCGAGCTTGTTGAGCACCGCTACATCCCGAATTCCATGTTGCTGTACTGCCGGGTGAGATCGTCGAGCTGGGCGAGCAGGTCGTCGTCGAGTCGGACGTCGAGGGCCGCCACGGGGGCGTCCAACTGTTCTGGCCGGCTGGCACCGATGATCGGCGACGTGATGGCCGCGTTCTGCAGGACCCAGGCGAGCGCCAGCTCCACCAACCCGATTCCCGCAGCGGCAGCGATCGGACGCAGCTCCTCCACGGTGTCGAACTGCTGGTCCTTCCAGTACCGCTCCTGGTAGCGGGCGGCGGCGTTGCCCAGAGCGAACCGGGTCCCCTCCTGGGGCCCCTCCTGTTTGGAGTGCTTGCCGCTCAGGAATCCACCGGCCAGAGGGTTGTACGGGATCACCGCGATGTCGTCGAGCTCGCACAGGGGGAACAGATCGCGCTCGTAGTTCCGGAACAGCAGGCTGTAGCGGGGCTGCACCGAGTCGAATCTGCGCAGCCCGTTGGCCGCGGCGATCCCGTTGGCCCTGGCGAGCTGCCACGAATCGAAGTTCGAACAGCCGACGTAGCGCACCTTGCCGAGCCGAACCAGATCGTCGAGGGCACCGAGCGTTTCCTCGATCGGGGTGCGATCGTCCGGGAAGTGGATCTGATACAGATCGACGTAGTCGGTCTTGAGTCGCCGCAGCGATGCATCGATCGCGTCCATCACGTGCTTGCGGCTGCCGCCTCGGTTCCAGCGCTGCCGTCCCATCGGAGCGAAGAACTTGGTGGCGAGAATCACGTCGTCACGACAGCCGCGCCCGGCCATCCAGTCGCCGATGATCTCCTCGGTCCGCCCGTTTGTCGCCAGGTCGCCGCCTGCCGGATAGGCGTCGGCGGTGTCCATGAACGAGATCCCGTGCTCCATGGCTGCGTCGAGAATCGCGAAGGATTCCCGCTCGTCGCATTGGTATCCGAAGGTCATGGTTCCGAGGCACAGCCGCGACACGGCCATCCCGGTTCGACCGAATCCCGTGTGTTGCATGACAGTCCGTTCGTCAGTCCTCGAACAGCTCAGGCGGGAACCCGCCCTTGCTGACCGGGCTCCAGCGGCTGGGTCGGATGCGAATCACCGATTTGCCCTGGTCGATCATCGCCTGGCGGTACTCGTCCCAGTCGGGATGGTCGCCGCTGATCGTGCGGTAGTACTCGACGAGCCCGTCGACGGCTTCTGGAACATCGAGCACGTCGGCTTCGCCGTCGATCTGAACCCACGGTGCGTGAAAGCCCCCGTCCCCCATGACCGCCACGGACACGAGCGGGTTGCGCTTGGCGTTCCTGACCTTCACCCGCGACGGGTAGCTGGAGATGAGCAGCTCGCCCTCTGGCGTGATGCCACCGGAGACCAGGCTCATCTGGGGACGGCCGTCTGCTCGAGTGGTGGACAGCACCCACTGGTGCTTGTCGCGCACGTGCTCGATCAGTTCCTCGAGGCTCACGTCGACGTCGCTCGACATCCGCTGGGCGCGGGGATCGTCCTTCGGAATCTTCTTCACGATCTGCTCCTGGTCGTGGGCGGCGAGACGCGGATCAGAGTAGCCAGACGGGTACGCGACCAAACGCCGTTCATCGCGCCTGAAGCACCTCGCGAAACGGCTGGTCCTTGTCGACCGATGGCTCACGTGGCAGTCCGAGAACCCGCTCGCCGATGATGTTGCGCTGAATTTCGTTGGTCCCACCAGCGATGCCGCTGGAGAAGGTGGTGAGCGCCTCTTTGGCCCACGCGTCGTCTCCGCTCCATGCGGCTGCGTCGGCTCCCACGATCGCGAGCGACAGGTTGCGGTAGTCGGCGGCGATGCGAGCTCCCGCGAGCTTGCCGAGGGAGCCCTGCGGTCCCGGCGTCTTTCCCGCTTCACGCTCGGATCTGCTGCGGATCGCCATCAGGCTCTGGCAGATCTCGTCGCTGTACATCTTCATCAGACCCTGCCGAACAGTCGCGTCGCTCTCGCGACCGCGGGCCTTCGCCTCGGCCATGAGCTTGTCGGCTCGCTCGTGGAGGACGCCGTCTTTCGATCCAGCGCCGATGGCCACCCGCTCGTACATCAACATCGCGGTCGCCAGCCGCCATCCCTCATTGAGCGGGCCAACCTGGTGGTCCTTCGCGACCCGCACGTCGGTGAAGAAGATCTCGTTGAAGCGGGTGCCGCCGTCGATCTGGATGATCGGGCGAATCTCGACGCCCGGCGCGTTCATGTCGACGATGAACATCGTGATGCCGCGGTGCTTCGGCTGATCGGGATCGGTCCGCGCGATGAGAATTCCGTAGTCGCACTTGTGGGCGAGCGTGGTCCAGACCTTCTGTCCGTTGATCACCCACTCATCACCGTCGAGAACCGCGCGGGTCTGCAGGCTGGCCACATCCGACCCGGCAGCGGGCTCGGAGAACATCTGACACCAGGCGGTCTCCCCTCCGATAATGCGCGCTTGGTATCGGGCGCGCTGTTCGGCTGAGCCGTACTCGTTGAGCATCGGCAGGCACATGCCCATGGTGATCGCGAGCGACGCCGTGACCCGTGGGTAGTCGCCCGAGACCTCGCGCCAGGCGTCCTCGTACTCCGACTCGAGCCCCTGGCCCCCGAACTCGGTGGGGTAGCCGAGCCCGGCCAGACCGGCCTTCGCGAGCTCCTTCTGGAACCCGAGCGCCATCTCCATCGCTCGGTCGCCGCGAGGATCCTCCACCGAGGACGGAGGTTCGGCCGTGGCGTGACGATCGAGAAACGCACGGCACCGTGCCCGAAACTCGTCGAGATCCGGCGCATCGCTCATCGGCTGTCCTCCAGGATGCTGAGAGTAGGTTTGGAGCGTACGCCTCTCGCTCCGCAGCGCCGAGGTGACGGGAGGAGCGAGCAGCCATGGCGTACCCGGGCATTCACGCGGCCAGCCACCCCGAACACCTCGCGGTGGTGATGGCGGGGTCCGGGCTGACGCAGACCTACCGGGAGCTGGATGAGCGCTCCAACCAGGTCGCGCACCTGCTCCGTGCCCAGGGGCTGCGCGCCGGCGATCACGCGGCGATCTTCATGGAGAATCAGCTGCGCTACATGGAGATCGTGTGGGGGGCGCTGCGCAGCGGCATCTACATCACCGCGGTCAACAGCTTCCTGTCGACCGATGAGGTCGCATACATCCTCGACGACTGCGATGCGGCCGTCGTCGTCAGTTCGCGCGCCAAGGCAGACGTTGCAGCGGCGATCGATCCGGCGGCGACTCCCGACGTCCAACGCTGGCTGATGGTCGACGGACTACCGGGCGGCGCCAGCGGGCCAGAGTGGGAGCCGTACGAAGACGCCATCGCTGCACACCCGAAGAGCCCGATCGCCGACGAGCAGCCGGGCTTCCAGATGCTGTACTCGTCGGGTACCACCGGTCGACCCAAGGGTGTCAAGCGGCCCCTGCCCACCTACGGCATCGACGAGATGGAGCCGCGGGTCGCCACGTTCTTCACCGACCAGTACCGCTACGGCCCCGACATGACGTACCTGTCACCGGCGCCGATGTACCACGCTGCGCCGCTGGCGTTCTCGACCGCGGTGCACCGCGTCGGCGGGACGCTGGTGATCATGGAGAAGTTCGACGCCGTGGAGTGCCTCGCGGCGATCGAGCGCTACCGGGTCACGCACAGCCAGTTCGTCCCCACGATGTTCGTGCGAATGCTCAAGCTCGACGAGGCCGAACGGGTCGGCCACGACCTGGCGACCCTCGAGGTTGCGATCCATGCCGCGGCGCCGTGCCCCGTGCCGGTGAAACACCAGATGATCGACTGGTGGGGGCCGATCCTCATGGAGTACTACGCCGGCTCGGAGGGCAACGGCGCCACCTTCATCACGAGCGAGGAGTGGCTCGAACGGCCCGGCTCGGTGGGTCGGGTGCGGGCAGGGCAGCTCCACGTCTGCGACGACGAGGGCAACGACCTCCCACCCGGCGAGATCGGCACGATCTACTTCTCGGGCGGCGGCGAGTACGAGTACTACAAGGCTCCGGACAAGACCGAGGGCGCCAAGCTGCCGGGCGGGCGAACCACGCTCGGCGACATCGGGTACCTCGACGAGGAGGCCTTCCTCTTCCTCACGGATCGCAAGGCCCACATGATCATCTCGGGCGGGGTGAACATCTATCCCCAGGAGATCGAGGACTGTCTGATCGTGCATCCCCAGGTCGCCGATGTCGCTGTCTTCGGCGTGCCAAACACCGACTTCGGCGAAGAGGTGAAGGCCGTCGTGCAGACGATGGACGGGGTCGAGGGTTCAGACGAACTCGCCCGCGAGCTGATGGCCTTCGCCCGGGATCGCATCGCCCACTACAAGTGCCCCCGCAGCGTCGACTTCGAGACCGAGCTTCCCCGCCTGCCCACCGGCAAGCTCTACAAGCGCCTCCTCCGCGACCGCTACTGGGGAAACGCCGACTCCAAGATCGTCTGAACCCGACCCCTCACCCCTTCTGCCAGCTTCCAGGGTGACTCCAGTGACCGCACAAGCTGGCAGAACGGCCTAGACGTCGTAGGTGCCGACTTCGGGGGGCGGGCCGACGTAGCGGGCGGCGGGGCGGAGGATCTTGTCGGAGGTGGCCTGTTCGAGAGCGTGCGCACACCACCCGACCACCCGGGCGGTGGCGAAGGTGGCAGTGAACCAGTCCCGCGGGATTCCGCAGCCCTCCAGCACAACCGCCGCGTGAAGGTCGAGATTCGGGACGAGTCGCTTGCCACCGAGCACGATCTGCCCGATGCGCTCGATCTCCATCACCAAGCCGTGGCGTTCCGGGGCGATCTGTGCCCCGTGCTCACGAAGCAGGGCCAGCCGTGGATCCTCGGTTCGGTAGACAGCGTGTCCGAATCCCTGCAGGCGGCGCCGATTCGCCACCTCGTTCTTCATCCACTCTTCTGCGCGCTCGGCGGTGCCGATGGCGTCGTACATGTCGAGCATGCGTCCGAGGTTGGCGCCGTGGCGGGGACCGGTGAGCGAGCCGTACCCGGCGAGAACGCAGGCCACCAGGTCGGATCCCGCCGACGCCACCACACGCGTGGCGAAGCTCGAGTTGCTGAATCCGTGGTCGAGCGTGAGCACCATGTACGCCTCGAGCGCCCGCTCCGTCGCCGGCGCCAATTGCGTGCCCGTCAGCATGCGGCCGTAGTCGGCGGCATGGCCGACGGTCGGGTCGGGCTCGACCGGCTCACCATGTCGGACGGTTGCGACGAGCGTCGGCATCGCACCGATCAACCGAAGCGCGTCGGCCCGCCGTTCCTCGGGGTCGGAGTCGAGTATCGGACGCAGGTCGAGCGTCGCGCCGAGTGCGCTGATTGCGGAGCGGAGGTCGAGCCGCGCTGCGATCTCGCCGAAACCGTCGGGCAGTGTGCGGTCGAGCTCGAGCGGCTCATCGGACCCGTCGAGCAGCACCGCCGCCGCGTGCTCGAACGTGGTCGAGCGCGCGAGGTCGGGCGCTGAGCGACCGCGGTAGTGATAGAGGCCCTGCTCGCCGAGAACGTCGCCAACCTCGGTGTCCGCGACCGCAACTCCGGCCAGACCGGGAGGGACATCGATGAGCTCGGCCATGGTGTTCGCCCCTCGTCAGTCGGTGACCGCTGTCGCTTCGATCTCGATGAGAAACTCCGGCGCGGCGAGCGCCGACACACCGACCAGCGTCGACGCCGGCGGCGCATCGGCGGGAAGGTAGCGACCCCGAACCTCGCTGATCACGGCCCGGTGCTCGGGCTGGTACCCGACGACGAAGGTGGTGATCTTCACAACGTTCTCGAACGTCGCACGGGCGGCGCCGAGCGCGGTCTGCAGGTTCTCCATCACCTGTTGGGTCTGTGCAGCGAGGTCGCCGACGCCGACGATCGCCCCACCCGCATCGACGGCAACCTGGCCGGAGATGTGGACCAGCCGCTCGCCCCTCGCAGCGACCACGTGGGTGTAGGCGGGGTTGTTCGCCATGCCGTCTGGACGGATGTGCTCGATGTCAGCCATGGCTCCCTTCTAGCCCACCACCGGTCGGTCGGCGACCGGACCCACGGCACTACGGTCTGATCCGGGGAAGGGGCCCACATGAAGCTGGCGGTTGTGTTCCCGAGCGTGATGTACCGGGAGGGCCCGGAGGGCGTCGGGCGACTCATCCAGGGGATCGAGGAGATCGGCTTCGACGAGCTGTCGGTCTTCGACCACGTGGTGATGGGTCACCCCACCGAGGACCGTCGGGCGCCGTTCTACACACCGACCATGCCGATCCTCGAGGCCTTCATGCTGCTCGCTCATGCGGCCTCTATCACCTCTCGCATCGGGCTCGGAACGGGGGTTCTCGTCCTGACCCAGCGTGAACCGACGTTGGTGGCCAAGCAGGTCGCGACCCTCGACACTCTGTCGGGTGGCCGGGTTCGGTTGGGTGTCGGAACCGGCTGGCAGCGGGCCGAGTACGAGGCGCTCCACCACGACTACGACAGCCGCGGCGACCGTATGGACGAGGCGATCGAGCTGATGCGGACCTACTGGCGCGACGAGCACGTTCGGTACGAGGGCGAGCACTACCGGGCAGACGACATCGCGATGGAACCCAAGCCCCCGAGCGGCGCCGCCATCCCGATCTGGATCGGCGGCACCAAGCCGCCTGCGCTGCGACGCGCCGCTCAGCTTGGCGAGGGCTGGTCGGCCATGAACGCGCCGGGCGACCCGCCGCTCGAGGACAAGCTGGCGCTGCTCCGCCGCTACGCCGAGGAGGCCGGCCGCGACCCCGACTCGATCGGCCTGCAGATGTCGTTGTCTCCCGGTCCGCTCGACAAGGAGAAACGGAAGCGCTTCTACGACGACACGGACCTGCTCAAGGAACGACTCGTCGAGCTACGCGAGATGGGCTTCGACTGGTGCGCCATGGACTGCGTCCCGCTCTTTCAGCTCGGGCATCGGTCGAGCGAGGCCCTGCTCGACCGTCTCGCCGAGATCTACTCCGCCCTCGAACCGGAGCTGCGCTGATGAACGAGTCCCGCCTGCCCGCCGACGCCGCTCCGATGACCGAGGCCCGGCGCGGGCCGCTGGACGACGTCACGATCATCGACTGCACGATGGCCTACGCAGGACCGTTCGGCACAGCGCTGCTCGCAGACTTGGGCGCCAACGTCATCAAGGTCGAACCGCCGACAGGCGACAGCTTCCGCATGCTCCCGCCGTTCCCTCCCGACTACGGGCACGCGGCCCGCGACACCGATGCGGGCGCCGACTACGGCATGGCCTTCGCCGGCGTCAATCGAAACAAACGCAGCGTTTGCCTCGATCTGAAGGATCCGGCCGACGCAGAGGTGCTGCTGCAGCTCTGCGAGAAGTCCGATGCGCTGGTCGAGAACATGCGCGGCGGGGTGATGGACGAGCTGGGACTCGGCTACGAGGTGGTGTCGGCGCGCAACCCGCAGATCGTCTACGCCTGTGTCCGCGGGTTCGGCGACGATCGCACCGGAGCGAGCCCGTACGGCGAGTGGCCGTGCCTCGACACGGCTGGCCAGGCGATGGGCGGGTTGGTCGAAGCCACGGGCGGGCTCTACGAGGTCGCGATCGCCGACATCTATCCGGGCACCCTCATGGCGCTCGGCCTGGTCTCAGTGGTGCACCGTGCCCAGCTGACCGGCCAGGGAGACTTCGTCGACGTCGCGATGTACGACGCCGCGCTCACGATGTTGCGCTCGCACGTTCCGAGTTACTCGCTGACTCAGAAGGAACGAAAGCCCGGCCGGCGAGCGCTGGTGCCGTTCAGTCTGTTCCCCGCGATCGACGGCTCGTTCGCCATCGCAGCGCCGGTCGAGCGTCACTGGCAGTCGCTGTGCGAAGCGATGGGTCGACCCGATCTCGTCACCGACGAGCGGACTGCGACCAACCCCAAACGGTCGGCCAACCAGGAGTTCACCGAGGCCGAAGTCGGCGCCTGGACCGCCACCAAGACCAAGGCGGAGCTGCTGGATCTTCTGGGAGGAAGGGTGCCGTGCGGGCCCGCCAACACCATGGAGGAGATCTTCGACGACCCGCACATCGCAGCCCGTGGTGCGATCGAGGAGTGCCAGCTCCCTGGCGACAACCCGGCGATCGCCCTCGCCGCGAACCCGATCAAGGTCGCGGGCAACCCGACCGGGCTGTATCAGCGGCCGCCGACGAAGGGCGAACACACCGACGAGGTGCTCGCTGAGTTCGGCATCACTCGTTGAGTGACCTGGCGGCTCGCCGCTACTCGTAGCCGGGTGGCGGCACGTATCCGCCGAGCTCGCGCTCCATCAGCTGGGCGAACCGGATCGCCCGGCGATCCTGCAGGTGCGGGGCCACGATCTGGAGACCGACCGGCAGCCCGTCGCGTGTGAGGCCGGCCGGAGCGGAGACCGCGGGGAGATAGACGGAGCACGACCATCCCGCCCAGAACAGCTGATCGGTATAGAGCTCGGGCATGCCGTTTATCTCGATCTGACGGCTCCCGCGGGTCCCATCGACGATGTGGGGAAAGGCGGCCGACGCGGCCGTCGGACACAGGAGGAGATCGAACGCCTCGAACCAGTTGGCCCAGGCGAGCCGGAGTTTCTGGCGCTCCTGGTCGAGCTGCCACCAGTCACGGTGCGACAGGGTGACTCCCCTCGAGTTGAGCGTGTCGTACGACATGTCGTCGGGTTCGGAGTTCGCCGCGATCTCTCGGTGCGCTTCCATCTCCTCGTCCGTTGCGTGCGCCCCCATCGCCGCCCGAAGCAGCAGCATGTACACCTCGTGCGCCCGCCGCAGGTCCATGTCGGGCCGGGCGCCCTCCACCACATCGACGCCCGCCGCGGCGAGCGCGTCTGCGACGTTCTGGAGCTGGTCGGTGAGCTGCTGGTCTTGGGCCACGCAGGGACTCTCGAGTACGAGGCCCACCCGGAAATCGCTGAGCCGCATCTGGGAAGGCTCGGCCAGGTCGGCGCGATACCCCGCGGCGTCGAGCCCCGCAGGTCCCGCGAGAACACCCAAGGCGAGATCGAGGTCGTCAGCGCTGCGCGCCAACGGCCCGGCGACCCCGATGTCGATGCTTCCCACATCCCCTGGCGGCAGATGTCCCGTGATCGGGACGAGGTCCCAGGTGGGCTTCAGGCCGAACACCCCGCAGTAGTGAGCAGGGTTGCGGATCGACGCCCCGATGTCGCTGCCGATCTCGAGTGCGGACATTCCCGTCGCGAGGGCGGCGGCCGACCCGCCAGAAGATCCGCCCGGTGTTCGATCCAGGTCCCAGGGGTTGCGGGTCATCCCGTACACGTCGTTGAAGCTCTGCCAGTCGGCCAGCATCAGCGGAACGTTGGTCTTGCCCCAGATCACCGCACCCGCGCCGAGGAGACGCTGGACGGCGACGGCATCGACTTCGGGAAAGTTGTTTGCCAGTGCGGGCGAACCCCACGTCGAGGGGGTGCCCACCCAGTCGAAAGCGTCCTTGATCGTGACCGGCACGCCATGCAGCGGGCCCCAGTTCTCGCCCCGTTTGGTCGCCTCATCGGCGGCGGCCGCTCTGGCGCGCGCTTCTTCACGACGCTCGACCACCACCGCGTTGACGGCGGGGTTGTGGCGCTCGTAGCGGTCGAGGCACGCTTCGAGCGCATCGACGGCGCTGACTTCGCCGCGCCGGATTCGCCTGGCGAGGTCGGAAGCCGAGAGAAGCGCTGTGTCCATGCGGCGAGTGTCCCACGCGCACCGGCGGGGTCAGGAGCAGGTCGCGCGCACCTCGCCGAGGCCGTCGATCGTGAACACGAGCTCGTCGCCCGGCTCGGGGAACTGGGTGACCACGCTGCTGCCGGTCATCACGAACTCGCCGGCTCGCAGGGTGTGACCCTGCGAGTTGAGGTGGTTCGCGAGCCACGCCGTCGCTTCGAACGGGTGGCCGAGCGCATCGCCGGTGCGTCCCTCGCCGACGAGCTCGCCGTTGACGTGCAGCCGGGTGGCGGCGGCCTGCATGTCGATGCTCTGCCAGTCGCCGGGTGCGCCGAGGACGACGGCGGCGTTCCAGGCGTTTTCCGACACGAGGTCGAACGGGTCGAGCGCGCCGTAGTCGGCGTTTCGGTCCTCGATGAGCTCGAACGCCGGTCGGCATGCAGCCACCATCGCTTCGATCGACTCGCGGGTATGCAGGCCGGATCCGGGCGCCAGGTCGCGGGAGAGGCTGACCGCGACCTCGCACTCGACCCCGAGGTGGGCATGCGCGCCGAGGTCGACCGTCGTTTCCGACGCGAGCACGACGTCGTCGAAGACGGCGCCGGCGAGAGGCTGATCAACGCCGACGAACTCCTGCATCGCCTTGGAGGTCAGCGCCACCTTGTATCCAGCGATGTC
>Ga0209992_10004424_pt1 | contig 11041 bp, 9 predicted proteins | sample 2SBtaG_2_FD_182564 | JGI IMG/M metagenome (GOLD analysis project Ga0209992, IMG submission 182564) | Deep subsurface microbial communities from Kolumbo volcano to uncover new lineages of life (NeLLi) - 2SBTROV12_ACTIVE470 metaG (SPAdes)... | ecosystem: Environmental > Aquatic > Marine > Volcanic... | reverse complement strand
TTGATACAGGTATTGCATCTACTGGAGATCATGACTTAGATGGTAATGAATTAATTTTAGATGCTGATGCGGATACAAGTATTACAGCAGATACAGATGATCAAATAGATATTAGAATTGCAGGAGCAGACGATTTTCAATTTACAGCAAATACATTTACTGCACAAGCAGGTAGTACGATTGCTGCACAAGCATTAACTGCTACAACAATAACAGCAAGTGGAATTGTAAAAACAGATGACACTACTGAAGCAACTTCTACAACGGATGGATCACTACAAACTGATGGTGGATTATCTGTAGCAAAAGATGCAGTGTTTGGTGATGATGTTAAATTATTAAGTGATTCTGCTGTATTAAGTTTTGGTGCAGATTCAGATACAACTTTAACACATACGGATGGAACAGGTTTAACTTTAAATTCAACTAATAAACTTCTTTTTAGAGATACTGGTTTATATATTAATTCATCTACAGATGGCCAATTAGATTTAGTAGCAGACACAGAAATACAAATTGCTGCAACAACAATTGATATTAATGGTGCCATTGCAATGGATGGTGCTATTACTGGCGCTACTAATATTACTTTGTCAGGTGAGCTAGATGCAGCAACTTTAGATATATCTGGTAATGCAGATATAGATGGAACTTTAGAAGCAGATGCTATCACAATTAATGGTACAGCTATTGGTTCAATTTATGGCGTGGTTGCAGGAAGTTCTAGTATTGTTACAACAGGTGCTTTAGATTCTGGATCAATTACTTCAGGGTTTGGCACTATTGATACAGGATCATCTGCAATTACAACTACAGGATTAATTAGCGGTGGTTCATTAGACATTGATGATGTTTTAATTAATGGAACAACAATAGGTCACACAGATGACACAGATCTTTTAACATTAACTAGTGGTGTATTAACAGTTGCAGGAGAATTAGATGCAACTACTTTAGATATTTCTGGTAATGCAGATATAGATGGAACTACAAATTTAGATGCTGTTGATATTGATGGCGCTGTACAATTAGATGCAACACTTACGGTTGGTGTTGATGACACTGGTTATGATGTTAAATTCTTTGGCGCTACTTCTGGGTCTTATATGCTTTGGGACGAATCTACAGATGATCTTATATTAGCAGGTGCAGCAAAATTATATTTATACGATGCAGCTGGTGGTGAATATATTTCATCTTCAGGTTCAGCTTTAACAATTGCTTCTGGAGGAACAGCATGGGAATTACCCACATCGGATGGAAGTGCTAATCAATTATTAAAAACTGATGGTTCAGGAAATTTAGATTGGACTACAGTATCAGGAACAATTACAGCTTTAAACAATCAATCAGCTAACAGATTAACAACAATAGGTTCTACGACAACAGAATTAGATGGTGAAGCAAATCTATCTTTTACAGGTTCTGCATTAACTTGTATAGGGACAATTACAGTTGGAGTAGATGACACAGGACATGATGTAAAATTCTTTGGTGCTACATCGGGTGCTTATATGCTGTGGGATGAATCTGCAGATGATTTAGTTTTAGCAGGAGCGGCTGGAATTGATTTAGCTGGAGATATAGACGTAGATGGTACAGCTAATTTAGATGCTGTTGATATTGATGGCGCAGTACAAATTGATAATACTGTAACAGTTGGTGTAGATGATACAGGATATGATGTTAAATTCTTTGGAGATACAGCAAGTGCATACATGCTGTGGGATACTTCAGCAGATGATTTAATATTAGGTGGAGCAGCAGGACTTATTGTACCTGATGGTCAACTTACATTAGGAAGTACAGCTGTTAGTTCAACAGCATCAGAACTTAATTTACTTGATGGAGGTACTTCAGTTGGTAGTTCTATAACATTAGCAGATGCTGATGGTATCGTTGTAAATGATGGTGGAACAATGAAGACTATTCCTGCATCAGATTTAAAAACATACAACCCAGGTGGTACTTCTTGGCAGTCTGTTATTACAGGTGCAACTACAATGGTTTCAGGAAGAGGTTATTTTGTAAATACTACTTCTTCTGCTTTTACAATGACATTACCTGCTTCTCCTTCAATTGGAGATAGTGTTACAATTATAGATTATGCAGGAACATTTGATTCTAATAACTGTACAGTTGGAAGAAATTCAGAAAAAATACATGGAGCTTCAGAAGATTTAACAGTTGCAACAGAAAGAGCAGCATTTACATTAGTATATACTGATAGTACTCAAGGATGGCTCCTAACGAATAATTAAGGAGAATAAATGGCTAATTATAAAGATTTACACGGTTTTCATATCAAACACCGTTCTGGTGATCCTGCTAATCCAATTTCAGGAGAAATTTGGTATAATACTAGTACACGGGTTTTAAAAGTAGCACCTTTAATTGGAGCATGGTCTTCTGGAGAAAATTTACCACAACAATCAGCATACGTAGCGTGTTGTGGACCTCAAACTGCAGGATTAATATGGGGTTCACAATCTCCCCCATTATCTCCTACATATAGAGATGAAGCTTTTACATATGATGGTACAGATTGGACTGCTTCACCAGATCTAGGAGCTGCTAAAGCTGTTACAGGTGGAGTTGGAACTCAGACTGCAGCACTTTCAGTAGGTGGATTTTTTTATCCAGGAAGTGGTGGTACCCCTCCAAATTTTAGAAATGATACTGAAGAATATGATGGATCAAGCTGGTCTGAAGTTGCAGATTATCCTGTTAAAATAATGTCTGGCGGTATTGCTGGAACACAAACAGCCGCTGTTTTAGGAGGTGGAAGTAGTCATCCTGCAATAACAAATGCAACAAATGAATATAATGGTTCTGCTTGGACTGCAGGAGAAAATATGCCTTCTAATATCCAGGGACACAGAGCTTGGGGAACACAAACAAATGCAATTTTTTGTGGAGGAGAAGACCCTTCTTCAACAGCTAATACATTCAACTATGATGGAACAGATTATACAGCAGGAAATGATATGAATACAGCTAGACAAGATTCTGGTTGTGCACAAAATGGTACAGCTACTGCTGGATTGCTTTTTGGTGGTGGTCCAGGAACAAAAACTAATACAGAATCTTGGAATGGTACTTCTTGGACAAATGAAGCTGGACTTGGAACAGGAAGAAGTGCTAATGGTGGTTTTGGAACTGCAACAGCAGCAGTTAATGTAGGAGGTAATCCTTTTCCAGGTGGGGCAATAGCAACAGAAGAATATAATAAAGCAGCAACAGTAAGAACAATAGATACTACATCAACATAATGACAGATTATAAAGCAATATTTGGAAAAAAAATTAAATTTCTTACTACAGATTTAAGTAGTGCAGAAGGTGAAGGAGAAATTTTTTATAGTGACTCAGCTGGTGATTTTAAAGTAGGAGCTGCTGGTGCCGCGTGGTCATCTGGTAGTCCTCAAACTACTGCAAGAGATAATACCGCTGGATTTGGATTACAAACAGCAGCAATACTTCTTGGAGGTGCTCCAAGTCCACAAGCTATTGTAGAAGAATATGATGGAACTGGATGGAGTGCTGGTGGAAATTTAAATACAGCAAGATGGTATGCTACAGGTATGGGATTACAAACCGCTGGGCTTTGCGTAGGTGGTTATAATTCTGGTAATAAAGACGAAGTAGAATCTTATGATGGATCCACTTGGACAGAAGTGGGTGATATAAATACTGCGAGAAGAACACACGCAGGTTTTGGATTACAAGGTGCAGCTATTATTGCTACAGGTCTTGGTCCAGATCCTATGGTTGATAATGTTGAATCTTGGGATGGAAGTAGTTGGACAGAAGTAGGCGATGTAAATTCTGCTAGAGGAGGTATGGGCGGTGGTACAGCTTGTGGAACTTCAACAGCTGGATTAATTTTTTCAGGTCATAACCCACCAACAGGTAGACTTGCTCTTACAGAATCTTGGGATGGAAGTAGTTGGACTGAAGTTGGAGATCAAAATACAGCTAGAAGTGAAGGTCAATCATCAAGTAATGGAACACAAACAGCAGCACTCCTTTTTGGAGGAGGATCAGGTGGAGGAGGAGGTACTCTTAGAGATATTTGTGAAGAATGGAATGGTACTTCTTGGACAGAAACTGTTGATATGGCTGTAGTTAGACAATCTGGAGGAGGAGCAGGGACTTCTACATCTTCTTTAGTTTTTGCTGGATCTCCTGGTCTTTCATCTACAGAAGAATATCATGTTACAGCTTTGACTATTACAGCAGCAGCTTGGGCTAATGGTGGAAATTTAAACACTGCTAGAAAAGATGGTGGTGGTGCTGGAACTCAAACAGCGGGTTTAGCTTTTGGTGGTAAGACAGATACTGTTGTTAATAATTCGGAAGAGTATGATGGTTCTAGTTGGACTGAAGGAGATAATTTAGGCACAGCAAGAGAACATTTAGAAGGTTGCGGAACACAAACAGCTGCTTTAGGTGTATCAGGTGAAGCACCTCCTTTTGTTACTAATACTGAAGAATATAATGGAAGTAGTTGGTCAGAAGTAACTGATATTTCAGCTGCAAGAGGATTAGGGCAAATGGTAGGACTTCAAACTGCTGCATTGTTTACTGGAGGTCGTAATCCTAGTACTACAATTAATGCTGAAACTTATGAATATGATGGATCTTCGTGGACAGCAGGAACAGATATTCCAACAGCAACTAGAGGAGGGGGCGCAGCTGGAACTCAAAGTGCAGCGGCAGTTTTTGGAGGAACAACTGGACCTGGTACAGTGACTACTACTCTTGAATGGGATAATTCATCTTGGACTGCAGGTGGAAGTTTACTTGGTGCTCGTACTAATAATGCAGGTATGGGAACACAAACAGCTGCTTTAACAGCAGGTGGAGACTATCCTGGAGGAACTAATTTATCTACAGCAGAAGGTTATGATGGAACATCTTGGAGCACACGTCCAAGTATAGCAACGGCAAGAAGAGGATTTTTACCAGGTCAAAATGCCCCTAGTACAGCAGGACTTATAGCTGGAGGAAATACTAGCACTCATGTTGCAAACACAGAAGAATTTACAGGAGAAACAACAGCATTAAATTTAAAAACTATAACTGATAGTTGATTTATGATATTATTAATATATAAAGTAAAAAAGGAGGATTAATATGGCATTATTTTTATATGGCGTAGCAGAAAACTATGGGAAAAATTTTTTTACTCACGAAGATAGAAGAAATTTTTTTCTAAGAGGTTACACTGGTCACGATGGATCTAATTATGTTGATTGTTGGGTTGTTGGGTATAACGAAAAAGGAGCAACTTGGTTAGCTGAAAAAAGCGGTACTGAAAAAACTAAAGCAGAATTACAAGCTTTAATTAAAGCATCTGATGATCTTGCAAGAACAGCTTGGGACAATAACAATGTTAGTGGCGAATCAGCAGATGACAAAGTTGCAAGAATTGGTGCAAAACCAGGTTTTATTACAATCCCCTAAAGGAATTTAAATGGCAGACTACACTGAATTAAAAGGTCTTAAAGTTAAGTACCTTTCCGATGATCCATCACCTGGAACAGTGGGAGATGTTTGGTACAATACAACTACAAAACAATTAAGAGCGTTTATAGCAACTGCTGCATGGTCATCTACTTCTCCTTTAGGAACAGCACGAAGAAATGGTGCAGCCGCTGCAGCTAGTAATTCTGCAGGATTAGTTTTTGCTGGATCCTTACCTGCAGCTACATCATTAACAGAAGAATATAATGGAACAGGTTGGTCAGAAAGCGGAGATTTAAACACTGCAAGATTTTCAGGAGGTGGAATGGGAACTCAAACGGCAGCTTTAATGGCTGGTGGTCAAACAGGACCTGGGTCTGCACCTTTTCCTTTAGTTGCAGAAACTTATGATGGCACTTCATGGACTGAGGTAGGTGATTTAGGAACTCAAAGATATGGAATAACGGGGGCAGGAACTCAAACAGCAGGATTAGCATTTGGTGGTTCTTATTATCCTCCTGCTACTACACGAAAAGGAGAAACAGAAGAATGGGATGGCACTTCATGGACTGAAAGTGGAGATTTAAATACAGCAAGAGGTTATCTACATGGTTTTGGAGTTCAAACTGCAGCCGTTGGTGCTGGTGGTATGATAGCACCTGGTGATACTGCTACAGCTAATGTAGAAGAATATAATGGAACTAGTTGGAGTGAAGTGAATAATACTCCAGCTGCTACATATAAATCAGCAGCTGCTGGAACTAGTGGTTCTGCTGGACTAACAATAGGAAAACATCCTGCAGCAGTTACTTGTCTTTTTTATGATGGAACTAATTGGACTGCTGCTCCTAATTTAGGAACAGCAAGAGCAGGTATTCAAGGTGATGGAACTCAAGCATCTGCTTTTGCAGGAGGCGGATATACAGGGACAGCTAATACATCATTAGCAGAAGAATTTAATATATCTATTTTAACAAGAACTGCTGGTGCTTGGACTGCTGGTAATAATCTTGGAACAGGAAGATATGCAATGGGTGGAGCTGGCACACAAACTGCAGGACTTGGTTTTGGTGGATATAGTGATCCTGGTTTTGATGCAGAGTCAGAAGAATATAATGGAACTAGTTGGAGTGAAGGTCCAAATTTAAATACAGCAAGGGGATATATGGGTGGATGTGGTACACAAACTGCAGGATTTGCTTTTGGTGGACAAACTGGTAACACAACACTTACTGCAAATTCAGAATCATATAATGGTTCTTCTTGGACTGAAGGTCCAAATTTAAATACTGCTAGATGTTTTGGATCTGGCTTTGGAATACAAACAGCAGCCGTTATGGTAGCAGGAGCTTCTACAATCCCTTCAACTTCAATAACTAATGTTGAAGAATATGATGGTAGTAGTTGGACTGAAGTAACAGATATTCCTGCAGCAGCTGCACAACATACTGCAGCAGGAATTTTAACTTCTGGTATAGTAGCAGGAGGTACAACTGATTTTACGGCTCCAACCATAAGAACAACAAATTTAGAATATGATGGAACTAACTGGACAACAGGTGGAGCTTTAGCTACAAAAAGAAGACAAGCTGCAGCAGCTGGAGCATCTTCTGATGCTGCTTTAGTTTTTGGAGGATCTATACCAGCGAATACTGCTTTAACGGAAGGTTATGATGGAACAGCTTGGGCAACAAGACCTTCATTAGGAGCTGCGGTTCAAAAACATAGAGGAACGGGAACACAAGCATCAGCTTTAAGCTTTGGAGGAGCCCCTGATACAGACGGAACTCAAGAATTTACAGATCACACAGAAACAGCAGGCACAGCTAAAACAATTGACTTTGATTAATTAATAGTTATATTACAGACAATGAAAGGATCATATGACAAATAAAAGAAATATAAAAGAACTTATAGAAAAAGAAGCACCTAACCTTAATAATTTATTAGACCCAGAAGAGGTTAAAATATTTAAAGGTTTAACAGAAGAACTTAGAGATACTTGGACTAAAAAACAAATGTTTAGAACAGAAACTGAAATGCAGTTTTCTGTATTAAACGATGCAAAGTATCCAACTAAAGCTGCTAAGTATTGGCAGTGTGTTAGAGAGCAAAATGTATTCTTAGAAAATTTAATGAGTTTATCTTTTGATTATAGAAGAGCAGAAGTTAAAATAAAAAGACTACAAGAAAAATTAAATAAAGAGGAAGACCCATTAAAAAGAGAATTATTACAAATTGATATAGATGAAAAAACATATGGTAAAGCATCTATGCAATTAGTTGCAAGAGATAGAATGAGAGAAATAAAATTATGGTCTAAGTTTAAAAAGAAATTTGATGATGGTTCGTTTGATACTAAAAATGTTAATACTCACCAATTAAACTCTTATCACTTAACTATGAAGAATAAGGCAGAAACTTTAACATCAGGGTCAAGTCAACCAGAAGTATTTAACGTACTAGGACAATTGCAGTCGATTGAAAGAATTAAAAAAGATATACAAATAGAGAATAAAAAGAAAGAAAATGCAAAACTGGAATTCGAAAAAAACTCAATCGGACAACAGGATTAAAAAACTTTTCTTTTTAGTTGCAATGCCAAGGTCAGGTAACACTTTGTTTGCATCTATTATGAATCAAAATCCTAACATAGCATGCACTGCTAATTCTATTACATTAGAGATAATGAAGGATTTATTTTTATTAAAGAAAACAGACGTGTTTGAAAATTATCCCAATCATCAATCTTTAGATAATGTATTAGATTCTGTTTATGTAAACTATTATAGAGATTGGCCACAGAAATATATTATAGATCGTGGTCCTGTTATGACCAAAGGTAATTTTAAATTAATGCAAAAACATTTTAAAAAACCTTTTAAGTGCGTAGTATTACTTAGAGATTTAATGGATGTACTCGCTTCTTATATAAAATGGTATACAAAAGAACCTACAGCATTTCCAAATAGATATGGTTGTAAAAATGATGATGAAAAATTATCAATGATAATGAATAAAGACGGTGCTGTTGCTAAAGATTTAAAAGCTATAAAAAATGCATTTAATTATCCAGAGATATGTCATTTTATAAAATATAATGACTTAGTGCAAAACCCCGAAGAAGAAATAAATAAACTTTATAATTTTTTTAACATACCTCATTACCCACATTATTTTGAAAACTTGCAACAAATAAATATCAATGGTATATCTTATGACGATACCGTAGTTGGAAACAATATGCATAAAATAAAAACAGAAATTAAGAAAGAATACAATCCTTACATAGAAAAAATACCAAAAAGAATAAGAGAAAAATATGAACACATTAAATTTTAATTTTGTATTTTTAGGTCAATCAGTATTAAGATACGAGGTTCCTTTAGATGTGTACAATATTTTAAACCATGTTTACGAAACAAAAAGAAATGAATTACCTAGAGCTAACCCACAGTTAGTTGGTAAAATTCAAAACGAACATTCATTATTTTTTAATGGTGCACCAAATAATAAAATGCATCCACATAATTTTTTACCACAAAACGTAACACAATGGTTTTATACAGTTATGAAACATTATTTAGATTGGAATAAAATTAAAGAATATAAAATGCATATGAACTCTATATGGATAAATGAAATGAAAGCAAATGAATATAACCCAGTACATATTCATCAAGGATCTTTGTATACAGGATTATCTTCAGTTATGATTTTAAAGTTACCAAAAAATACTGGTATTGAGTATTCAGCAACAGATAAACCTATGAATGGACAATTACAAATACTAGGAAATTCATCCGGTCAATTTTGTAATACAGATTATGGACCTATAATGAAGGAAAGAAATTTTTACGTATTTCCATATGACATGAGGCATTGTGTATATCCTTTTAATAATAGCAGAGACATTAGAAGAACTTTAGCATGCAACATGGATGTGGATTATGACCCAATTAAAAATAGGAGTGCAACGTGATAATAACAGAACCTAAATGGAAGAGTTGGGTAGTTGAAACGACAACTCCTTTATTTACACCAGAACAATGTCAAATGGTTATTGATGCTGGTAGAAGACAAAAACCACAGAAAGCTCAAGTTGGTATGGGGAGAAAACCAGAAGGGGGATTAGATACAAAAAAAAGAGTGACAACTATTGGTTGGATTCCTTTTAAAGAAATGCAACCTATGTATAATCAAATAAATGAATTTATACAAAAAGCAAATAGAAATCATTTTGGATTTGAGGATATACAAATAACAGAACAAGCTCAATTTACAGAATATCCCGAAGGTGGATTTTATGATTGGCACATGGATACAGATGTTAACATGCAACACGAACCACCGGTTCGAAAAATATCTATGACATTACTATTGTCTCCTGAAAATCAATTTGAAGGAGGAGATTTAGAACTAATGGCACCTGGTAAAAGAGTTAAACTTAAACAAGGTCATGCAATTATATTTGCATCGTTTTTAAATCATAGAGTAGCACCTGTTATACGTGGTGTTAGACAATCACTTGTTATGTGGTTTGGAGGAAAGCCTTTTAAATGATTAAAGAATATTTTTTTCCAACTATTATTTATATTAAAGATTTACCTAATGCTAATGAGTTAAATACATATTTAGAAAAACATATAATTGATTGGAGTAATCAAGATAAAGGTGTAAGTAAAACTAATGTAAATGGTTGGCATTCACAAACCGATATGAATCAAAGAAAAGAATACGAACCCTTAATTCAAGAGTTATTTCAAATGCAAAAAGAAATAATTGAAGAAGAACATTTAGATATAGAACCTAGATTAGGTAATATGTGGGCTAATATTAATCCACCTGGTGGGTATAATAATAGTCATATACACCCTAACTCATTATTTTCTGGAGTTTACTATATAAAAGGACAACTTAATTCTGGAAGATTAGGTTTAATGGACCCAAGACCAGGAGCACAACAATGTATGCCTAATAGAAAAAAAGGAAAATTACCTAGAGAGTTGTGGCGAGAAACTTATTATGATCCAATTCCTGGAAGATTAATAATGTTTCCTTCTTGGATGTGGCATAAGGTAGAACCTAATAAAAGTAACGACATAAGAATATCCGTGTCTTTTAATTTTATATGATTTTTAATAAATACCAAGTAATAAAAAATGCAATTAGTTACGAATTAGCTAATTTTATATTTAATTATTTTTTACTTAAACGTGATGCAGTTAAGTTTATGTACGATAATAATATTACCTATGATACAGGTTTGTTTGGAACATGGACAGATAAACAAGTGCCTAATACTTACTCTCATTATGCCGATCCTGTTATGGAAACATTACTGATGAAAGTATTACCTAAAATGAAACAAGAAACAGGATTAGAACTAATACCTACCTACTCATACGCTAGAATATATAAACATGGGGACATATTAAAAAGACACAAAGATAGACCTAGTTGTGAAATATCTACAACTATTCATTTAGGTGGAGATATGTGGCCTATATTTATAGATGGCACGGGTCAAGACACAGTTATAGATGAATATAAAAATATACACAAACCCAACG
>Ga0209992_10004421_pt1 | contig 11043 bp, 16 predicted proteins | sample 2SBtaG_2_FD_182564 | JGI IMG/M metagenome (GOLD analysis project Ga0209992, IMG submission 182564) | Deep subsurface microbial communities from Kolumbo volcano to uncover new lineages of life (NeLLi) - 2SBTROV12_ACTIVE470 metaG (SPAdes)... | ecosystem: Environmental > Aquatic > Marine >... | reverse complement strand
GGAAATAATTACTCAGACGAGATAAATCGAATAACTTATGAGGAGGTTATTGATGATACAAGACCTATACAAACAAAAAAGGTCCTTGGAGTTGAAGTGGGAACAAGAGCATATTGACAATGGTAAGTATACTCTTGAAATGGTCAGAATTGATGACAAAGTTAAAAAAGTCATTACTGACATTAAGCTGGAAGAAGCAGCTATTGCTCACAGACAGAATACTGTCGAAGACGCAGCTCCGCAAGTTTCTGTAGCTACTTAATAAAAAGCTACATCGTTGGAAAATTCACTCCACATTACAGGCTCTCTTGCACTCTACTAAAAAATCAGTTATAACTACCTTACTATATATTTAAATAAACTTATTGAATACAGACGCATATAGTCGACTTCCCTAGGGACTGTATTTAAAATATCTAGGAGGATATTAATATGGCTAACACAACTTTTTTAGGAAACGTTAGAGAAAACGGAGACGGCTTAAGAACTTCAATAGCTGGCTCTATGTGTGCAACAGCAAACTTTCACATTACTAATACTTTAACAGCAGGTGATGGAAATGTACAAAAATCAGAAACAGATACAACTTCAGTAGTTTTACCAAAAGGTGCTGTGGTATACCAAATTGTAATTTGGGATGCTGCTGGTGGCGGTGGTGCTACTCAAGATATTGGATTTACTCCAGTAGGAACTGGTCTTGTAGTTGCTGATCCAAATGCTTTTGCAATTGCACAAGATGTTAATGCAAAATCTTTATCAGTAGTAGGTGGCGCAACTGATGGCGCAGCATTAGGTGGTTTCTCAACAATCATTAATGGTGTTGAATACGGACCAGCTATTGTAAATGGAGTTGGTGCAAGAGAACAAGTAACAGTTACTCATACAGCTAACGCATCTGTAGCCGGTTCTGCAAGTGGTACTCTTTACTACTTCGTTGCCGACGAAAAAAACGGCGCTGAAAGTAATTAATTAATTATCTATGCTCCTTCGGGAGCATAGAATAAATTAGGAGAATAATACAAATGGGAAACTCATATTCAAGTGATCAAACAACCCTAAACCTTGCTACTATTGGTTCTGATACTTTATCAAGAGCAGGTAGAGCTAGAGTTACTTCTATTCAAGGAAAAGGAATAGCTAGTTCAACTTTAATTTTATATGATTCAGATGATGCAGCTACACCAGGAGCAGCAGTAGCTACTTATAATTATGGTACAGAAGGATTAGAAGTTTATGTTCCGGGTTCTGGTATTTTATTTAAAAATGGAATTGTTTATAATTTAGCTGGAACAAGCGGAAGCGTTACTTTAACTATAACTGGCGGATAAGGTTTTTACATGGCGACTATTACTTATACAGTTACGGTTGCAACTGGTACTAACCAATATGGTACAGGAAGTAAGTACTATATTAATGGTACGGTTAGCCCGACTATTCAGTTACAAGAAGGTAATACATATATCTTTGATACGTCGGCTACTTCTAACCTTACTCACATTTTTGCATTTTCAACAAATCCAAATAACTCACCAGCAGGAGCTTATACAACAGGTGTAACTACTACAGGAGTATCCGGAAATGCAGGATCAAATACTACAATTATTGTAGGTAATTCAACTACAACAGCAGATCAAACAGTACCTCCATTATTTTATTATTGCACAGCTCATGCTGGTATGGGTGGTTCTGCACCTACTATCACAGCATCTTCTGGAATTACAGATAAGTTTAATCCAGCAATAGATGATATTATAGAAGAAGCTTTTGAAAGAACTAATATAAGAGGTACAAGAACTGGATATCAATTAAGATCTGCAAGAAGATCATTAAATATAATGTTTCAAGAATGGGAAAATAGAGGTGTACATTTATGGAAAGTAAAATTAGCTAAAGTACCTTTAGTATTGGGTCAAGCAGAATATAGTTATGCAACTGATTCTGTTAATTTTCCAAATGATATTAGTGATACTTTAGAAGCTTTTTACAGAAACAACACTACTACAACTGCACCACAAGATATTGCGTTAACTCAAATAAGTAGATCTACATATAATGCTACTCCAAATAAATTAACACAAGGAACTCCTTCTCAATATTATGTAGAAAGAAAAATTAATCCTAGCATTTTTTTATATGCTACACCATCCTCTAGTGTATCAAGCACAAGTACACCAAGTGGTTATCAATTTTGTTTTTATTATTTATCTAAAATAGAAAACCCAGGAGCATATACAAATGTTTCTGATGTAGTAAACAGATTTTATCCATGCATGATGTCAGGTCTTGCATATTATTTAAGTATGAAATTTTCTCCGGAAAGAACTTTAGATCTTGAAAGAATTTATGAAAGTGAAATGTTAAGAGCTTTAGATGCAGACAATCAAGGTACATCTACATTTATTTCTCCGCAAACATTTTATGGTGATGGAGTAATGTCATAATGGGAGTTTTTGCAAAAGGTAAACAAGCATTAGCAATTTCTGATAGATCAGGATTAAGATTTCCTTATACAGAAATGGTTAGAGAATGGAATGGATCGTTAGTTCATTACTCAGAGTATGAACCAAAACAACCACAACTTGAACCTAAACCAGTTGGTAATGATCCACAAGCATTACAAAATCCAAGACCTCAAGTTGCTTCAACAGCTCAATTAATTTTATTAGATCCTAACCCGTTTGAAATTATTATTTCTGGGGGTAATACTTATGTTAATGTTTATTCATTAGATCATCAAAGAAAAGCTGATAGTAAAGTTAGATTAAGAGGAGCACCTTTAGTTATTTCAAGTGGCTCTGGTGGAGCTGACTCTTATAATTTACAATCGTTTAGTGCTATACCTAATATTGCTGGTGTAACAGATATTGATTCTGCAAATGGTTTTACAATTCAGTTAGGAAAAATAGATGCAGCAGGAAATGTAACTGGTAATACTACAAGTGATGTGTTAACTAATCCAATTAGTTATTTTTATTTTCAAAGCGCTGATGCTGCTACTACTAGTGGAGTCAAAGGTGGCTTTAGCGGATGTTCAGCTGGACCCGTAACATTGGAGGCATTATAATATGGCATATACTTTAGCAAATTTACAATCAGATATTAGAGGATACACAGAAGTATCTGATACAGTTTTAACAGATGCAGTTTTAGCAACTCAAATTAAAAATGCTGAAAATGCAATTTTAAGAGCTGTTCCTACAGATCAAAATGCTCACTATGCAACATCTACTTTAATTGTTGGAAATAGATATGTTACAATTCCACAAGATTTAAGATCTATTAATTATGTTCAACTAAAAGATACCGCAGGCAATCAAACTTTTTTAGAGCAAAGAGATCCTAGTTTTATGGCAGAATATTATTCTACACCTGGAGCTCAAGCTGTAGATATTCCTAAATACTATGGTAATTGGGATGAAGAATTTTGGGTGGTGGCTCCAACTCCTAATCAAACATACGCTATAACATTAGCTTATAATAAAGAAGCTCCAAGTATTACCGAAACTACTCCTGTAAATTATGCGGGACTAGGAACTTATCTGTCTAACAAATATCAAGACTTGCTTTTATATGGGTGTTTGATAAATACATTTGGATACTTGAAAGGTCCACAAGATATGATACAATACTATCAAGGGCAATATGAAAATGCTCTTACCACGTACGCAACCGAACAAATTGGTTACAGACGCAGAGACGAATACGAAGATGGCATGATTCGTCAACAATTAAAATCTAAACCGCCATCAAGTTACGGAACAAATTAATTAAGGAGAAAAAAATATGGCAAATGTAGTACCTTATGCTTTTAAACAAGGGATCCTAAAAGGACAGCATGACTTATCTGCTTTAGATTCGTATTATCTCGCTTTGTTTACTACTGCTACACCCTACACCGCAAGTTCTACAGTTTATTCGTCTGCTGATGCTAATCAAGTTGGTACAGTTGGAACTAACTATACAACAGATGGAAAAACTACAGGTCAAGGAGTCGTGGCACAAACAGGAGATTATACAACAGTAGATTTTACAACTGATCCTACATGGACAAGTTCTACAATCACAGCAAGAACAGGTGTATTATATAAATATGTAGCACCTGGAGGAACAACAGCTAATCAATATCTAGTAGCAATTTTAGATTTTGGTGGGGACATTACTTCTACGTCTGGTGATTTTAAAGTTACTTTTCCAAGTGCAACAGCAGGAGCACCTTCAGGATCTGGCGCTTTACTAAGTATAACTGGAAATCCGTAGGAATAATTAATGGCTTTAGTATTAAATGACAGAGTAAAAGAAACTAGTACAACAACAGGCACAGGCACGTTAGATCTTGCTGGTGCTTCAGTTGGTTTTGTAACTTTTGTTGCAGGAATAGGTAATAGTAATACAACTTACTATGCTATTAATGCTCAGGGTACAAGTAATTGGGAAGTTGGTATTGGTACAGTAACTGATTCAACACCTGATACTCTTGCACGAGATACTGTTTTAAGTAACTCTTTAGGTAATACTTCAAAAATTAATTTCTCAGGCACTCTCGATGTATTTTGTACGATGCCTGCAAGTAAGTCTGTCTACTTAGACTCGACAGGAACACCAGTAGGAGCAGCGTCAGCTGGCTTTGCATTAGCAATGGCCGTGGCGTTATAAATAGGAAAAAAATATGGCACAAAATTTTAGAAACAATTTACAATCAGCAGTAGGAACAGTTGCACAAACTCTTGTAACTGGAGCGGATTATGATGCAGTCATAGGAATTAGATGTTGTAATATTTTAACTTCTACAATTGAAGTTGATGTTTACATTACAAATAGTGGCAATAAATACCTTGCAAAAGGTGTTGTAATTCCACCCAATTCTGCAATCGAATTAATTCAAGGCGGAGCTAAAATTGTTTTAAAAAATGGTGATGTATTAAATGCATTATCAAATACATCAAGTAGTTTAGATATTGTTACTTCATACATTAATCAAATTAGTTCGTAGGAGGAATTATGACAGCAGTAGTAAACGGTATTCAATATATCGGAGGGCAAACCTCTCCCAATGAATTTATAAATAATCAAGCGGCTACAATAGATGGTACGCAAACAATTGAAAGTGCAGTTTTAGCTGGACCTATCACTATTCCTGCAACTATAACAGTAACAGGAACTTTGGTAATAGTATAATGTCAAAAATAGAAGTAAACACAGTTGCACCACAATGCGGAACTACTTTAACATTAGGTGAATCTGGTGATACGGTAACTCTTGGCGCTGGTGCTAGTCAATCTGGTTTCGGTAGAACAGGAACAGTCGATTGGATTACAACTCCAAAAGTAACAGGAGATTCTCCCGTAACAGGAGTGTCAGGAAAAGGATATTTTTTAAATACAACAGGAGGCGCAATTACACTTAATTTACCAGCAGGTTCTGCTGGAGATATAATTTCTATGGCGGATTACGCAGCGACGTGGCAAACATATAGTGTGACTGTTAGTCCAAATGGAACAGATAAAATAGGTTCGTTAAATGAAGATGCAACTTTAAGTACAGAAGGTCAATCAGTTACATTTGTTTATGTAGATGGTGTTCAAGGTTGGATTAATACTATGGATTCAACTTCTAATGTAAGAGGATCCCCTCCTTATATTATTGCTACTGTCAGTGGAGCTTGTAATACTTTAACTACAGCTCCGTGTTGTGCTAATGTTAAAATAGCAAAATTTGTAAATCCAGGAACTTTTTGTGTTTCACAAGCGGCAGCAGGTGCAACGGATAATTTAGTTTCTTATATGGTAGTTGCTGGTGGTGCTGGTGGCGGATATGGTGCATATCCATATTCTAGTACACACCTTGCAGGTGCTGGTGGTGCTGGCGGATTTAGAGAAGTAGTAAGCCCAGGTTCACCTTATACAGGATCTCCATTAAATGGTTATCCAACTCCTGGTAATAGAATTACAGTTTCAGCTTCACCTTATCCAATTACAGTAGGTGGTGGAGGACCTGTTGGCCCTGGTGCAAGTGCAAATGGTGGTATGGGTTCACCATCAGTTTTTGATACTATAACATCTGCTGGTGGTGGTAGTGGCGGAGGCGGAGATGCTCCTGGAGTAGCAGGTGGATCAGGTGGAGGTGGAGGAGCAGGCCCGATGACTTCACAACCCGGTGGCGCAGGAAATACACCTAGTACAACTCCGGCTCAAGGTTTTGCTGGTGGTTCAGGTCAGCACGTCCATGGAGGAGCAAGATCAGGTGGTGGTGGTGGAGCTACTGCGGCAGGTCAAAATGGAACAGGCGGATCATATCCCGTTTCTTGTACATCTCAATTTGGATTAGGAGGAAATGGTGCAACAACAACTATTACAGGAAGTCCAGTAGCTTATGCTGGTGGCGGAGGTGGATCAAGTAATTGCGGTCCAGTCCCAATCGATAGTAGAAAAGGTGGAGAGGGTGGTGGTGGAGCAGGTGCTTGTGACTCTACTAATATTGCAACGGCAGGAACAGTTAATACTGGTGGTGGTGGTGGAGCTGGTTCTGCTAATGGTGCTACGTATTCACAAGGTGCAGCTGGTGGTAGTGGAATAGTAATAATAAGGTATAAATTTCAATAATTATGACAAGTACAATTAAAGTAAACAACATACAAAACCAATGCGGTCAAAACATTATTAACGAGAATAGTAATACAATTACTATTGGCGCTAGTGGTGATACAATTTCTTTAGCCGCTGGTGCAAGTCAAACAGGTTTTGGTAGAGAAGGTTCAGTAGACTGGCAAACAACTCCAAAAACCACTACATTTACAGCAGTGAGTGGCGAAGGATATTTTGTAAATTCAGGAAGCGCTTTAACAATGAATTTACCAGCGGGTAGTGCTGGAGCTATTGTTGCAGTTTCTGATTACGCTAGAAATTTTGCAACATATAATTTATCCGTAACAGCAAATGGCTCAGAAAAAATTGGTGGTGTTGCAGCTAGTGCAACATTAAATGTAAATGGTCAAGCCGCTACATTTGTTTATGTTGATTCAACAAAAGGTTGGATTAATGTTCAAAATGCAGAAAATACTGAAGTAGGAGCAGCTTTTTTAACTGCATCAGGTGGAACAGAAACTGAGTGTGGAGATTATAAAATTCATACATTTACAGGACCTGGAAGTTTCATAGTTGGTGCTCTAGCTCCCGGCCCTTCAGGAAACCCAAATAATTTAGAATATTTAGTAGCAGCTGGCGGAGGTGGAGGAGCTGCAAACTGTATTGGTGGTGCTGGAGGAGCAGGTGGATTTAGATATATCTCACCAAGTATAGCACCTTTAACATTTCCAGGAAAACCTCTATGTGGTTCACCAGTTCCAGGTAATGTTATAACAGCTACAGCAACAACTTATCCAATAACAGTAGGATCAGGAGGTCCGGGGGCGCCAAACCCATGTGGTGCAGCTTCACCATCAGGAGTTTCAGGCAACCCTTCAACTTTTTCAACAATAACTTCAGCAGGTGGTGGAGGTGGAGGTGCTAGAACTCCAGATGGTTATCCTGCATTAACAGGAGGATCCGGTGGAGGATCAGATTATTGTGGAACAGGTGCAGCAGGAAATACTCCTCCAACAGTTCCTCCTCAAGGACAACCTGGAGGATCTTCAAGTTCTGGGAGTACAGCATATGGAGCGTCAGGTGGAGGTGGTGCTTTAAATGCAGGTTCAGGAGGTTCACCATCTGCAGGTGGTGTAGGAGGTGATGGAGCAGGAATACCAACAGCTTTTGGTGCTAATGGTGAATCGTGTGGTTCTTATAGATATTATTCAGGTGGTGGAGGTGGAGCAAATGAAAATCCTAGTGCCGCTTCAGGTGGTAAAGGTGGTGGTGGAGATGGAGGTTTTGGTGGAGGTTCCGCTCCTATGCCAAACAGAGCTGGTCAAAACGCCACAATTAATACCGGTGGTGGTGGCGGAGGTACTTGTGCAGGTGGTAGTGGACCACATGTAGGTGGTGGCGGTGGCTCAGGTATAGTAATAATAAGGTACAAATTTCAATAGGTAAAAATTATGAGTGAAATAAAAGTAAATAAAATTAGTCCAAGAGCAGCGTGTGGTACAGTCACATTAGGAGATAGTGGCGATACATTTACAATTCCTGCAGGTGCAACAATTAATAACCAAGGTACAGCAACAAACTTTGGTGCAACAGGTTCAGCTTCTTGGAGCACAACAGTTAAAACAGGAGATTTTACAGCAGTAGCTGGTGAGGGATATTTTGTAGATACAACAAGTGGTGTAATAGATGTAACATTACCAGCAGGAACTGCTGGTGCAGTAGTTGCTATTAAAGATTATGCAGAAAATTTTAATAATAATAAATGTACATTAATTGCTAATGGTTCAGAAAAAATTGGTGGTTCAACTAATAATGCAATACTACAAACAGCAGGTATAGCCGTTACATTAATTTATATAGATTCAACAAAAGGTTGGTTAGTAACTGATGATGGTTCACAATCATCAGCTAACACTAATATATACATGGTAGCAACAGGTGGCGCAATAACTTGTTGTGGCGATTGTAAAATTCATACTTTTACAGGACCTGGTACTTTTCAAGTAACACAGATTTCTGATGTTGCTGCTAATAATATAGTTTCACATATAGTGGTTGCAGGTGGTGGAAGTGGTGGATATGATGTTGGTGGTGGTGGTGGCGCCGGTGGATTTAGAGAAGTAAAAAGTCCTGTTACTTCTTACTCAGCAAGTCCATTAGATGGATATTCGGCTGCACCTAATAGAATTACAGCAACAGTAACAACTTTTCCAGTATCAATCGGTGGTGGAGCGGCACGACCAGATAGAACTACTGGTGGTACTAATCCTATGGGAGTTACCGGAACACCCTCAACTTTTTCAACAATTACATCAGCTGCCGGCGGTGGCGGTGGTGGTTGGCAACCAGGTGGTAATGCTGGTTTATCAGGTGGTTCAGGCGGTGGTGGTGCTGGTTGGGGACCAGGAACGTCTCCAGGAGGATCTGGTAATACTCCTCCAACAAGTCCTGCTCAAGGAAATGACGGTGGTACTAATCCTTCTCCTACTTCAGGATGGGTAGGTGCTTCAGGTGGCGGAGCCACTGCTGTTGGAGCTGATGGTTATTCAGCCCCAAATTCAAGTTTTAATACTGTTACTGCTGGAGCTTCAACTTCAATTACAGGTTCATCTGTTCAATATTCAAGAGGTGGTAATGGTGGAGGTGACCAATCTCCTTCAGGTGATACTCATGTAGCAGCCGATAATACAGGCGATGGTGGGGGTGGTGCAGGAAATGAAAACGGTCCAATATCAGACAATGCAGGTAATGGTGGTGGTTCAGGAATTGTGGTAATAAGATATAAATATAAATAATTGAATGACAATTAAAAATAAGATATAAGGAGAATAATTATGGCACATTTTGCAAAAATAGGAATGAATGGAAAAGTTATTGCAGTATTAACTTGTGGTAATAATGATATGAAGAACGCTGATGGCGTTGAAGATGAATCAGTAGGTCAACAATATTTAGAATTACATAATAACTGGCCCGCTGCAATGTGGATTCAAACTTCATACAATACAACAGCTAATACACATAGATTGGGTGGTACACCATTAAGAGGAAATTACGCCGGTATAGGTTATACTTGGGACGAAGATAATCAAATCTTTTGGTCTAAAAAACCTTATCCATCTTGGGTAAAAGATATTACAACTGCATGTTGGAAATCACCAATCGGCGATGTTCCTGCATTAACAGCTGAACAAATTTCACAAAATGAAGCTGGCACTCACAGATGGCGTTATGAGTGGAATGAAGCTGGCCAAACTTGGGACTTGACAGATCAGAACGCATAAATTAAAAATGGTGGTGGTATGCATAAGACAGTTTTAAGTGAACAAGCTTTACATTATGGTGATGTGGCAATGCCTAAAGATTGGGACATTGACCGAGATAAATTATCAAACGATATTTTACAATCAATAATTCAAAATAAAGATTTTCCCTTCTCACGAACTTGGGATATGTTAAACACATATATACGAGAGCATATTAATCTTAAATATAATTTTCAATTAATAAATAAAGATACTTGGGGTAATATGTATAAACCTAACGAGACTACAATTCCGTTATTAAATATAGATCCAGTAGATTTACGAAACTCACCAGATTATACATTTTTATATGGTGTTAAAGTTAAAGATTGTAATGTTAAAATACATTATGAAGATAACAGACGTAAAGGAAGAATTTGGGATATACCACTTTTAAATAACAGATTTATAATGTTTCCCTCAACTAATATGTATTATTTAACTAATAATCAAAAAGATAGTTTAAACTTTGTGCAAACAATAACTTATGAATATATCTAATTACTACTGGTATTTTAGTGGTGTGCTTACACCTAAATTTTGTGATGATGTTATAGAGTATGCTAAATCACAAAAAGAAGTTATGGCTAGAACAGGTGGTTATGGTGATAGAAAATTAAAAAAAGAAGAAGTATTAGATTTAAAAAGAAAAAGAAATTCTGATTTAGTATGGCTTAATGATACTTGGATATACAAAGAATTACATCCTTATGTACATAAAGCAAATGAAATGGCAGGTTGGAATTTTGAGTGGGACAGATCGGAATCTTGTCAATTTACAAAATATAAACTAAACCAATACTACGATTGGCATTGTGATAGTTGGGATAAACCTTATAAAAAAGAAGGACCTGACAACGGTAAAATTAGAAAACTATCTATGACTTGTCAGTTAACAGATGGTTCAGAATACAAAGGTGGTGAATTAGAATTTGATTTTAGAAACTACGATCCACATATGAGAGACGAATCAAAACATAGGGTACAATGTAAAGAGATATTACCAAAAGGATCTATAATTGTGTTTCCTAGTTTTGTGTGGCATAGAGTTAAACCAGTAACATCAGGCACAAGATATAGTCTTGTGGTATGGCATTTAGGGAGGCCTTTTAAATAATGTTTATAAATAGTTATTTTCCAACTGTAATATGGAATGA
>Ga0209992_10004419_pt1 | contig 11052 bp, 15 predicted proteins | sample 2SBtaG_2_FD_182564 | JGI IMG/M metagenome (GOLD analysis project Ga0209992, IMG submission 182564) | Deep subsurface microbial communities from Kolumbo volcano to uncover new lineages of life (NeLLi) - 2SBTROV12_ACTIVE470 metaG (SPAdes)... | ecosystem: Environmental > Aquatic > Marine >... | reverse complement strand
GAGCAGGCTATTAGAGAATTATAATGCGGAGTGCGGGATTTGAACCCGCGGCCTTCAGCTTGGGAAGCTGACGTCATACCAGACTAAACTAACTCCGCTTAGGAGGTATCAATTAATTATGATTAAATATCTTAATTTTGGGATTCAACAGTCCCATTCAAATCCCTCAATTACTAAATTCGGTAATTGTATTACTAAAAACCGTAATTACCTAGCTGAGGTTCCAAATGATCCCGATTTTAAAAAATGGCTATATGATAACAAACATCCACTTTACGCCAAATCAATTTTAACTAAAAGTAGTCAGGCAGTACAACTAATCTTTACTGACAAATTTGTTATCGAACAAAGTGATAGAAAAAAACAAGAACAATTACGAGTGATGGGGAACTTGTGTAGATTTTGTGATATAAAATATGATACAGATTTACATCCAAAATTCACCTCTTGGCTTCGTAAAAAGGAAATTCGTTGGGGTGGTAATCCTAGAAAAAATACATACCATATAGCAAACCAAATGTCACTAAATGAAGTAATTACAAGCCTAAGAAAACTACCTCCAAAATACAAGATCTTTGGATTATTCGTTCTTGTATCGGGTTTAAGAACCGAAGAAGCACTTACTGCATTTAACAATCATGATAAGCTATGTCAAAATCATTTAATGGAAATGTTTTGGGATAGAAAAACAAAGAAAACAAATGCCGTTTATTGTCATCCATTACTGCATTGTAAAATAAAATCCAGTGTGAATAAATCTGGAATAAAGAAAAATATGAAATCAAGCATACTTGGGTGTGAGATTCGTTATCTAAGAAAAATAAACTATACACAAAATGCTACTAAAATAGATGGTCACTTGGCAGAATTTATGCAAGGTAGAAGTGGAAGTATTTCCCAAAGGCATTATTTTTTACCTTTAATGGAAAATAATAGGCGTAAATGGAATAATGTTTGGAAAAAAATAATCATGAAATGCTTAGAGTGATCTATTTATTTTCTCTTTGATTATATTTACTTCTTAAATTATGATCCAAATTTCTAAGAATAGTATATATGAATAGAATACATTAAAACTAATTAATTTACCAAAAATAATTTGAAAAATATATTTTTAATAATTATACTGATATCAAAATAGAATTTTATGGAGGAACTGAATATAATCTAACTCATTCAACACCTCAAACAAAAGAAAAAAGAGATTGCATCCTTTATAGATAAATCAAAAGATCCACAGTCTTATGTTGAAAGATATAACAATGAACCATGATACAAGAAATGGTTTGATGAAAACTATCCTCAATATGGTTCGATTGAAGATGCTGTAATACTAACACTAACTCAAAAAATTCCTAGTTGGATCAAAAATATCTTTGGTTGGTATACACAAGATCAAGTATCTGAAGATAAATTACTTTGTGCAATTAAATATTTGATCACTAAGAAAATATTGATAGTAAATTAAAAATAGAATTAATTGATCCAAATGATTGAACAACTCATAACTTTTAGCTTGGTATTATAAATAGAATTTTTTCACTTTTTCTTATTTTCTTTAAGAAAATTTTGTAGATAATTTTGAAATGCACTTGGAATCTTTATCACCTGTTTAATTCCTTTTAACGTAGATGTTGCAAAAAATACATGTTCACAGTTTCTGGATTTACATTTTTCACAAAAATATCCCCCTTCATTCTCTGTTCCATTAAAATATGGATCAAATGATAAATCGATAAACTCTTTTTTCTTTTTATCAATTACCGTTAATGTAATTTCATCTTGTTCATCATTGTCCTTATTATTTTCATCATCCACATAGTCAATAACATCTAAACCCGTTTTCAAATGTTCAAGAAATAGTTCACGTTGTATTGATAATTGAAGAAATTCGCTTACCCAACTACTAAATGATGTGTTTGGGTTGGATTGTTTATTGAATAATGCTTGAGCATAATCCCATGATTCGTCCTTAATCGATAATGTTTTATACCCTTTTGGCATATAGAATATTATGGAATAGTTCCTTATAACAGTTATTGGAGTAAACTTTATGCTTACATTACTATGGAATAGTTCCATAACATTTATATTTGGTGTTTTTTCATAGATATTATGGAAAAGTTCCAGAAGTTATGGAAAAATGTGGCAATTCGAAAATGGATTTATGATGATCTAGAAAGGCTTTCTATTGAAGATGGAAGAAGCTTATCAAACTATTTAGAATTTCAACTAATCCACTATCTGAAATTAGAGGAAAATTCAGTTGATGAATAATGGCTGTTGAATTAGGAAAACAAAAGAATCCAAATGAATGGGCAGATTTTTGGCGTGAACTAGGAGTCAATGTAATTCCAGCAGATACGGGTAATCCAAATAAAGACAAAAGAAAACCCGTAGGTCTTGAATTGTGTAATAATACTTGGATTCAATGGAAAGATAATCCAATACCAATAGAATTGCATGAGGCTTGGAAAAAAGAGAGGTATTTTGAAAAAGGGATGGCAGTAATTTGTGGTAAAACATTTCACAAGTCATACGATCTTTATCTTAACGGAATTGATTGTGATAATAAACTAGCAACTGAGGAATTTTGGAAAGAGGGTTTGGAAGATAAAACTCTAGTTGAACAACACAAGAATACACAATCAAAATGTCATATCTATTATTTTACTGAAAAACGGGGAATGAAGCCTAGATCTTCTAATAAAAATACTGTAACTGATACTGATGCACCATTAGTTGAAGTTCAATCAAATGGCAAATTGATGTTTTGTACTGCTTCACCTCATAGTGATGGTTCTAATTATGAAATGATTGGAACTAGTGAAATTTTGAATGTTCCCGTTGAAGACTTAGAACAAATGGTAGATAACATTTGTAAGAAACATGGAATGTCTTATCTAAAATCTACTGTAACAAGTACTGAAGAACGGGTTGAAAATCTAAAATTAAAAACAAAAAATACCAACAGGCAAGCAGAATTACTTTCTCTTGCAACAACCTATGCCTTAAAAGTAAAAGGGATAGTAGATGAAGAAAATGTTATAGATTATACAAAAAAACTAAATCAAGAACTAGCAGAACCATATTCTGAAGCAAGAGCTGTACAAATTGGTAAATCTGCATACAAGTATTCTATTGATAATAAATCCGATCCAGAAATTGAAATTAAAACAGAATTAAAAGCAAACTGGGATATTTTAAAAAATAATCATTCTACTGATGAGATGAAAGATGGTGCAAGAGAGGCAATTAATGAACTACAGGCTATTTTGGGCTCAGAAATCACTCAATGGGATGAATCTCCGTATGCATTATTTACAAAAAATGACTTTGATATTGTAGCCCAAAAAATCCAAAATGACATTCACTTTGTTACAATTAGGGAAAATAAGGCAATATGGTATTACAGTCAGGATGAGGAAATCTACAAGCCATTAGGAGACACCATAATTGAGGAGTTATGTCAAAGATACATTCGTAAATGTACAAAGAATACCGTTGCAGAAGTAGTTGATACAGTTAGAAGAAAAACTATGATTTACTTGAATGATCTTTTAGATTCAAAACATATCAATACTAAAAATGGAATACTTGATCCAAATACATTTGAATTAAAACCACACTCACATGAATTTTTAACGACAACAAAACTTCCTTTCTCGATTAATCATAATGCAAGAAATCTAAAATTATGGAATCATATTCTATCTATCATTGATCCAAAAGATATTACTTTATTTATGGAATTGATTTGGATTTGCATTTCATGGAATAACCCATTTAAGAAAATGTTTGTGTTCAAAGGGGATCCTGATACACAGAAAACGACTCTTGCAGATATTTTGGTTTGGATTATAGGTAAAGTAAATGTGGCAAGGCAAAAACCTGAATCATTTTTGTTAAAAGGTAGTAGGTTTGGTACATCTCATTTTATTGGTAAACGAATTAACATTGCATCAGAGATTGGGAACTTTACAAAAGAAATGTTGGAAAATCAAAAGTCATTGATAGGTGCAGAGTTACAAAATACTGAAGAAAAAAATTCTAATGCAGAAAAATACTTTGATCCCACAAAGTTTGTTTTTCTTTATACTACTAACGAATTAGGTGATATCTATTCCAGTATTAATGACAATTCAACTATTACAAGACTTCAATTTATGATTTTTAGAAATAAACTTAATCAAGCTGTAGTTAATGGGCAATGGTATGATACATTCTTTGATGATGATGAAGATAAGCAGTCTGCAATAGATACAATAGTTAACATAGTAATCAACTACAAAAAGGCTCAATCATTGGGGAAAATACCAATAACTTCATGGTCAACTATAGCAGAAACAAAGCAAATTTTGCAAGAGCAAATGCCAAAAGAGGACAAATACTTTAAAGATGAAAGAATCATTCAACGGGGAGGTTCTAGGCTCACTTTGGAGGAAATAAAGAGTGATTTTGAGTCATTTGTAGGGTACAAAGTAACTTCATTGGAATTGGGACATATTTTGAAAAAGAATGGTATGAAGTCTAAATCAAGTAACGGTATAACATACTTTCAAGGCTATTCTTTCAATACTGAGAAGGATCAGATGGTACTAAATTAGTTGGGTTAGTGGGATTTTGGTAAAGTTTACTCTGTTGTGTATTAATGGTTGGTATGTTCCAATAATATTTTATAATAATTTGAAAATAATGCCACTAACCCCACTTTATCAACTAGAAAACATACCATGTAGAAAAAAAGAGATCGATTATGGTTTATAGAAATTATCATGAAGAATGTGATGAAGATTGCACAAGATTAGTAGCATATGTTAGAATAGATGGAAAATTTACCAAAGTCGGGCACTATGGTTCGGAATGCAAGCAGTTTGAACCACTTGATTTACAACAAGAAGAGCAGGATAGGTTAGCAAAAGAGAAACGAGATTTGATAAAGTCACAGCTACGGCAAACCAAGCAAGAAAGTAGGGAGAAAAGAAAAATTATAGAAGATGAGTTGAATGTAACTACATCATTCTTCAGACAACAATTAAAACAATCAGATTCAAAATGATACAGTTTGTAAAATTCAGTAATTAATAATGGGAAATTTTTTACTTTATGCATGATTGTCACATCTCTTTTATTACTTTGTTATAATTTCGTACAAGGTGTTACAGTATACAATACATGTTATGTGTAATTATTGTATGTTATATTATGAATTATAATAGTAATGCTAACTAAATTGACGTTAGCTACGTGAGAGTAACGTTGGATCAGAGTTAGCTACGTTACTTTTAATGTGACTAGTATTAATTATAACTAAATCATAATAGTAATTATCACAATATGTTATAGCATTGAGGTAAAATATACGTAAATAGAATTACATGTAATCCAATACATGACAAATCCGCCTACCTATTTTTGTAATTTCTGTGGAAATGTATACCATACTTTATCACGTATCAATAGAAACAAATGCAATCATTGTGGGCATGGAATTTATGATGCACTGAAACTTAATTGGTTAAACTAAACAGGTTAGAAAAATGGTAAATAAAAGAAAATGTCCCAACTGTCAAAGCACTAATCATGCAAAAATTCTTTGGGGACTTCCTGCAGATATGAGAGAAATTGAAGAAGAATTGGAGCGAAAACAAATCGTTTTGGGTGGCTGTATTGTGACTGGAAATGACCCAAAATGGGCATGTAGTGATTGTCATAATCGATGGAGATAGAATTAGAATTACTTAGAATTTCCACCCTACTTGTGGAAATTTGCTAGGTTTGTTTGGACATAAATTTTGATTTAACAATTAGTAATCGAAGTTTCTTTACATTTGTAAAGTCAAGATAATAAATATAAAAAGACGACAGGATATGCATGCCTCACGAGTTAGATGATATCGACATTGGAATAGTTACTTCACTCCAAAAAGACGGAAGAAAGTCATTTAGACAAATAGCCAGAGAACTCGATATCAGCACTCCTACGGTACAAGCAAGATATCAAAGGTTAGTCAATATTGGACTGATAAAATCAGTATCTCCTGTAATTGATTCCACTAATGTTGTGGACGAACAAAAAGAACAAATCAAAATGTGTGATTGTAATGAATCTCACGAAACAAATCTGAAATCAGGTATGTCTGTAAAAATGAAGTGTGATCTGTGTGATGGAATAATAGGAGATAAACCACATGTTTTAAAATTTGCAAATTTTGAGAGATTCTTTTGTTGCAATACGTGTAAGACACAATTCAAAGAAAAGAACAAGGGAAGAATAGAATCCATAATCGAGAAAGCAAAAGAAGAGCAATAAGATTAAGATTCTGTTTATGATAATTTTTCTAACAATTCTTGTTTTTTTGGAATACCTGTAAACTCTAATTTTTCATCAATTACTATTGCAGGTGCAGTAAATATTGGGTATTTCTCTAAATATTCTGGCTTTTCAGTTACATCTATGATATCATATGAAATGTTTAGATCATCTAACATTTTCTCAACTGCCTTGCAATTCCCACAAGAAGGGGTTGTGAGAATTTCTATTTTATGATTCATTTTCAAATTGCTCGGGATTGTTCTCAAATGCCCATCTGCAACTGGCACAACAGAATCGATATTCTTTGCCTTTGTGCAATAGAGTTTCTCCTTTCTCTCCAATCTCCATTCCACATACAGGATCTTTCATGTATTTGCCTCCCTTAATCTACGGACGGATAGTACAAAAAGTGGACTCAAGATTAACACAGCTAACAAAGCAAGGTAAAAGACTTTGAAATCTTTTACTGAATCGCCATGTCCATGATCATGTTCATCCATTCCAAACTCAGATGGTATTGGAGTCATTTCAATTAGATTATTCCATCCTTGATGAATAAATGTCTCTTCATACCATTCATGACCTTCTGGAAGACCGTTAATTATCAAAAAGGTACCAATAACTATCAACATCCATCCTGAGGCTCGTTCTATGGATTCTCTTTTGAGGGTAAGACTTTTTGTTGCATTGATTCCAATTACTGCAAGTACTGACATCAAAATCAATGGAATTGCCCTTCCTACACCATGCACTACACCTAATGATGCTCCTATCTCAATACTGCCTGTTCCTGCAATGTAGATTAAAAGCCAGTAAAATAACGGATTGGGACAACCAACTCCTGCATTACCTAACAACAGTCCCATGAAAAATGATTTTGTGTATTCACCACGTTTTTGGATAAACTTTGGTGTCCCTGAATACGATGGAAGTCTAAGAGAAATTATCTTTAATTGAGACAATCCAAAAACAAAAGCTGAAAATCCAGCAACCAAAAACATTAGGGTAGAAGCTTGATCCAAAGAAGCAGTTTGTCCTATTACTGAAATTGCAATACCATAAGATGCAATAGTTATGGTTAAACCCAAACCGAAAAGTAATGCCATTGTCAATCCTTTTTTGTATCCTTTACCCATACTCAGGGGAACAATGATGAACACAAGAGGCAGGGTGCATGGCAATACTATCATGGATAAACCTGCAACATATGCAATTATCATCCATGAAAGAAATGTGGTATGCTCTTTTCCTTCGATTGCAAAAGTTGTTCCTAAAGAAAATATTATTCCAATAAAGATTAGTGAAAATAACGCAAATGCAATTACCACCATGGATTTTTTTGCAAGTACTTGTGAGGACACATACTGTATATCATACTTTGATACTTAACAAGTAAACCTTACAAATGTAAAGTGCTGATTTTTAATATGGATTTGTCTTAACATAACTTGTATTGCCAAGTCAAAATACCGTGATAGGGATTGCAGTTGGAATGTTTCTTGTAGGATTAGTATTTGGATATGTGGCATTTGTTGGTTCTACACATTCTGGCAATATGATGAACAACCAACAAACAATGATTCAAGATTCTCAGTTTAGACAAGAAATGATGGAGTCAATAACCCAAGATCCTGAAGCAATGAGAATGTGGATGGAAAATACTCAACATGTAGAAGAAATGGACACAATGATGAAGGAAAACCATGATTTTGCAATGCAGATGATGTATACCATGATTGAAGATCCCAACATACGATTACAGTTGTTAGGTCATATGACAGAGAATCCAGAAGCCATGCAACAGATGAGAAACATGATGGGCTCAGACATGATGATGAATAACATGACAGGAGGTATGATGGATTCTGGAATGCAAGGGATGATGAATAAAGAAATGATGGCACAAGTAATGCAAGATCCTGTAGCCAAAGAAAAAATGATTCAGTTAATGACAAAGCATGTAGATGAAATGCAAGATTTACTTTCTTCAAAATTAACTGATGATGAATTTAGTACAAAGATGGCAGAACTAATGCAGTCTCACATGAAAGAGATGCAGAATTTTATGCCTGATCATTCAATGCACCAATAAATGAAATAAATTATTTTAAAATTAATGCCAAACACAATTTCTTTTCTCATGAATTTCTTTTCTAGCTTTATTGCCCCTAGGTGTGGTTCTTAGCTTCACACTACAGCATGGACATCTAATACTGAGACATTTTAAAAATTCTTCACATACTGGACATCGCTTTTGTCCATTATCATATCGATGTCTACCTTTGTAACCAATGGCTTTGTATTTTACACATACTCCTTTACACATATTTACCATGTTACTATTTTACAACATTTTACAAGATACTTAACAACTAGACTTTACAGTTGTAAATTCTATATTATTAGATAAATAATCAAAAGTTAAAATGATATCAAAATAGAAAAATAGTATTGAAATATTTTACAATACGTGGAATCACCATGTCAAGTAGATTTGAATGATATAAAGTCATGATTGATTCTTGAAAATTTTATTAATCTGAGAATAATGACACTAATTGGTATCTCATAGTAGAAGAAATTTTTGAACAAATTGGAATGTTTACCCCAACATTAGTAATGGGACTTGGTTTTTTAGTTGGAATACAACATGCATTTGAACCAGATCATGTATCTGCAATAAGTACTCAAATATTAAAATCAAAGTTTGATAAAAAACCAATAAAACAATTAATCAAAGAATCCATCACAAAATCATCTATTCTTGGTGCAGTTTGGGGGGCAGGACACACAACAACACTTGTTTTGATAGGCTTTTTGATATATGCTCTTGCAATAACAATACATGATCATATCTTTTCAGGTTTTGAATTTGTAGTTGGAATTATGCTTGTATTTTTGGGAGTAACTACAATAATCAATAAAAAAATTCAATTCAAACACAAACATCCCCATCAACACAAAGATGGAACCATACATCTTGACGAACATAATCATGATGATTCTAATCACAGACATACTCACAAATCATATCTGATTGGTCTAATTCACGGATTGGCTGGGAGTGGAAGTCTTGTTGTACTTAGTACTGTAGCATTAGATGATGTGGGAATGGTTTTAGGATTTATTGTAATCTTTGGGGTTGGCTCTATAATTGGAATGGTGCTTGTTGGAAGTCTAATTGGTATACCACTTGCATTTGCACATAAAATTACATCCATACAAAAGATTTTCAAGTACACAGCAGGAATATTTAGCCTTATTATTGGCATTAACATAATGTATCAAATAGGAATTTTGGGACATTTGTTTAGTATCTGAAATAGTCACCGATTTAAAGAAAAAGTCAGTATTTCCTATGTTAAATTATAGTTCAAAAATAAAAATTAGAAAAATAAAGTACCGATCTGAGAATTTTATGCCAAATTATATTTAACAAACTAGACACAATACCTCAATGATTTATAAAAAAATTATTCATTAAATTCATAATGTTATTTTCTTATATTCTTTTATGGTCTGTAAGGGAATATGTGTTAGACATAGAGTAGAAAAACCATTAGGTATGGGAAGATATCAAATGGGACAAAAAAGATGCTCAGTATGTGAGATTTTTTTAAATTGGGATGAAAAACATTGTCCTTGTTGCAGTTTTATGTTAAGAACAAAACCAAAGGGAACTAAAACAAGACGTAAACTAATGATATTACAACAGGTAAAACGAATCTAAAAGATTAGAATCTTATGACTGATTTTATCTGACTCAAAATTTATAAGTGATTTTAACTGTATTAATTTTGATAACGTCAGTGTTGTCTTGCAGGATCTTTGGATCTGAAGTGAGAGTCTCAACGCTGACACTCAACTTAATATCATGAAATCTGGAATTTTTATTGATGCAGGATATCTTACAAAACTACTTCATATCAAAAATAAAAAAATTAATCTTTTAAAATTATCTAATGAACTAACTAAGGATACTACCCGTATTAGAACTACATACTATGATGCATTACCTCTTCCAATTAATGAAAAAGGTAAAAAACTGTATCCAAAAGCTCAACGATTTCATAATGTTCTTAGGAAATTAGATAAATTTGAAGTAAAACTAGGACGAACACAAGTAATTGGTGAGGAATATCATCAAAAAGGAGTTGACATGAGATTGGGAGTTGATCTAGTACAGCTTAGTATGAATAAAGAAATTGATAAAGCAATTTTGATTGCATCCGATAGTGATTTTGAATATGCAGTACAAAAAGCTCAAGAGGTTGGAGTGACAGTTACTCTAGCATATTTTTCAATTTCAAAAATAAACTCTAGGTTTCTAAACTTGTTTAATGAAATAATTCTTTTGACTGATGAATTGTTGAATAAATGTAAATTATAATTTCAAATTACTTGTATATAATTAAAATAAAATCAAAGAGATCTTTTGACAGAGTTTTATAGTATATCTACGAATCAGTTTTGTGCTAAGTAAAACAGAAAAAGAATATCTAAATGGAAATCTCAAAATATCAAAAAACTATGAAAATAAAATTAATTATTCTATTAGAAAGAAACTTGAGTTATTCTTCAAATCAGAATTACCATTATTACAAAGCGGGGTTGATAAGGGGCATCGCCCCTTATTTGGGAAGCTGACGTCATACCAGACTAAACTAACTCCGCCTAGGAGGTATCGATTAATTATGATTAAATATCTTGATTGGAAAACAATATCATGGATGCAA
>Ga0209992_10004417_pt1 | contig 11057 bp, 14 predicted proteins | sample 2SBtaG_2_FD_182564 | JGI IMG/M metagenome (GOLD analysis project Ga0209992, IMG submission 182564) | Deep subsurface microbial communities from Kolumbo volcano to uncover new lineages of life (NeLLi) - 2SBTROV12_ACTIVE470 metaG (SPAdes)... | ecosystem: Environmental > Aquatic > Marine >... | reverse complement strand
TGGATGGGATGTATATAGGGCCACAGGGACAATGATCAAAAAAGGGCATGCCATTAATTTTGTAGAGAGATATTTTAAATTGAAGGGCTTTATATGAATAATCAAAAAAATTTGATGGGCGAGAAGTTTGGTAAGCTTACAGTGTTATTTATGGGTCAAAAAAGCAAGGATTATAAGCAGACATGGGTATGTAGATGCTCGTGCGGAAATACTGTGGAATGCCGTAGTGTCGTGGATGGGTGGCGGCTAAAGATACGATGGTTAATTATTTAAAAAAAGCATAAAAAACACTTGCAATGTACCAATCTTGGTATTATAATATATCCAACGTTGAGGGATTGTCCCGAGACACTAACAAGCCATTAGTTGGCTAGAGGATAGAAAAATGAAAGAATTAATCATCGATCAAAAAATGTCAGGCACCGGTAATATCCACGATATAGCCAGTGATATGTTTGACAGAGTCATTAAATTTCGCGAAGGCACAAAGTATGCGGTTATATTGGCCAGTTATTATGGCGGTGATGGGTATACAACCCATAAAACAGCCGAAGCAGCCGCAAGAAAAAGCAAACAATTAGAGGATTATTCGCACGTCATTATGGATTTGCAGGGAACTGAATACGTTGTTGACTGGAATGGTGAATTATCAGAATCAAATTAAGGCTTAAACCTTAACAAACCCGGCCAAGGATGGCCGTTTATCGTGCTGAGCCACGTGGATTAAAACGGCATAATATGACACAACAAAGATCCATTAACCAACGACTCAATCGAGCCGGATCATTAACCGTTAAAAAAGACATAGCCCTTGACTGGGCTATTTCTTGGCGCAATGAGCAGTCTGAGTTAATGCGCAAACTAGGCCAGGCTGTCAAGGACGATGATTTTGATGCGCTATGTATCATTACCGGCCAGCTCAAAGCGGTAACAGATAAGCGATTTACTGCGCTGCCCAATGTTATCGAGCACCTAACCAAACCCAATGCCTAAACCTAAAAAACAAATGATGGAGGATCTAAGGGAAAAGAGAGCCAAGGAAGGCTTAAAGCGGTGTGAATTTTGGCTAACTGAAACAGAAAAAAAGAAATTAGACGAATTCTTGAGGTCAATTAGAGGGAAAATTTAACAACACCATCAAAGCCCTATCGCCATCCAATTAACCGTCCCGGTTGCAAACGTTATTGCACTAGCCAAATTAAAGTCGTAATTATCCGCATAATATCCATTATCAGGTGTCGTTGAATTAGACGCTGGTCGCCTGGATCGAATCGTAGCTTGTGGATTGGTCCATTTGATAGAAGATTCCGCCACACCAATTCCGGGTTGTGCGTCACGGATATTGTGTAAACTACTTAAAAGCGTGCTGTATGTGGTCGTTCCCGCCCATGTCATTAAGGTATTTTGTGCAAGGTTTATATCGCCTTTGGCGTCTCCATTGCCATCTGTGATGATAAACCCAGCTTGATCAAATCTAATCAATGTATCACCAGACTGAAACTGCGTATCGTTGTCGTCAATGTACCACCCGACATTCGCTTGATAATCGACTTGGTAAATCGAATAAGTGGCCATAGGTGTATAACCCGGCAAATTGATCGAGTTAGTTCTAACCACCAATCGAGGTGCACCTCCACCGGGATTGTCGTATAACTCCCTAAACTCGAAATCACCCACCAAACTTCTAACGGCTGGCGAATCTGGCGCTTCTTCGAAAGTTGGCGATCCCGATATAAACGTTCCACCGACATCAGCCGCAAGATACCGAATTCGAACTTCCCAGGTTTGAGCGCTTGGAAAATTGAATATTCTGGAATCCGAAACAATGTCCAAGGTTTCTCCCAGCGCCTTCACTTGGCCGGTTGTTGATAACCAGGTGGTATTCCCTGAAATCCTATACTCAATAAACCATGTGACTTGTCTTAGAAAATATTCGTTCGATGTGCCGGTCCCACGGGTACTGTTAAACCTGACTCGGTAGGTAATCTGGTCGCAATTGGCTGGCGTGGTGCTAAATCCAGTCGTATGATCATCCACCGATGTACTAGGCAAAGAGACATTGACTATGGTGTTACCCGTTGCAGATGATGACGTGAGTTTAGCAGTCGGGGTGAATTCCCATTTCCCCGAATTGGCCGGGTTTTCTGTGATACCGTCCGCCGTAACTTGTAAGGTTTGATCGGCTGCGCTTTGTGTCGATTCGTAAATTTGTAGGATTTGAGGTGATACAATAATGCTGGGTTGTACCTTAAAGAAACCGGGTATTGCTACCAAGGCTTGATTTGCAGCAACGCCGGTTTCAATATGGCGTACCGCCTTACTTATCGAGTGCGTCATGGTCGCGCTGTCATAAGCGAAAAACGTTAAATCACCTAAGGAAAATTGAACGTAATCATCAGCCGCAACACCAGCCGGACCCGACATAATTATTTCCTTGGTGTTTAAATTAACCTCCATGGTTCCATCGATAGAACGCAGCAACCCCGCGTTAATGGTTCCCAGGTTGGCAATGATGGCGCTCAGTTCATCCACCAACATTTTAACAGGTGTGATCGATGCATCAGGGACAGCAGGCAAACTTAAACCCGATAATCCAGCCGCAGAACTGACCGGGAAATATGGGCTAATGTTGCCGGTATTATCCACCGCCCGGATCCAATAATAGCGTGTTTGATTCTCGGGAATCGTTAACCTTGTGAAAACATTGGTGTCTGGTTTTGCGATTAATACTGCGGTGCTTCGATCATTGACAAGTGCTTCCCATATTTCGGTGTGCGATAAATCGGTATCTGCCGGATTGGTCCATTGCAGAGTGACACCGTTAATTTCATTTTCAACCGTTAACGCGGTCGGTGTTGACGGGTTGGTGTCTTTTGCTGCTCCGGTTTTGGTTGTTGAGACTAAGGTACTGGATTTGCCCAACGTGTTAAATGCCGATATTCGGATATCGTAAAGCGTGCCATTTTCAACATTCTGAATCGAGAAAACGGTATTCTCTTTGGAAACCGTTCCGCCCGTGTAGATTGAATCGGTGGATATTTTCCACTCAACGAAATAACCCGCGATCAAAGCATCAACCGGAGCCGTCCAGCTTAAATCGAATGTAGTGATAACCGTTCCATCTTGAGCCACGTCGAAACCGTTGGTCACAACCAAAGCGGATGGTGGCGCGATGACAAATGGATCGGGTAAGTTTGTATTTGGCGCTGCATCGATGTTCGTGGCTTCGGCCTGGACCCAACCATAAGACGTGCTAGATTCTTCGTGCAATTCCATCTGTACGCCGTTATCTGTTAACTCATAGGATTCAACCCGAAAGGCTTTAGCGCTCCAACCCAAGGCTACATTGTCCACGCTGATAATGTCCCATATCGCCACATCGAGAGCAGAAAAATTGCATGGCATGGAAACACGGATAGATTGGCGAGCCCTTTGTAGATGTATCTTTGCTAACCTTTGTCCCATGTACGGATCGTGGGTAAACGGTAACTCAAGAACAATCGCTATTTCTTCTCCGTTGTCTTCGGTGACAAAAACCGGATCACTGACCGCCGCAATTTCAGCCGATTGATACGCACGAAAGGGATCGATAAAAACACCGCGAACGGTATTAAAAAGTGAATCACGCCTATCGGTTGGAACAACGGTTAAATCGCCTGACAAATTACTTTCGTTTAAGGTCCGAACCGGAGCGACAAACGAAGCCGCTATGATCGAGTAGACACCTTGCGAAAAGGTTAAATGGCCTCCCATGGATGTCAGCATACTGTCCAGAATCCCACCCACCGCACTGGCCGAATCGATGACACCGTTTAGCGTATATCTGGCCACGGTTCCATTGGGTTGTGGAACCAGTTGATCACAAATGTTCGCGGATATGATCACCTCAGAATCGTTGATTTCAGAAACCGGAATATTGAAACCAAAACTCGATATCAAATAGTCACGAATACAAAGCGCCGGGTTGTTGCTGAAAACCGATGTACTGGTCCTTGGATCGAATACCTTTTTGCCGCTAACGATGGCCTCAATATTCGGGATTGAACTAAACACGTCATTATCGCGATTCAATCGAATATAAACGTATGTCAACCCGGTCAGCTTGTGGCTTGTCGTCCAGTCAGCCGATCTACTGACAAGGTTAGAGTCTGCTAATTGTCCGACTTCGCCAAGGTGTTTTGTAATCTCTACAAGCCCGTTATATCTGGCATTATTTGAATCCAGACCATCGATAAATACTGAACCGATCGATTCGGATTCGTGAGCCGCCAAAATAACAACCAGTTCCCAAAATTCTTGATTAGCGCCGGTCACATCGATAAAAACCAACACGCCAGAAACACGCATGGTTCCATAAATTATTTTTCTCGATGACGTGGAATTAATCTCAAGAACAGGACGATCAAAATTGATCGTTGTAAACGATGAATCGGTGAATTGTGTTCCAGGCATTAGAGCAATCCTATTTGATCAGACTCGACACTTGACGCGAATTCTAGGCCCTTGTCTGTTGGATCGATCTTTTTTTGTTCTTCGTCGGAATACCGCGAGACCTTAGGCGATAGTAAATCCGAAAGCCGATTCCTAAGCGTCAAATCAACCGTTCCCTGGTTACCTAACGAGATCACAGAGCTATCAATAACCCCTTTGAACTTGATCATCGGTGAGCCAATTATTTGGTGCGATGAGTCGAGCAAGGCAAGCAATAACGTCGCCGGCCGTCCTTGATAATCGGATGTTAACAAGGATGCAAGGATGGACGACGATACGCCCGACAATGAAACCGGTATTTCTTGAGCGCGTAAGCTTGAGAATTCGGACACCGCACCAGCACCCGAAAAACTGCCATTGCCTAAATAGGTATTTGACAGATAAACAAGGTCATAAGGCGAATTATTGAACCGAAGAAACCCGCCCGAAAGGTCCAGATCGATTAATTCAACAGCGGTTATGTGCGTTTTTTTTGACTCAGTAGCAACCGCCGAATCCAGCGTTCGTGGCATGCTTAAGCGCTAGTCCCGATCAACGCAATACTATAATCGCCCGTCGCGCCGGTCGCGGTATTGTTGATCTTGAGTTTATCCGCTGTTCCTGCAGCAACGTCATAACCGTTCGTTGGATTCATGACCATGAATGACCCATTAGGCTTGATGATAATATTATCCGCGAACGCACCAACCCAATCGATAAAACCATTTGCAGCCGCTCCACCTACCTCGATGTTTCCGACATTGGCATTACTGGCGGAAACCAAAACGGCTTTAATTTTGACGAAATTTAATGTCGTACCAAAGGCATCGAGCAACGATCCAGAAAGGTCTAAATCCTCGCTGGTATTTGCCGCCAGTGTCCGGGTTTCTGCAAACAAAAGGTCCGATTGGTTATCGCCAACACCATCGGCCATTTGGTGAAATTTACTTAAGGACGCGGGGAAACTGCCAACACCTTGATCTAGCTGTTTGGTTAGGGTTGCGTTAACGTCCATCGTCATCTTAGCGGTTAGACTCATTTTAAAATACCTCTATTCCAGTAAAAGAAATTCCCGATATCAAGCATTCGCTTGTATCAATTTCGTATTGCGAATCATCGACCAATCGCATTTTTGACGTGGGTTTAATCACTGTGATCGATGCAAGATCTAAAGGCGATGATCTTAACGCGGGCTCAAAAGACAAGGTAGCCAATCCGCCGCCATCGCTCGATACATCCGCAATGATCATTTTCAATTCACCGTTAACCGTGAGCATATCACCACGTTTAAAAATGGCTGTTGAATTCGTCCATCCCGAAGTGTTCAAGCTAACTCCGGTTTGACTCCCTCCCGCGACAACTGGCGTTCCAGTTGGCGTACCTAAAGCGACCGGGTGCGCGTAATTGTGCGCCGTGAATTCGCCGTTAGACCCGCGCAACGAAGCCAGAAACGCCGAAAGGATCGACGCTTTCGAATCGTTAAGATTTCGATAATTAAATGTTTGCTTCCATCTTGCACCGGGTAGCTGCTTGGTTTGGACGATACCATTCAGAGGTGATTGGAAAACCTGTGTGTTAGTAGTCAATCCAAACTGGACACTAAACGGGTCAAACTCAGTTAGAATAGGGATACTCATACGGGCAAGGCTTGACGAATCGGACCATTCGTCCGCATGTCTTGAGCAACCAAGTTATAACCTGCACGCGCAGCCTGTTTGATGGCGTCTTGAAGAATCGCCAAGTTTCCGGTTGTGGAATTAACGTTAACCGCTATCGATTGATTGAAATTCGGAACGATATTTCCATTAGTGTTGGGTACGAATAATTCTGGACCACGTTCACCAACTAAAAAAGGTTTTCCGGCTGTAACAGGTCCACCGGTTGCCCTGGCCTGTATGCCGTTGGGTTGAATGCCTATGTTACCTGCTCTTGCGTCAACTATGCCAAGCAATTCTAATAATCCAGTCAAAGCCCGCGCAACAAAATTTATGGTTCCGATGACACCGCTTAAAACAACATTGATGACAGATCCAACAGCACTAAAAGCGGTTCCCAGTGTTTCTACGATAGCCACCAACGATTCAAAATTGTCTTCGATAAAGCTGGCGAATTTTTGCAGACTTGGAAGGACACTGTTAAATATCTTGAGCCCTATCGCGCCGAACTGGTTTCCAAGCCGATTAACAGTATCGTTAAAGTCTTCAACGGATTTGGCCGTATTTCCGTCTATCTGGCCGCCCATGGCCTTGAAGCTTTCTGACATCTCATCGAGACCTTCAGACCCAAGTTTGGTCGTCCGTAGAAGTTTTACACCATCTGAATCAAACAATTTGAACGCCAAACGAACCCTATCATTCGAGTTTCCTACCTCGTTAAGTGCATCTGCCATTTTTTTGAACTGCTCATCGGGAGACAGATTGTTTAACTTTTCCGCACTTAGACCCAGTTCCTCTAATGCGTCCTTAGCCGGACCGCTACCCGTCGCGGCTTCTGCGACTCGCCTTGTCATCCGTTGAAGACCTGTTGTAAGTGTCCGGAAAGAAACACCGGTTTGATCAGCAACGAATTGATAAGTACTTAACGCTTCTGTGGATATACCCAGCTGGGTTGAAAGTTTGGCTATGTTGTCAACGGATTTGAGCGTGGACGATACGAACGACGTTATCCCAGCCGTGGCCGCTAATGCTCCCAAAGCACCAAAAGCTTTACCCAGCCCACCAATACCGCTTTTTGCCGAATTGATTGCAGCCTTGGATTTATCGACCGCTGTTATTTCGTATCTAACTCTCGGGTTTGCCATTGCTCTTTATTGAATCGAAATAAGCCACATAAAGCATGAAAGTACCGACTTCCATATCCATTATTTCTTTTAGCGGTAATGAAAGCGCAACCGATAACCCAATCACCGCCGCCAAATCAGGATCGTCTTTTAGTTTTTTTTTGCGTCTTCCACCGTGTCGGGTTTGGTGTTCATCGCGTCCGCAATGTTGACCAAGACATCGCCATCGACATTGTTCAATAAATCGTTTCTATCGAATGATTTAAAAAGTCGTTTGCCTTCCGAATCCAAAGCCCTAACAATCACACATTCAATCACACCAAGCGCTTCTGATTCTCGATATTTTTCAAGAATACGCCTTTTTTGGTCCATGGTTTCGGGCTTCCAGTAGATTTTCTGACCCCATTCCTTAACTTCGTAACAACCCAAACCCTTATCGAGTTCTGATTGAAAATGCTTTCTTGCTGCGTCAATAATTTCTGACATATTAAGTCACGAGTCCTGAAGTCATGGCCCCATTAACTTGAAAGTTAAAAGCCGATTCAACGATACCATCGACGCCACCATTTCTTGGCCGGGTTGTGATCAATGCATTACCGGAATAGAACGTTTTGCCCACTGCATTACCACCCGGATAAAACACCAAAGCAATCGTATTTCCAACAACAAAATTACCTTGAGGAATGTCAGCGGGATCCCACCAAACCGTGATATTCCCGGTCGTCTGCTTCGCCCCAGCATCGAACTTTTTAGTACAATCACCAATGGCGCTGGCGTCCAATACTTCAACGGTTTCTTCAAAGCTCCATTCTTTAACCTCGCCAACTTGCGCGGGTGTTCCCGTGGCCGTAGCCGCCGCGAAAACCTTACCAAAACAACCCCTAGTAGTAGCCATGTTTTACCTCGAATTTATGTTTCAATATCCAAATCTTTACGGTCTGTACGGTAAGAGATTTCGTATTCCATCAATATCTCGCCGACTTCCTTTCCCGCTTCTCCGTCAAAGGTGATCGACGTTGAAGCGTTTACAATAAAATCTGTTAGCCCAGATAACAACCCTGTTTCAAAATCCGCTATCAAGGCTCGGTTCACTTCAAGTTCTAATTGATCCAAAACCGATTCATCAACGCCTTCAACATTACCAATAATGTTTATCGTTAAAGTCCTTGCATTGACGCAATCCATAGCCGCAAAATCAGAATCAAAAACATCGCTTGGCGTGTAAACACTTAAAGCCGGTAACTCTTTTGGGTTGATCGGATTTGATCGACGCTTAAAAACGTTCGGTCCAGTCAAAGGTAATCCGGTAATCGCATTCGCTACCGCGTCCCGTATCTGTGTTCGTAAATGACTCATTGTTTTCTCAGTATGGCTAAAACTTCGCCATCGCCTGAATCCTGAAATTCAATAATTGAATATTCGGTTTGCCTTATATAAAGAATGTGTCCAACTTCCAAAGTATCTGCGTCTTTTTTCTTCATCGAGGCCACTGGCTGAAACGAACTGACTCCTATTCCGGTATCGGGTTGGCTAAGGTAATATTCTTCGTCAAATAGAACGTTGATCGTGCTGGCTGGCGTCTCGCACTCTTCCGCAAATCCACGGTCTTTATCGAAAAAAACCTTGTCTAAGTCGGTGTCCATTTGGTCGAGTAAAGTCATACCTTGTTCCCAGCATTTCGAACTTTTATCAAAACGTCGTCTTCATGGGTATTACCCGCCGAATCGGTACACTTGATAGTTATCTCGTAGTCTTCGCCATGCGTGCCACCGCCTAGAATCGCCGTGACTTTGGTCCCTGTTGCCAAGGGACTATTGGCGCTCAACGCCAAAACTTCGGCAACATTTCCCGCCGCCTGATGGGTAACACTTTGAACCGATGCAATGGTGTCGCCCGACTCAACCAAATTAACGAAGTCAAACGAATACCTTTTGGTTTCAGATACCCGTTTTTCTTCGAAAAGTAGATTCGTTTTTTTGTCGATTTTTGAAGCCATTAACTCATCGTAATATCAAGATCGAGAGTCCAGGTTTGGCCTGCTGTTTTTGTCCCCTGCGCCGAAACCTTACGATTGAGATTTACGCCAGTGTTATCAGTTGCGTTGGATACCGTGAATTCATTCCAGGCAAAATTAGCAACGCCGGTTGCGAAAACTCCGCGCCATGTGACTTTTTGTGTTGCAACCGTGGGAAATCCCGTGGCTATTGCAACATAAGCCTGATTCACACCAGTCGCCACAAGTCCAGTTTGTGTCGCAAGTTCACCCGTTGCGGACGTACCGACACCAAGCTTAGCGTTTGCCGTTGCCCATGCCGTCGCGGTAATCCCAACCATTAGTTTTAGTGCTTCGTCCGCGCCTTCGTTAAGTGTCAGATTGCCTTTAATCTCTGACGTTTTATAGCTTTCGCCTTTTTTGAAAGCTTCGTTGTCTTTGTACCGACGGATAGTCCACCGGGTTTCCCTTTTCAAGCCGTCTCTAATACTACTCATAACTGCACCTTATTGATTAATTTAACTTTTTGCCCCTGGAATTAAGTACAAATGAAGTTCCGCGTGATGGTAATGTCAGCGCCGAACCCCTGGAACCCAATCTGAAAGAAACCGCCACTGTTCCAGCAGAAATCGAAACCCGCTGAACGTTTATAAAATCATCTGTATTAATTGAATCTAAAACTGTCGATTCCGCTGCATTAATTAGTCTCGCAAGATCTGATCCTGTTGCCGAATCACTAATTGTCAAAATCACGTCGATAGCTGTTTGATCAAGCAAGCCTACTGAATCGCTCAATTTAACGTCCGCGCCAATTATCAACCCATCGCTTGTACCAATTAAATCACCGACCGATTTTAAAACCAGTTTTAAAATGTTGACACTTTCTGTCGCAAGCAGAGAATCGTTGACGACGAACGACAGCAAAACCCTAGTTTGATCTTGCAATGTCGACGCATCAGAAACGCCTAAGGAATTTCTTATCGTGGATGAATCGACCAAAGACAATGAATCATTTAAATTAAATGCATTCGATATGTTCGCAGCATCGGTTAATCCTATTAGATCTGTAACCGAGAAAAGCAATAATGCAGAAATGGAATCCAGCATGTTTGCGCTATCCGATACCGGGATAGAAACGCTGATACTTTGAACGGTGTCATCAACATTGATGGACTCGTCTAAAACAAAGGTAACATTGATCGACTGGTCGTCAGTGTTTGCAATTGCATCGATGACATTGATCGATCCTGATACACTCAAATTATCGGATAGACTATTAACATCATTAACAAGTATCGCAATAAGTTGTTTGGCAAAATCATTGCCAACCATGACATCCGATGTATTAACGGATACTTGTATGCCGAGTGTATCAGTTACTGTTTGCGAGTCGGTAATAGTCAAATCAGCAGACAGAGCAACGTTATCAGTAGTGTTTAAAGCATCCTGAACCAACAACAGAAGATTAAGTACTTCCATTGCTGTTATGGTGTCGGAAAGACCAACCGCAACATCAATATTTGGAGCTGAATCGACCGCTGTCACGATATCAGAAACCGGGATGTCTGCGCCGATAGGTGTATCGCTATCTAAAGCGGTAATAGAATCTGACATCGAAAGACTAACAGCAGGCAATGAAGAATCCGCGTTCGATATCGTATCGGTTACGGTCTTATTTATTGCCGACACCTCATCTTCTGGCCATTCAATAATTTCCAACCCAATGCGCCGTTCTTGGTTACTAAAGGATTCTGTGAAGGTCACTTCGTTTGTGCCTGTCAGCCGTATATCGATACTGCCCATGGGTATACCTGG
>Ga0209992_10004415_pt1 | contig 11066 bp, 15 predicted proteins | sample 2SBtaG_2_FD_182564 | JGI IMG/M metagenome (GOLD analysis project Ga0209992, IMG submission 182564) | Deep subsurface microbial communities from Kolumbo volcano to uncover new lineages of life (NeLLi) - 2SBTROV12_ACTIVE470 metaG (SPAdes)... | ecosystem: Environmental > Aquatic > Marine >... | reverse complement strand
TGGCACACCGGCGGCAGCCCGGCGCTGTTTGCCTACGGAGACCAACTGCTGTGAGGGCACCATTTGCCGCATAAACACCGCCAAAAGCGGTTTTATTTGTCTTTTTGGTGAATTGCGCATAGGCTGGCACACACGAAGTTACGACTGCTGCGACTACCCGGTCCGCTTTAAGGCCCCTGTGCGCGTGGCGCGCAACGACGTTGAAAGCAAACGCACAAGCGCGTTTGTTAAAATGGGGGTCAGTCTGAGATGGCTAAAGGTACAGTAAAGTGGTTCAATTCCGCCAAGGGTTACGGGTTTATCCAACCTGAAGAGGGCGATCAGGACGTATTCGTTCACATCACCGCAGTGCAGGAGGCCGGGCTGACCGGCCTGTCTGACGATCAGCCGATAGAATACGAGCTGATCGAAGGTCGTGATGGCCGGAAGAGTGCCGGGAATTTGGTGGTTACCTAAGGTCTCTGACGCGGTTTTCGCCTGAGTGACAGCGAAGAATTGGCGGCGCGGGATGACCGGGTTGCCTGTCGGCTTTTTGGTACTTTGGTTTTGGCTTGCGGACGTTGCGGCGTCGTTTCGTCCTCGCGCTTTATCCCCAACTGATCCCGCAAAGTCTTGGGTCTGATTTCCTCTACCTGTCCAGCCTTTAACTCCCCCAATTGAAACGGCCCGTAGGACACCCGGATCAGGCGGTTTACCTGCAGGCCAACCTCTTCCAGCGCCCGCCTGATCTCTCGGTTCTTGCCCTCGCGCAGCCCGATGGTCAGCCAGGCGTTCGCACCCTGTTGGCGGTCCAGAACCACGCTCATGGGCTGAAAACGCTCGCCGCCGGAGGACATGCCATTGCGAAGCGGTTCCAGCATATTGTCGCTGGGCATCCCCTTCACCCGCACGCGGTATTTGCGCACCCAACCGGTTTTGGGCAGTTCAAGCCGCCGCTTTAATTCACCGTCGTTGGTTAGCAGCAGCAGGCCCTCGGAATTGATGTCCAGCCGCCCGACGCTGACAACCCGTGGCAGATCATCCGGCAGGCGCTCAAAAACCGTGGCGCGGCCTTTTTCGTCTGCCTCTGACGTCACCAGCCCCAGCGGTTTGTGATACCGCCACATGCGCGTGGGTTCAGGCGTGGCCAGCGGTTTGCCGTTAACCGAAATGGTGTCAGACGCAACCACGTTCAGCGCCGGAGACGTGATTACCGCCCCATTCACCGAAACCAATCCGTCGGCAATCATTCGCTCTGCCGCGCGGCGCGAAGCGACACCGGCGCGGGCCAGCACTTTGGCGATGCGTTCGCCGTTATTTTCGCTTTTGCTCATGCTCTGGGCCTTAGTCCAGCCAATCACCTCTTGCAACGGCCAATGGCGCGGGGCAACTCTGGGACATGAGCAGGTTTACATCTTTCATGGATCAGGCGCTGGAACAGGCCCGAATAGCCGCGCGCCGTGGCGAAGTGCCGGTGGGCGCGGTGGTCGTGTCACCCACGGGCCGCGTGATTGCAGCCGCCGGAAATCAAACCCGCGCTGATAATGATCCGTCAGCCCATGCTGAAATGCTGGCGATCCGCGCCGCCTGTAGTGCGATATCTTCCGACCGGCTGACCGGTCACGATCTGTATGTCACGCTGGAACCCTGCGCAATGTGTGCGGCGATGATTGCCAACGCCCGTATCGCGCGGCTTTATTACGGTGCTGCTGATCCTAAATCCGGCGGTGTGGCCCAAGGTGCAAGAGTTTTTGACCATGACCAGTGCCACCACAAACCCGAGGTTTACGACGGAATTTCTGCCGCCGCGGCAACGGATTTATTGGTTGAGTTTTTCGCGTCAAAGCGGAAATAGTGGATGTGCCGACACGTTGATTAACAGGGAGTGACGCCAATGCCCGCCCCATACCGCGCCGATCACGTTGGTTCTTTGTTGCGCCCGGACAGTGTAAAAGCCGCGCGCAAAGCACATTTTGATGACGGCAAGCTGTCATCGGACGCGCTGCGCGAAGTTGAAGATGCGGCGATCCCCGAAATTGTTCAGATGCAGGAAGATGCAGGCCTTCTGGCCACCACAGACGGAGAGACCCGCCGATCATTCTGGCATTATGATTTTCTGGGGGCTCTGGACGGGCTTGATTTGGTGGAGCGCGACGAAGGGGTGCGGTTTGCCGGGGTTAACCTGCGGCCGATTTTTCCAACAATCACTCAAAAGCTGGATTTTCCCGACGATCATCCGATGCTGGATCATTTCCGCTTTCTGGCCAAATCCACCAAAGTGCAGCCCAAAATCTCGATCCCCGGTCCCAGCACCTGTCACTTTCGCACACAGGCAACCGATATTGATCCGCCACAATACGCTGATCTTGACGTTTTGTTTGCAGACATTACGGCCGTATATAAAAAAGCGGTGCTGCGGTTTTATCAGGCCGGGTGCCGGTATCTGCAGATGGACGACATCTTTTTTGCCTATCTGTGTGATCCCAAACACCGGGCCGACAAGGTGGCCGGGGGTTTTGATCCGGATGCTTTGATCACCGCCTATGCCAAAATGATGAACGATGCGATCACGGACCGGCCCGATGATATGATCATCGCCATGCATTTGTGTCGGGGCAACTTTCGCTCTGCCCACGCGGCGACCGGTGCCTATGATCCCGCGGCTGATGCAGTGTTTAACCAGACCGATGTGGATATTTTCTTTATGGAGTATGACAGCGAACGGGCCGGCGGGTTTGAGCCACTTAGATTGTTGCCAAAAGGCAAAAAACGTGTGCTGCCGGGGTTTATCACCACAAAAACGGGCACGCTTGAAACCATTGATGACCTTAAGCACAAATTTGATGCGGCGTCGCAGTATGTCGATATCGATCAGCTGGGAATTGCGCCACAATGCGGATTTGCCTCCACAGAAGAGGGAAATGCCATCACCGTTGATGATCAGAAACGCAAGCTGGATCTTGTGGTGCAAACCGCAGAGGCAATCTGGGGCGGTGTTGATGCCTGAAATCTGTTAACTTTCCGCGCAGAAATTGCCGGTTGACACATTCGGTGGTTTGTATAACAATAATGTTATGGAAATTATCGGTTATATAAACCAATCTCAAAGTCTGGATGCGGTTTTTGCCGCCCTTGCCGACCCCACGCGCCGGGCTATTCTGACGCGGCTGGCAACCGGGCAGGCGACGGTCAACCAGTTGGCGGAACCGTTTGAGATCAGCCAACCGGCGGTTTCACGCCACCTGAAAGTGCTTGAAAGGGCCGGGCTGATCGCGCGGGATATTGACCAGCAGCGCCGTCCGGCCCGGCTGACGGCAAAGAATATGGTGGCCGCTGTTGACTGGCTGACCGATTTTGAGGCTTTCTGGGGCGGCAGTTTTGACCAGCTTGACGACATTCTGATGACCATGAAATCCGCCAGCAAAAAGGATGAACCTGATGAGTGATCTGCCGGAATATGTACTTGAACGCAATTTCAACGCGCCACGCGAAATGGTCTGGCGGGCATGGACGGACCCTGATTTGCTGTCCCGCTGGTATGGCCCCAATGTGGAAACGATCATCCACGGATTTGAGCTGAAACCGGGCGGTGCGTGGCTGAACGAAATGAAAATGCGCGGCAGTTCATTTTTCAGTAAAATGCTGTTTCAGGAGGTTGAAACGGAAGCCCTGCTTGTTTGGCACCACTATTCATCCACGGACGCGGACTGGAACCCGGTTGCCAGTCCGATGATGGCGGACTGGCCGGTCAACCTGCTGACGACTGTGAATTTTAGCGACGCGAACGGCAAAACCGCTGTGCGCCTTAGCCAGATACCGGTGGATGCCAGCGCCGCCGAAATCTCCTGTTTTGCCGAAAAGATGGCCTTTATGGATCAGGGCTGGGGCAGCGGATATACAATTTTGGACGAAATGCTGGAAGAACTGCAGGCGAAAGGGGCGTAATATGGACGAGGCGAACGAAAGACGAATGCACTGGAGCTTTTGGGCCATCGGCGTGTTCGCTCTGGTCTGGAACCTGGGGGGCATTGCAAATTTCATGATGCAGATCAGTCCGGACGCTTTGGCCAAAATGCCGGAAGCCCACCGTTTGGTGGCAGAGGCGCGGCCTCTTTGGGCCACAGTTTCCTTTGCGGTTTCGGTCTTTGGCGGCGCGACCGGCAGCCTTCTGATGATGATGCGGCAACCGGCGGCGGCGTTTGTCTTTTCGATTTCGCTGATATTTACCGTGGCCGTTACGCTGCACGCCTACGGTGTTGACGGGTTCATCACCGGGCTTGGAACATTTGAAGTGGTACTAACTGTGATCATGCCGGTTATTTTGGCTGGTTTTCTGGTCTGGTATTCCCGGCGGGTTATCAATCAGGCCTGACCGGGACCGTTTCTTTATATATTGTGGCGGGCGGGGCAACCGCCGCCAGTCCACGCACATGTTTGACGGCCCCAAAGCGCTCTTGCGAAAGATTGGTCACACCGCTAATTGAAAGCGCAGATTTTCAACCGCTAAGGATATCCCATGTCAATTGACAAAGACACCGCCCGCAAGGTGGCGCATCTGGCGCGCATTCAGGTGGCGGATGCTGATCTGGATGATCTGGCGCAAAAACTGTCGGGCATCGTTGGCTTTATGGAGCAGTTGAACGAAGTTGACGTTGACGGGGTGGAACCGATGACCTCTGTCACGCCGATGGCGCTGAAACGGCGGGATGACGTGGTGACCGACGGCGGCTATCCGGAAAAAATCCTGAAGAACGCGCCGGACGCGCGGGAGGGGTTTTTTGCCGTGCCAAAGGTGGTGGAATAGATGTCTGATCTGAACAAACTGTCCATTTCTGATGCGCGCACCAAAATGCGCAAAGGCGACGTGACGTCGGTTGAAATAACCAAGGCCTGTATTGCGGCCATTGACGCTGCGGACACGCTGAACGCATTTTGCGCCAAAACGCCGGACATCGCGCTGGCACAGGCAAAGGCCGCAGATTTGCGCATTCAGGCGGGCGAAGCGCCCAAATTGTGCGGCATTCCGCTTGGTATCAAGGATTTATTTTGCACAAAGGGCGTGGCCTCGCAGGCCGGATCAAAAATCCTTGAAGGTTTTAAACCAGAATATGAAAGCACGATCACCCAGAATTTCTGGGACGCCGGCGCGGTGATGCTTGGCAAGCTGAACATGGACGAGTTCGCCATGGGCTCTACCAACGAAACCTCAACTTATGGTCCGGCTGTCAATCCCTGGCGGGGTGATAAATCGAACGCTGATCTCACGCCGGGTGGGTCTTCGGGTGGGTCTGCCGCGGCAGTGGCCTCTGATTTATGCCTTGGAGCCACGGGTACTGATACTGGTGGGTCCATCCGTCAACCCGCGGCTTTTACCGGAACAGTTGGGATCAAACCAACCTACGGTCGTTGTTCGCGCTGGGGAATTGTTGCTTTTGCGTCGTCACTTGATCAGGCGGGGCCAATGACCCGTACCGTGCGTGACAGCGCCATTATGCTGGAAACCATGTGTGGCCATGACCCAAAGGATTCAACCTCGGCTGACTTTCCGGTGCCGGATTTTGAGGCTGCCCTGACCGGTGACATAAAGGGTAAAAAAATCGGAATTCCAAAGGAATACCGTCTGGACGGAATGCCGGACGAGATCGAAATGCTTTGGGCGAAAGGCGCTGAAATGCTGCGGGACGCCGGGGCCAAGATCGTGGATATATCCCTGCCGCATACCAAATACGCACTGCCTGCCTATTATGTGATCGCCCCGGCCGAGGCCTCGTCAAATCTGGCCCGGTATGACGGCGTACGGTACGGGCGACGCGCCAAATTGCAGGCCGGTGACGGGATTACACAGATGTACGAGCGCACCCGCGCCGAAGGATTTGGTGACGAGGTCCAGCGCCGGGTGATGATCGGGGCCTACGTGCTGTCGTCAGGATTTTATGATGCCTATTACAAGAGGGCGCAAAAGGTCCGCACCCTGATCAAGCAGGATTTTGAAACGGTGTTTGCAGGCGGCATTGACGCCATCCTGACGCCTGCCACGCCGTCAGCGGCGTTTGGTCTTGGCGAAATGGCGGATCAGGACCCGGTCAAAATGTACCTGAATGATGTCTTTACGGTCACGGTCAACCTTGCCGGACTGCCGGGCATATCGGTGCCTGCGGGGCTGGATAACAACGGCTTGCCGCTGGGTTTGCAACTGATCGGCCGCCCGTGGGAAGAGGCACAGTTGCTTAATTCCGCCTATGTTCTTGAAAACGCTGCGGGGTTTGTTTCAAAACCGGCGAAATGGTGGTAAGAGACCGAAATCCGAAGTCTTTAAGGTCTGATCTGATGCGTCTGGTATTTTCATTTGCTGCAGCGTTATTTTTGGCATCCTGCGTTGAGGCGCCAAACGATGCCGGGGTCGGGCGGACCGACAGCACCGACGAGGTATTGGTGATTTCTGACGAAACCGTCGAGACCGCAGCAACCGACGGTAGTGAGACAGAGGAAACGACGGCGCAGATCGAAGTGGTGATCAATACCGACAATCCGGATATTTCCGACACCCAGGATTTTGCCGCGCTATCAGAGCGGGAAACCATCGAAAGCGATGCGGCCCGACTGGCGGCGCAAAAAGAAAAATTTACCGTGATTGCGCCCACGGCTCTGCCGTCCCGCACGACCACAAGCGGCGGTGTGGTGGTCAGATACGCGCTGGAAACCACCCATAATGTTGGTGACGTGAAATACAAACGCTTCAGTCTAAGCACTGCGCTGTCAAAGCGCGCCTGCAACCAATTCCGCAATGCCGACGAGGCACAGCTGGCGTTTTTAAAAGCCGGTGGCCCCAAGCGGGACAGCAAAAATCTTGATCCTGACGGGGATGGGTTTGCCTGTGACTGGTCGCCTGTCGCCTATCGCAGCGTCCTGCAGTAAAGCCGCGCACCGATGCCGGACGTCATCCGGTGCCCTTCGCCCAATTTTGGCCCCCGTCGTCACGGTCAACCGCCTGATATGGTGGTTTTGCACTACACAGGCATGGCCGGTTGCGCAGCGGCGCTGCAGCGGCTGTGTGATCCGGAATACGAGGTTTCAGCACATTATGTGGTATCCGATAACGGCGTTATCTATCAACTGGTTGACGAGGAAATGCGGGCCTGGCACGCCGGGGCCGGGCAGTGGGGGGACATCCGGGATATCAACTCTCATTCCATCGGGATAGAACTGGACAACAAGGGTCCTCTGGCAGATTTGCCAGATTTTCCGGCCCCACAGATGGCGGCGCTGAAGGGGCTTTTGGCGGGGATTCTTGCGCGACATAATATCAGACCCGAGCACGTGATCGGACATTCGGATATGGCGATCTTGCGCAAAGTGGATCCGGGACCAAAGTTTGACTGGCACGGGCTGGCCGACGGTGGGCTGTCAATCTGGCCGAAAATTGCGGGCAACGGGCAGGTGCCGGATGCGTCGGTCTTTTTGAAAGCCGCCAACCGGTTTGGGTATCACAGTGAAACCGCGGATATTTCTGAAATCCTTGCGGCCTTTCGCCTGCGGTTTTTTCCGGCAAAATCAGGGCCGCTGGACAGCCAGGACATGGCGGCAATTGCGGATCTTGCGGCCCGTTTTGCACCACCGGTGCTTGACGCAGGCCCGCGTTGATCTTAGGGCATCACTGCGCGGATGGCCGGACGATCGCGCGGCGGCAACGTTGCGAGGAAAGTCCGGACTCCATGAAGAAACGGTGCCGGGTAACCCCCGGCCGGGGAAACCCGAGGGAAAGCGCCACAGAGAACAGACTGCCACTGCACGGCACTTGGGGGGTGACCCCTGATTGCGTCAGGGGTAAAGGTGAAAAGGTGGGGTAAGAGCCCACCGCGGGGCTGGCAACAGCCCCGGCACGGCAAGCCCCACCGGGAGCAATGCCAAATAGGGGGTTCGCGGGCGCATGCCCGGGCCGCTTCAGCCCAGAACCCCGGGTTGGCAGCTTGATCCTGCTGGTAACAGCAGGGCCAGATGAATGGTCGTCAGACCCCGGATTTCGGTTCGGGGCGAACAGAATCCGGCTTACAGGCCGTCCGCGCATTTTTCTTCTGTGGAGTGGATATTTGAACCGTAAAGAAGCCGGGTGATGATGAATAAGGGTGAAGGGTTCTAATGTCCCTTATAGTATGCCATTTGGATTTAAACAAACAAACGGCAAGTTAATGAGCAGCGCAAACAATCTTGTTTCTATGGGGGAAATGTTGCGTGTCTGGCTGCGGATCGGGTTTTTGTCTTTTGGCGGTCCGGCGGGCCAGATTGCGTTGATGCACCGCGAGATTGTTCAGCAACGCGGCTGGTTAAGCGAAGAAGACTATCTGAACGCACTGAGCTTTTGCATGTTGTTGCCGGGGCCCGAGGCGATGCAGTTGGCGACATATTCCGGCTGGCGCATGCGCGGGGTACGCGGCGGGCTGTTGGCGGGGGTGCTGTTTGTCATTCCCGGTGCGCTGGTGGTGCTGGCGCTGGCCGGTTTGTACGCAACTTTTGGCGCGGTGAATTGGGTTGGTGCGCTGTTTTTGGGCATCAAGGCGGCTGTGGTGATCATCGTGATAGAAGCGCTGCTTAAGGTGGCGCGCAGGGCCTTGCGACGACGGGATCATTGGGTCATCGCCGCTTTGGGTTTTGTCGGCATATTCTTTTTGAACCTGCCGTTTCCGTGGCTTGTGGGGTTGGCGGCCCTTTACGGGTTTTTGACGGCGGGGCGGGAACCGGTCGCGCCAACTAAAACCGCCGAAAAGATCGATCTTTGGGCCAGCGTTCGTACTGTTGTGATCTGGCTGGGCATCTGGTGGGTGCCGCTGGGTGTGCTGGCATTGCTGGTGCCGGGTTCGATCCTGATCTCCATCGGCCTGTTTTTTTCCAAACTGGCAGTGGTGACCTTTGGCGGGGCGTATGCGGTTTTGGCATATATCGCGCAGGAAGTCGTGGGTGCCAAAGGCTGGCTGGAGCCGGGACAGATGATCGACGGGCTGGGGCTGGCCGAGACCACACCGGGGCCACTGATACTGGTGACAGAGTTTGTGGGCTATCTGGCGGCTTATGGTGCCGGTGGCGTGTGGCTGGGCGTCGCCGGGGCGCTGGTGACATTGTGGATGACATTTGCGCCGTGTTTTCTTTGGATTTTCGCCGGTGCACCTTTCATTGATCTTCTGCCGCAAAAGCCACGCGTAAGGAACGCGCTGGCGGCGGTGGTGGCCAGCGTGGTTGGGGTGATATTGAACCTGACAGTCTGGTTTGCCCTGCACGTTATTTTTGCCGAAGTGATCCGCACCAAGGTTGGATATCTGGTGCTATGGCTGCCACAAATGCCAAGCCTTAACTGGGTGGCGCTTGGCCTGACCGGGTTGGCGGCGTTCTTGTTGCTGCGCCTTAAAATGGGACTGGGGCGGGTGCTGATTGTCATGGCGGGTGCCGGGTTGGTGGTGAGCGGTATTGTCTGACATAGCCCAGCCTTTGCAGTTGACTTGGCCGGTGGAAAGCTTAAAAGCCAGACTTCAGATTTATCGGGACCAGTCGTCAGGAGACGTAACATGGCAAAACCAACCACGATCAAAATCCGGCTGAATTCCACAGCGGACACCGGCCATTTTTATGTGACCAAGAAAAATGCCCGCACCATGACCGAAAAGATGGTTGTACGGAAATATGATCCTGTTGCGCGCAAGCACGTGGACTATAAAGAGGGCAAAATCAAATAAGATTTTGACTATTGCCGCATGACCAAGGCGCTCCGGTTCGGGGCGCTTTTTATTTGGGCGCAAGGATTTCGGTGACCCATTGGGGCACGATCTTTGTCGCCGGACCAAATCGGCTGTCATCAAAGGAACCCGGTGTGTCGGACGGCTCAAGATTAAGTTCCAGGCATTCAGCCCCCGCTGTCTTTGCCTCCAACGCAAATCCTGCCGCCGGATAAACACTGCCGGATGTGCCGATGGAAACAAACAAATCGGCGGTGGCCAGTCGGGTTTCGATGTCTTCCATCAGGTAGGGCATTTCACCAAACCAGACCACATCGGGGCGGGCTGCGGGAACGCCGCAAGACGGGCAGGGGTGGGAGACATCCATGACTTTGGGCGCGTCCCAGCGGTTGGAACAGTTCGCACACAAAGCCCGGTTAAGCTGGCCGTGCATGTGCCACACAGATTTTGAACCCGCACGTTCATGCAGATCATCGACGTTTTGGGTGACGATAAGGACGTCACCCCTGTGATCCGCCTCCAGCCGCGCCAAGGCAAAATGCGCGGCGTTTGGTTCGGCGTTCAGGCAGTTTTCGCGCCGTGCGTTGTAAAAATTCTGCACCAGTTCGGGGTTGCGGGCGAAACCTTCGGGTGTTGCCACGTCTTCCAGATTATATTTTGTCCACAGCCCGTCCTTGTCGCGAAATGTACCCAGCCCGCTTTCAGCCGATATTCCGGCACCGGTTAGAATAACGATGTTTGCCGTTTCGGTTGTCAATTGCTTTACCCGGCAAGGAACAGTGCAAATAAGATTGCAATAATTGCAGTGGCTTGTCCGGCCAAAGTAAGGGCAACCCCTAAGGGCCGGAAAAAGAAAATGCCGCCGCGGTTCCAGAACTGCCAGGCGTGCAAAAACCGCCCTGTTACCATGAGCGCGGCGATCAGCCAGATCACAGCTACGGGGTTTTGAGTAGCCTCGGCAAAGCCCAGCAGGATCAGCGAAATCGGGATTTGTTCCACCGCATTGCCCTGTCCGCGCAGGCGCTTGGCAAACTGCCCGTCGCCGCCATCACCATACGAGACCAGTTTGCGGCGTCGGTAAAGCGCAAGACTTGTGGTCATAAACGCCATCAATGCGCCCAGCAGTGCGGCACAGAGTGCGGTAATCGGCAAGGCAAAATCTTCCATTTAAATTCTCCGGTCAAAGAAAAGGACCGGCAAAGTTTCCCTTGCCGGTCCCGATTTGTCCAGAATGACGTTTGGTTATCCGCGATTGCCAAACAGATGCAGCAGGAACATGAACATGTTCAAAAAGTCCAGATACAGGTTCAATGCGCCCATGATTGCCGCTTTGCCCAGCCACTCGGTCTGACCGGCCTGCGCCAT
>Ga0209992_10004414_pt1 | contig 11072 bp, 8 predicted proteins | sample 2SBtaG_2_FD_182564 | JGI IMG/M metagenome (GOLD analysis project Ga0209992, IMG submission 182564) | Deep subsurface microbial communities from Kolumbo volcano to uncover new lineages of life (NeLLi) - 2SBTROV12_ACTIVE470 metaG (SPAdes)... | ecosystem: Environmental > Aquatic > Marine > Volcanic... | reverse complement strand
CCACGCCGATTGGGGCGCAGGCCGCGGAACTGTACGAGGCACTTGTTGAACGCGAGGACGGCAAAGGTATGGATTTTTCTGCCATGTTGCCAAGATTTGAGAAACTTGGCCGCGGATAACACCGCAAGTTGGCAGGCGGTCTATGACTCAAATTTTCGATTGATCGAGTCGTTCATTGCAAAATGGGCCTCGTCAATCAACGGTGCACCGTGGGCGCTGATCAAATGACAAAACTTAAGTTCCATTAACCGTTCAAAATCGCTGCGTTGCGGTGCGGTGCGTTTTAACCAGCCCGGCCCGATGTTGGCCTTGTTGAAAAACCCGCCTTCGGTCATCAATTTGATCGTCGGTGCGTCAAAAAACCGGTCCGGTTCCAGCATGTTCTGAAAACTGTCGCAGCTCACAATAATACCGCCGTGCCGCGCCAGATGATAAATGCATTCCGGCGCCGTAGCTGTTTCAAATGAAAACACGGTTCCGTCGCTGCAAGGCCCGTTTTCACCGGCAACAAGCACTTTGTCCGTGGTGACACCGCGCTGGTGGTCAGTCCCGGCCAGCGCCCACATGTCCGCCTTGTACCGAGCCAGATAAAACGCGTCGTCCCGACCGTGAAACGCCCCCAATCGAACAATATTGGTGACTTTTCCCAGTGACTCCAGATACTCCAGCCCCGCCGCGTCAAGCCGCAGCGTGTTAAACAGCGTCAGCCCGTCGCCGTCCCTGACCACCGTCATGGTTCGGGAAAACGAGACAATATTTTTGCCAAAATCAACTTTTATCTGTCCCTGAACAAAAAACACATCCGGAAAAACTTCGGTCAGTTCGTCGTGCGGCAATTGCGGTGGAAAATCTGTCATTCTGCTTCCTTTTGGTCTCTTGATGAGCGGCACCGCTTCATTGTTCCAAAAATACTCAAAAACCTTATTCCGCCGCCACCCGCTGGCCGTTCAGGATTTCCTTAAGATACTGACCTGTATAACTTTTTGCGTTCCGCGCCACGGCTTCCGGCGTTCCGGTGGCAACAATCCGGCCGCCTTTGTCCCCGCCCTCGGGGCCAATATCAATGATGTGATCGGCGGTTTTCACCACGTCCAGATTATGTTCAATCACCAAGACCGTATTGCCGCCTTCAACCAGTTCGTGCAGCACCTCCAACAGCTTGCGCACGTCCTCAAAATGCAGGCCCGTGGTGGGCTCGTCCAGAATATACAGCGTCCGCCCGGTGGACCGTTTTGACAGCTCTTTTGACAGTTTCACCCGCTGGGCCTCGCCACCGGAAAGCGTCGTCGCCGGTTGACCGACCTTGATATAGCCAAGGCCGACCCGCAGCAGCGCCGTCATTTTATCGCGGATGGCGGGCACGGCTTTGAAGAACTGCTCCGCATCTTCCACGGTCATTTGCAAAACATCGGCAATGCTTTTGCCTTTAAACAGGATTTCCATGGTTTCGCGGTTATAGCGCTGGCCCTTGCAGCTTTCGCACTCCACGTAAACATCGGGCAAAAAATGCATCTCGATCTTGATCAGCCCGTCGCCCTGACAGGCCTCGCACCGCCCGCCCTTGACGTTAAAGGAAAACCGCCCGGCCTTGTATCCCCGCGCTTTGGCCTCGGGCAGTCCGGCGAACCAGTCACGGATCGGGGTGAAGGCGCCGGTATAGGTGGCAGGGTTTGACCGCGGCGTCCGGCCAATGGGGCGCTGGTCGATGTCAATCACCTTGTCCAGATATTCCAGCCCGGTGACCGCCTCACAAGGTGCCGGCACCTGACGTGCGCCGTTCAGGCGCATACTTGCGGTTTTGAACAGGGTTTCAATGGTCAGGGTGGATTTGCCGCCACCGGACACGCCGGTGATGCAGGTGAATGTGCCCAGTGGAAACGTCGCCGTCATGTTCTTCAGATTGTTGCCGCTGGCCTTTTCCACCACCAGCGTCTTGCCGTTGCCCGTGCGGCGTTTTCCCAGCACCGGCACGGACCGTGCGCCGATCAGATATTGTCCGGTGATGGACGCCTCGCACGCCGCGATATCTTCCGGTGTGCCCTCAGCGATGATCTTGCCGCCATGCACGCCTGCACCCGGGCCGATGTCCAGCACGTGATCCGCCGTTCGGATCGCCTCTTCATCGTGTTCCACCACGATCACCGTATTGCCCTGATCGCGCAGGTTTTTCAGGGTTTCCAGCAAGCGCCCGTTGTCGCGCTGGTGCAGGCCGATTGACGGCTCATCCAGCACGTATAAAACCCCCGTCAGACCGGAACCTATTTGAGAGGCCAGCCTGATCCGCTGGCTTTCCCCTCCGCTTAACGTACCGGAATTGCGTGACAGGGTCAGATAATCCAGCCCGACATTGACCAGAAACCCCAACCGTTCGCGGATTTCCTTGAAGATCGCCCGACCGATTTCGTTTTTCTGGTTGTTCAGGGTTTTGGGCGCGTTGTCGGCCCAGTCCAGCGCCTCGTGGATCGACATCTGCACCACCTGCCCCGCGTGCAGCCCGTCAATCTTGACCGCCAGCGCCTCGGGCCGCAAACGGTAGCCATCGCAGGCCCCGCATTTGCGATTGTTCTGATAGCGCTCAAACTCCTCGCGAATCCAGTTGCTGTCGGTTTCACGATAGCGGCGCTGCATATTGGGGATCACGCCTTCAAAGGCGCGGGTCACCTCGTAAACCCGCCCACCCTCGTCATAGCGAAACCTGATCTCGGTCTCGCCAGAACCATACAGCATCACCTGCTGCGCCTCTTCGGGCAGGTCCTTGAATGCCAAATCCCGTTCAAAGCCGTAATGCCGCGCAATCGCTTCGATGGTTTGCAGGAAATACGGCGATTTGCCCTTGCGCCAGGGGGCGAGTGCGCCGTTGTAAAGCGATATGGTCTTATCCGGCACCACCAGATTTTCGTCAAAAAACAGCTCCACCCCAAGACCGTCACAATCAGGACAGGCGCCAAAGGGCGCGTTGAATGAAAACAACCGCGGTTCGATTTCCGGAATGGTGAACCCGCTGACTGGACAGGCGAAATTTTCGGAAAATGTAATTCGTTCCGGCACATCTTCGGCGGTTTCCAAAATGGCGATGCCGTCGGCCAGATTAAGGGCGGTGCGCAGGCTGTCGGCAAGGCGGGTTTCCAGACCCGGCCGCACCACGATGCGGTCGACAACCACGTCAATATCGTGGCGGAATTTCTTGTCCAGCTTGGGAAAATCATCCAACTCGTAAAACGCACCGTCCACCTTGACCCGCTGAAACCCCTGTAGCTTAAGGTCTTGAAATTCCTTGCGGTATTCACCTTTGCGATCCCGTACAATCGGCGCAAGAAGATAGGCGCGCAGGCCCTCGTCCATGCCCATAATCCGGTCCACCATCTCGGAAACCTGCTGGGCCTCAATCGGCAGGCCGGTGGCGGGCGAGAACGGCGTGCCGACCCGGGCAAACAACAGGCGCAGATAATCGTAGATTTCGGTGACCGTGCCCACGGTGGAGCGGGGGTTTTTGCTGGTGGTTTTCTGCTCAATCGAAATCGCCGGTGACAGACCGGAAATATGGTCCAGATCGGGCTTTTGCATCATGTCCAAAAACTGCCGGGCGTAGGCCGACAGGCTTTCCACATAACGCCGCTGGCCCTCGGCATAGATCGTATCAAAGGCCAGACTGGACTTGCCTGAGCCTGACAATCCGGTGATCACTACCAGCTGGTCCCGGGGAATATCCACGTCAATCGACTTTAGATTATGCTCCCGCGCACCGCGTATTTCGATAGATTTCATCTCGGCCATGCGGCTCTCCTGCATTGACCTTCAGAGGTAATCCATCGTTAACAATATGCCAAGCGTTAAATGAGAACAAAAGTAGAATATCGCATTCACGTTTGATTATCCAACCGGACCAACCAAAGGCAAAGAAAGACTTTTGGAAAAGTCTTTTCAAGCGAATTCGAATTCGCTTATTACGCGGCTAATAATCAGGGAAAATAGAGGTATTTATCCGCCGGACTGTGGACCCAGGATCGCCAGAACATAGGCCTGGGTTTCCGCAAAAGGTGGCACGTCGTCGTATTTTTCAACCGCTTCCGGCCCCGCGTTATAGGCCGCCAGCGCCAGTTTCCAGCTGCGAAAGCGCATGAACTGCTGTTTCAGGTACAGCGCCCCGCCCTCCAGATTGGCCTTTGGATCATGCGGATCAACCCCCATCTTGCGCGCGGTTTCCGGCAGCAGCTGCGCCAGCCCGATGGCACCGGCGGGCGAGACCGCCTTGGGGTTCCAGCCGCTTTCAGCCTGAATAAGCCGGGTGAACAGGTCTTTTGGCACGCCAAACAACGCCGCTGCCTGTTCTGCCATCGCCAGATATTCACCATTGTAAGACCCCGTATAGCGCGGAATGCCGGTGCTTTTGGGCAGCAGGCGTTTTGAACCCTCGTATTGGGTGGCCAGACGGCCATCAAGCAGCTTGGTATAGGAATTAGGCAGTTTCAGGCGGGATTTGCTCGAGGCGGTTACCTCTTCCGCGCTCACATGGCCTGTGACCAGTGCAAACAATACCGCCAAGATAATTTTAAGCCGCAATTTCAGCCCCAATATTGCCTGCAGGCGTTATATAGCAATTTTATCCATAGGTGCCAGTCTTAAGGCGAAAATCCGCCAAAATTCATCTTTCCTTCACTTTAACAGGGTGGTCTAACAGTTATGGTTAACAAAACAGGAATCACGGGGCATTGCCGCGTGATGAAGGCAGGAGGACATTATGGCGGGTTCGGTCAACAAAGTGATTTTGGTGGGAAATCTGGGGAAAGACCCAGAGGTGCGCACCTTTCAAAACGGCGGCAAGGTTTGTAATCTGGTGATCGCCACGTCAGAGCGTTGGCGTGATAAAAACACCGGCGAGAACCGCGAAAAAACCGAATGGCACCGGGTTGCGATCTTTCAGGAAGGTCTGGTGCGCGTGGCGGAGCAATACCTCAAGAAGGGCTCGTCGGTTTATATCGAAGGCAAGTTGCAAACCCGCAAATGGCAGGACCAAAGCGGTGCGGACCGGTATTCCACCGAGGTGGTGCTGCAGGGTTTTGATGGAAAGCTGACGATGCTGGGTGGTCGCGGTGACGGCGCGGGCGCTGACGGTGGCGGTTATGATGCGGGACCGGCGGACAGCGGTGGTTTTGACAGCGCACCAGCGGGCAATATGGATGATGAAATTCCGTTTTAGGCTGATACCTTTCTTTATCGCAGCGCCCGGCGGGTGGACAGCAACAGGCTGGTCTCGCTGCTCATCACCCCGTCAACACGCCTGATCTGCGCCAGCACCTGATCAAGATCAGCCAGCGTTTCAGTGCCAATCTCCACCACCAGATCCCATTTTCCGTTAGTGGAATGCACCGCCTGCACCGATGGCAGGCCGGTGACGGCGCGAACAATACGCTCGGTACCGCGCCCTTCAATCCCCAGCATCATCAAACCGCGCACCGGCTGGTCGGCAACATCTTCCTTCATCACCACCGAATACCCGATGATTTCACCTGAAGACACCAACCGCTCCATCCGGTTGCGCACCGTGGCGCGGGACACATTCATGTGGCTTGCCAGTTCAGACAAGGCAGCACGTCCGTTGCGGCGCAACAGCGCGACAAGCCGGGCATCGGTATCGTCCATTATGTCACTTTCACATTTCGAAATGTGCTAAATTGTACGCATATTGACAATTATCAGTCTGTTTTTCAACTCAAAATGATTACTATCTATGCAAAACCACCTATTATGAGGCTTACCATGTCCACAGAAAATTGTATTCTTATCGGCGCGCCGGTTGAAACCGGTGCCAGTCAGGCGGGATGTGTAATGGGTCCGGCGTCGTTTCGGACCGCCGGAATTGCGAAAATGCTGCAAGATTTGGGGTGTCATGTCAGGGACATGGGCGATCTGTCGCCCAACCGGCACAGGGAACGGCCCCACAGCAACCCGGCGGTGCGTAATCTGGCGGAAACCATCGGTTGGACGGAAAGCCTGCACAATGCTGCCACAACCGCGGCGGACGCAGGCTTTCCGATCTTTCTGGGCGGCGATCACAGCCTTTCGCTGGGTTCGGTTGCCGGGATGGCCCAACATGCGGCCGGTCAAAACCGGCCGCTGTTCGTTTTGTGGCTGGATGCGCATCCGGATTTTCACACGCCTGACAGCACTGCATCCGGCAATCTGCACGGCACACCGCTGGCGTATGTCACAGGGCAAACCGGGTTTGAGGATTTCCCGCCGCTTGACGCGCTGGTTGCGCCTGAAAACCTGTGCCTGTTTGGTATCCGTTCGGTTGACCCGGCAGAGCTGACGGCCCTGCGGGCGCAAAACATTTGTGTGCACGACATGCGCTCGATTGATGAAAACGGCGTGGTGAAGCCGATTTCGGATTTTCTGGCCCGGGTCGAGGCCGCAAATGGCATGTTGCACGTATCTTTGGACGTGGATTTTCTGGAGCCTGACATCGCGCCCGCTGTTGGCACCACGGTGCCCGGCGGTGCCACATTCCGCGAGGCGCATCTGGTGATGGAACTGCTGCACGACAGCGGCCTTGTCACATCGCTTGATCTGGTCGAACTGAACCCGTTTTTGGATGAACGCGGACGCACCGCGCGGCTGATGGTTGATCTGACATCATCACTTATGGGCCGTCAGGTTCTGGACCGGCCAACCCGGAGGTTTTAGCCATGCAAAAGAACCTTAATCTGGTGCCGTTTGTATCTGTCGATCACATGATGAAACTGGTCAATACCGTTGGTATTGAACGGTTTTTGACTGATCTGGCGGCTTACATCGAAGACGATTTTCGCCGTTGGGAAATCTTTGACAAAACCCCGCGCGTGGCGTCGCACTCTGCTGATGGCGTGATCGAACTGATGCCCACATCAGATGGTAAAGTCTACGGTTTCAAATACGTCAACGGCCATCCATCCAATACCAAGGACGGCTTGCAAACCGTCACGGCCTTTGGTGTTTTGTCTTCGGTGGCCACCGGCTATCCGGTGCTGCTGAGTGAAATGACCATCCTGACCGCCCTGCGCACCGCGGCCATGTCGGCACTGGCGGCAAAATATCTGGCCCCAAAAGGCGCGCGAACAATGGCCATGATCGGCAATGGCGCACAGTCGGAATTTCAGGCACTGGCGTTTAAGGCGATCCTGGGTATTGACCGGCTTCGGTTGTTTGATATTGATCGAACCGCGTCTGATAAATGCTTGAAAAACCTCGAAGATATGGGTTTGAACATCACCATTTGCAGCACGCCGGAAGATGCCGTTGAAGGGGCGGAAATCGTCACCACAGTGACCGCAGACAAGCAATTTGCCACCATCCTGACCGATAATATGGTGGGCAGCGGCATCCACATCAACGCCATTGGCGGGGATTGTCCGGGCAAGACTGAATTGCACCGCGATATCCTGCTGCGCTCTGATATTTTCGTGGAATACCCACCGCAAACCCGCATTGAGGGTGAAATTCAACAGCTTGCGGCGGACCATCCGGTAACAGAGCTTTGGCAGGTTATTTCGGGCCACAAAAAAGGCCGCAAAGACCCCCGCCAGATCACCCTGTTTGACAGCGTCGGCTTTGCGATCGAAGATTTTTCCGCGCTGCGCTATGTACTGGATCAACTGCATGACACCGGGCATTTTCACAATCTGGACATGCTGGCCGACCCCGACACGCCAAGGGATTTATTTGGCATGTTATTGCGGGCAAAAGACGCCTGAACGGGGTGTTTTGCCCCCCTGCCACCGGATTTTTTGCCCGGTGAAAGTCTGTCAAAACGATTCTAACCTAAGCACCTGATTTCAAACGCTTTACTGGCCAGTAATTTCGCCCCAGAAACGGTGCGAAATTTGCGCTATCCACTTGGTTCTGCTATAGTTTTCCACAACATAGTGTGGATCAGCAGAGCAGGCATCCCTTGAGCGACGAAACAGACCAGAATCCGGATAAAACACCGGAAAAACCGGCCTATGACGGGCCGACCGTTTCCATCGTGGATGAGATGAAGGTCTCGTATCTTGATTACGCCATGAGCGTGATCGTGTCCCGCGCAATTCCCGATCTGCGCGACGGGTTAAAACCGGTGCATCGGCGCATTTTATACGCCATGCACGAGGCTGGTAACGCGCACGATAAATCCTACCGCAAGGCGGCGCGGCCTGTTGCCGACACAATGGGGAAATACCACCCGCATGGTGACGGCGCGATTTATGACGCGCTGGTGCGCATGGCGCAGGATTTTTCCATGTCGCTGCCGCTTTTGGACGGTCAGGGCAACTTTGGCTCTATGGACGGCGATAATCCGGCCGCCATGCGCTATACCGAGGTGCGGATGGACAGGCCGGCCTCTTACCTTTTGGCCGACATTGAAAAAGATACGGTCAATTTTCAGGATAATTACGACGGCAAAGACGTTGAGCCGTCGGTTTTGCCGGCGCGGTTTCCCAACATGCTGGTCAACGGTGCCGGTGGCATTGCGGTTGGCATGGCCACCAATATTCCGCCCCATAATCTGGGCGAGGTGATTGACGCAACGCAGGCGTTGATTGATGAGCCTGACCTGACCGTCGAAGACCTGATGCAGCATATCCCTGCCCCGGACTTTCCCACCGGCGGGATTATTCTGGGCCGCAGCGGTGCCCGCAAAGCCTATCTTGAGGGGCGCGGTTCTGTGATTGTACGCGCCCGCACCACGGTAGAGGAAATCCGCAAAGACCGCTTTGCCATTGTGGCCACCGAAATCCCCTATCAGGTGAACAAGGCCACCATGATCCAGCGGATTGCCGAATTGGCGCGGGACAAAAAGATCGAAGGCATCGCCCACGTGCAGGACGAAAGCGACCGCATCGGCGTGCGCGTGGTGATCGAGCTGAAGCGGGATGCAACGGCTGAGGTGGTGCTAAACCAGCTGTACCGTTTTACGCCCATGCAAACCTATTTTGGCGCCAACATGCTGGCCCTGAACAACGGGCGGCCGGAGCAGCTGGACCTGAAAAAATTCCTGACGTCGTTTATAGAGTTTCGCGAAGAAGTGGTGGCGCGGCGCACCGCGTTTGAACTGCGCAAGGCCCGCGAGCGCAGCAACATCCTGTGCGGTCTGGCGGTTGCGGTTGCCAATGTGGACGAGGTGGTGGCGACCATCCGTGCCTCTGCTGATCCGGCCGAGGCCCGCGCCCGCCTGATGACCCGCGCCTGGCCGGCGACTGAAATCGCGCCGTTCATCCGCCTGATCGATGACCCCAGCCACAAGATGAATGAGGACGGCACGTACAACCTGTCTGAAACCCAGGCCCGGGCCATTCTGGATTTGCGCCTGCAACGGCTGACAGCCCTTGGGGTGAAAGAGGTGACGGACGAGTTGCAGGAACTGGCGGGCAAGATCACCGATTATCTGGCGATCCTGCGCTCGCGCGAGCGGATCATGGCGATTATTTCTGAAGAACTGGCCGAGGTAAAAGAACAATTCGCCGTGCCGCGCCGCTCTGAAGTCGTTGATTACATTGGCGATATGGACGATGAGGACCTGATCGAGCGTGAGGATATGGTGGTGACGGTCACCAATTCTGGCTATATCAAACGCACCAATCTGGCCGACTACCGTGCGCAAAAACGTGGCGGCAAGGGCAACAAGGGCATGAACACCAAGGACGAGGATTTCGTCACCAACCTGTTTGTTGCCAACACCCACACGCCACTGTTGTTTTTCACCTCTGACGGCATGGTCTATACGCTGAAAACATGGCGGCTGCCATTGGGCGGGCGCAATTCACGGGGCAAGGCGATCATCAACCTGCTGCCGATCCCACAAGGCGTCAGCATTGCCGCGATCATGCCGGTTGACGTGCCGGAAGAAGATTGGGACGATCTGCACATTGTCTTTGCCACATCCACCGGCGGCGTGCGGCGCAACGCGCTGTCTGATTTCACCAACGTAAAATCCAACGGCAAGATTGCCATGAAGCTGCCGGATGATACATCCATCGTGAACGTGCGGATTTGCACGGAACTGGATGATTTTCTGCTGACCACTTCAATGGGCAAGGCCATTCGTTTTCCGGTGACCGACGTGCGGGTCTTTAAGGGCCGCGATTCTGCCGGGGTGCGGGGCATCAAGCTGGCCAAGGGCGATTTTGTGGTGTCAATGGCGGTGATCCGGCATGTAAAGGCCACGCCGGATGAACGCACCGCCTATTTCAAAATGCGACGCGCGGTAACCGGTGATGAAGCTGGCGAGATTGAAGACAGCGACAGCGAGATTGCAATCAGCCCGGAACGCTATGCCGAGCTGGGCGCGTTGGAACAGTGGATCCTGACAATCACCTCTGGTGGCTTTGGCAAGCGTTCCTCGGCCCATGAATACCGCGTTGCCGGACGCGGCGGACTGGGCATTTCAGCCGCCAATCTTGGGCGGCGGGGCGATTCGATTGTGGCGTCTTTTACAGTTGAAGAAGAAGACCAGATCATGCTGGCCACTTCGACAGGTCAGTCGATCCGCTGTCCTGTTTCAGACATTTCACGGCAGGGCCGCACGTCTTCCGGTGTCACGGTATTTTCCACGGCAGAGGACGAAAAAGTCGTGTCTGTCGCGTGGATCGCCGAGCAAAATGATGCAGGTGAAGAATCTGACGATGTGGTTGAATAAATTGAATTGTCTCTAATCCAGAGACAATCGTTCACCCGTCGTTAACCCGATAAAGGTCGAATGCACGCGCTGCAGGGATATTCCCTGTGGTCAATGTTTCTGTAAAGGAACCTGTCGAGCAAAGGGAATACCATGACCTTCTTAAGAAAATATGCCTACACATCGGGGCGCATATTGCTGTCGATGATCTTTATAATGGCGGGATTGATCAAACTTGATGATCCGGCCGCATTCGCAGCACTGTTGGAAACCGGCGGTATTCCGGGCACGGCTGCCTATCCGCTGATTGCGCTTGAGATCATTGGCGGTGCGATGATTCTGGTTGGCTATCAGACCCGCAATGCCGCGATTGTTCTTTCCACGATTTACTTTGGCGGGCTGATTTTGCTGAACAGAACGCTGGGCAGTCAGATGGAAATCA